>VMHT01213632.1_pt1 | contig 34017 bp, 34 predicted proteins | sample 4693611 | NCBI WGS metagenome assembly VMHT01 (sample SAMN12280063, study PRJNA550983) | marine metagenome | isolation source: seawater sampled from same location over 5 years 0.02-0.2 micron viral filtrate | place: USA: collected off the coast of southern California halfway between the port... ...
GCGGCTAAATTCTCTATTATACCACATATATTTGCGGCAGTCAAGTAAATTATTTTTGGCCCATCTTGTCGCACCCCTCTGAAGCCCTTGATTTATAAGGGCTTTTTATTTGTCAAGAACTAAATTATTTTTATTTTTTTTGGCTTTTGCCCTTGACATATGCTATGAAAACAGGTATACTGTAAGTATAGAGTGAACAAAGGAGAGTTAATTATGATGAACTATGTAACCAAGTATGAGTATACAGGTAACAATGCAGCCACCCTTGCGGCGGCCGATGTAGACGCTGTAGTGACCTTCAAGCAGGCCATTAAGGACTTAGGTGTCTCTGGTAAGAAGATGAAGGGATTGAAGGCTTGTGCTACGCTAGTGCGGTTCTCTAAGAACAAACAGAAGGAAGATGAGGATGGTAAGATGCGTCCTATGCCTATCTACTTCTCTGTGTTTGATGCAAATGCAGTATTGGCTCGAAAATAATTAAAAAAAAGTGAAAAAAGCCCTTGACATAGAGTTTCATTGTGGTATACTAGCTATGTTGGGTTGGGTGATAAGATTAATTAATAACAGAGAGGATATATTATGGAAATGATTTGGTGGGATATGGAGAGTTATAACGGTAAAGGTTATAGAGACCCTGATGCTCCTGTAAAGGTTGAAGAGGTATATGGTTGTGTATCTAAGAGAGAGTGTCCTTGTGATACTTGTCCTTTGATGAATCAATGTCTAGAGAATCAGACTGAGTGTTCTGCGATGCGTAACTGGTGCAGTAAGGGTGACTTTGCTGATAAAGATATGCAGAGGTTACTAAGAGGTATTGCCTAATGAGAGGGTTAATACTGTTTGGTATCTTTACGTTTATTATGTTGACAATGTTAGCTAAGTGTGCTGGTCTATAGGAGAGAGTGATGGAATATATTACACAATTACAACAACAACATGAGTTCTTCTCTAACATGTTGTTATCATTACAAAAAATAAAGAAGAAGACTCCAGGCAATGGTTTCGCTATTATGAAATGTAAAGAGAAACTTGCAGAGTTGAATAAGATATTTGATGATATAGACTATGGAGTGCAGATAACACATGATTAATGTAACCTATGAGAAATACGGATTGTCTGGTATCATAGAGGGTCTTACACTTACAGAGAGTATGACCTTTGTGAATTGGGATGATGCATGTGATTGGGCAGGCAAGGTAACAATGTCTACTAAGGTTCCCTATGTTATCTTAGAGATGAGAGGGCCTAACGGAGAAAAAGAAAAGTTCTGATAGCCCTTGACAGGGGAGTCACTCTGTGGTATAATAGGGGGGTGGCAAAGCTGGAAAACTTTTTATAATCTATAAATGCAATAAAGATACAGAAAACTATTTCATGTAGATAAAAGAAATTCAGTAGGTTCTTATGGGAGTGGTTTCTATTAGAACTGTGAGGGATTCAAAACAGCCCCCCCTCAAAACTGAGCGGCTTGTTCGCTCTTAACTGGACTAAAAATATGACAGATTTTTTTATTATGACTAAAACGGTGATACTTATATGAGACAGGGTGATTCTTTGAAATGGATATCTACACTATCTTTTCTGTGTGCTGCTATGTTACTCTCTAGTAATACGGAGTTATCTCGTTATGGATTCTTTATTTTTTTACTTGGACACTCTCTTCTAAGTTATTACTTTTGGTTTAAACTCAGAGACTATCCTATGTTTGTGCATAACTCTACATTCATACTCGTAGATGGTTGGGGAATATACAGATGGTTCTTAGTTTAATAGGTTTATGCGTTGTCGCATATATGTTATGGTCTTGGAATAACGAGCGCCCGTAGCTCAATGGATAGAGTATCTGTCTACGAAACAGAAGGTTAGAGGTTCGACCCCTCTCGGGCGCACCAACGGAGTTGTTCGGAGATATGTTATGAAAACAATAGAAACTAAAAGCGAGCCGTTTTAAAGCTCGGAAAAACTCGGAGGTAAATATATTATGGAAATCAATACGTTACTAGCTGGAATACTCTCTTTGACTATGATGTCTGGACAAGAGGTAAGTAATAAGGTTGTTACTCAAACGATTGGTAAGAAGGTTGAGGTAGGACAAGTTGTAGAGATTAATACTAGTCGTGCGTCTGTTATGGGTTCTATTGGAACCTGTTGGCCTGCTATCTCTTATGATAGTGTGGGTAACCAAAAAGTGAAGATGATGTGTAATTAGGAGTAAGAGTCATGACATTTGAAGATTTAAAATTTACGAATACAAATATTCCCTTGGGAATTCAAGCACTTGTGGTGTTTGATGACTATGAAATTTCTGTTATTAAGAATGATTCTTCATACGGAAATAAACAGGGATTGTTTGAGATTGCAGTATTCAAAGGTGATGTTCAAGTTGAACTGCCTGGCATTACTGAAGAAGGTGATACTATTAAGGGATTTCTTAATGAGAATGAAATCACTGCAATATTAAAAAAGATGACCACCATTACAGGGAAAGAAGGTTCTAACCTAATAGATACCATTCCCTTCTAGTATAGGTTTCTACCCCTATTAAATAATCCTCTTTGGGTCTTTGCATAAATAGACTTAATAAGAGGATTATTTTATTCATGCAACAAAACTTTTTCGCAGGCCGTGATGGTTTCGTCTGGTGGTTCGGTGTAGTAGAAGATAGAGCTGACCCTAAACAATTGGGTAGAGTTCGTGTTCGTGTATACGGATATCATACAGAAGATAAAATCAAACTACCTACTCTAGACTTACCATGGGCATTCTGTGTTCAACCTACAAATAGTGCGTCTACTGGTGGTATTGGTTCATCACCCACAGGGCCTATTGAAGGAACATGGGTTATTGGATTCTGGAGAGACCCAGACTTCATGCAAGAACCTATGGTATGGGGAACCCTGCCTGGCGTTTCTCCACCTACATCTGTTCCTAGTGGTGAGTCTCCTTATACGTTTGACCCCTCTCAAAGAATTCCCGACACTCCTCCAACTCCTATCACACATATAGGTGATGGAACAACAACATCCTTTTCCACACCCTCTGATACAACAGACACAACAGTCCTTGTAAAAATTAATGGTGTAGTTCAATCTTCATTAAATGTTCCGCCCGCATCTCCTAATAATGTGGAGTTGACTGAAACAGATTACTCTGGTGGAACTTCCTATATTGCAAGGGACTTTGCTCCTTCTCGTTTTGCATCTAACATTGCAAACAAGATTAATACTATTGCACCACAGATTAGAGATAGATTTGCAAACGGTGTTAAAAAGTTTCTCGCAGATAATAGTGAAGACGGTTATGATTGCAACATCTCATATGCATATCGTTCACTAGGACAACAACAAGAACTTAGAAACAATTATAATGCTGGTCGTGGTGGATACGCCGCAAGGCCAGGATACTCTTGGCACAACTTTGCATCTGCAATCGACTTGACCATTTATGTGAATGGTGATTACGATGATGGAACCAGAGGTGTGACAAACTATACAGGTAAGGCTCGTTCTGCATTCTCTTCTTTTGGTTTGGTAAATGAAATTGAAAATGATAGCGGACACTTCTATCCATCTGCATTTGGTAAGACACCTCCATCCAATTTAAGAAGCGGTTCTATTACTCTTGCTGAATTTGCAGCAGAGAAGGGAGTTGCATAATGTCATATACTATTGAATCTGGAAGAATTATTTTTGATACTCCCCCACCAGAAGGTGCAGAGATTGAAGTAATTGTTTCGAAAACAAATAACCTATCTGGTTTTTCTGACCCCAACTCTTACTATCCTCGTAGGGTAAACGAACCAGACACAAACAGACTAGCCGCAAACGATTTGCGTAACCAACATCCTGTCGTTCAAAAGAAACGTGAGAGTGTTGATGATTTAACTGGAGAACCTAAGACTGACTTTGGTGCCCAGTATCCTTACAACCATGTAAAGGAAACTGAATCTGGTCACATTAAAGAGTTTGATGATACGCCAGGCAAAGAAAGAATTCATGAGTATCATAGAAGCGGAACCTTTTATGAGATTCATCCAGACGGTAGTAGAGTTTCTAAAATTGTTGGTAATGGATATGAGATTGTTCATGGCAACAAACAAGTTCGTGTTCGTGGTAATGTAAATGTATTCGTTGATGGCGATACTAATCTATATGTTCGTGGGGATATGAATGCACAAGTAGATGAGAATCTAAAGTTTAATGTCGCAAAGAATATTGATTTCCATGCAGGCAAGAACATTCGTATGTTTGCAAATGAATCTATAGAACAAACTGCACAAACAACCTACTCACAAATATCTGTTGGAAAGATGTTAGTTCAATCAGATGAAGATATGCGTATCACAACTGCAAGTAATCTTGCAACATCTGTATTAGGTAATATTGATACTATTGTAGATGGTAATTATGGACTGTCTGTGGATGGAACTTTTGCAACACAGATTACTGGTAACTCTTCCTTTATTACAGAAGGAACATATACTCTTGCATCTACTGGTGCAATGGTTATGGATTCTAACGCAACACTGAAAATTGGTTCAAGTGGTGCAATGAACCTTGATGGTGAAACGATTGATTTGAATACTAACGGAAGAACTGCCATAGAGATTACCGCAATAGTTCCAGCAGTAACTCCTCAACCTGCCGCAGTTGGTATTGCTCCTGCTATGTCTTATGTTGACAGTGGTGATTTGGATACTGGTATCAAACCGTGGAGTGTTGAAGTGGATGAACTTGACACTGATGGATTTGCAACTACTGCCGAAGCACCTAAAGAAGCAGAAGTGATAGAACCAAAACCTTTTGTCCCATTGAAGGATGATGATGAGTTTCATGCAAATGATGATGAACCATTAAGTATAGATGAGGTTCGTGCAGCAGTAACTTCTGGACAAATTACTCCTACATCATTCTCTGACTATTCATTCAACGCACTAGAAGGAACATACACTCTTACTAATGCAACTCGTTCTGTAACTGCACAACCTAGAATACCAGATACAGATGGTGGTGACCACGGTGAGGTTGAAGACAATCCATATATCTCTGCACCAGAGGCAGGGAATACTTCTGTGTCACCTAACCCAACAGACCCAACCAACTATGATGATGCTGGTGATATGATTGGTGGTGTAAACTATAGATTGAAACTTTCGAAACACTTTACTTTGGGACAACTCTCTGCAAGTTCTATTGTTGCGAAAACAAGAATTGCAAAGGGTGGGAATAAAGGTCTTACGCAACAAGAGATTATTGATAATCTTTCAGTCCTTGCAAACAATGCTCTTGACTTAATTAGAGATGAATACCCTACTATGATTGTTACGAATGCATATAGAGGTAAACAAACTGGTTCACAACATAACATTGGTCAAGCTGCGGATATGCAATTCCCTGGCGTATCTAAGAACAGTTATATTGATATTGCATCTTGGATTCGTGAGAATGTTCCTCATGACCAATTGATTCTAGAATACAAAAACACTGGTTCTGGTCTACCTTGGATTCATCTATCATTAACCGATACGACAAATAGAGGAATGATATTCACAATGTGGAACCATACTCGTTACAAGGAGATTGGTAACTTCTACCAATTAGCATAATGCCAGCAGTTTCTAGAGAGGGAGATGCTTTAACAACAGGACATGAATGTGTTGATGAGACAACCATTGACACTTCGAATACTGATGGAACAGTTAAGGCAAACGGAATAAATATAATTGTGGTGGGTGCAGAAACAGTTGCCCATCCATTTCCACCAACCCCTTCTTGTGCTGACCACACAGCCGCATTGAATGCTGGTTCATCAACTGTATCTATTAATGGAATCGCAGTTGGTAGAGTTGGTGACAGTGCAGATGGTGGTGCGATGACAGGTGGTAGTGGTAATGTATCAGTTGGATAAATGGAGAGAATAAAAAATGTATGAGTATAGATGTAAAATATTAAGAGTGGTCGATGGTGATACTGTTGACATTGATATTGATTTGGGTTTTGGTATTTGGATGCATAGAGAAAGAGTTCGAATGATGGGGATTGATACTCCAGAATCTAGAACCAGAGATTTAGTAGAGAAGGCCTTCGGACTAGCAAGTAAACAGTTTGTTAAGGATAATCTTCCTATAGGTTCTATGCATGTTCTTAAAACAGAAATTGATAAAAAGGGTGAAGACGCAAAGGGAAAGTTTGGAAGAGTTCTTGGTGACTTCATTATTGATGGGAAAAGATTAACTGATATGTTGGTAGAATCTGGACATGCAGTTGCATACTTTGGTGGTTCTAAAGAAGAGATTCATTTGAAACATCTCGCAAATCGTGAGAAGTTAATTCGTGAAGGAAAGGTTCAACTTCCCGAATAACCTTATAAATAGAATGAGGAGAATATAGATGGCAGTAAATCCAACAGCATTTAGTGACGCAACTGGAACAAATGAATCCAGTAGAAGCACACGCATATACAGGGATGTGAGTTTAACATTCACAAAACACCCTGTTACTGGAGATATTGCTAAGCTGTCTGATGCAGATGCTATTAAAAGAAGTGTAAGAAATCTAATCAATACTAATCACTATGAAAGACCTTTTCATCCAGAGATTGGTTCTGATATCAGAGAAGCACTTTTTGAACCAGTATCTCCTATGGTAGCAAATCTACTTGCACGACATGTGGAGGATTGTATTACAAACTTTGAACCAAGAGTTGATTTGGCAAATGTTATATGTCTAGGAGATATTGACAGAAATGCATATGAAGTGGTCATCGAATTTTATATTGTTAATGCACCACCAGAATTACAATCACTTAATTTGTTTTTAGAGAGACTAAGATAAGATGGCAAACAAACTACAAGTTACTGAGTTGGACTTTGATGATATTAAGAACAACTTAAAAACATACCTAAAAAACCAAAACGAATTTACAGACTATAACTTTGAAGGTTCTGGTTTGTCAACTATTATTGATTTGCTGGCGTATAACACACACTACCTAGCAATGAATGCAAACATGGCAGTGAACGAATCATTCCTAGATACTGCAACCCTACGGTCATCTGTTGTCTCTCATGCAAAGACTCTAGGATATACTCCTCGTTCTGTTAGAGCCCCAGTTGCATATTTGGACGTTGTGATTAATAATTCAAACCTTACTTCTCTTACTATGAATAAGGGAACAAAGTTCACTACGCAAATGGATGGGACTGCGTATAGTTTCATTACCAATGAAGATTTTAGTCAAACCCCGATTAATGGAATCTTGCGATTTAGTAATGTTCCAGTTTATGAAGGTTCATTAGTTTACGCAAAATATACTGTTGATGCAACACAACCAGAGAAGAGATATCTTATAACAAACAATCGTGCAGATACTTCAACACTAAAGGTTTCTGTTCAAGCATCATCAACTAATAACTCAACAGAGGTTTATACTCTTGCGACTGATATTACAGAGGTAACTGCAAATTCTAATAGTTACTTCTTGCAAGAAGTAGAGGATGGAAGATTTGAGGTTTACTTTGGTGATGGTGTAATAGGTAAGTCACCAACTAACGGAAACATTATTTGTTTAGAATATATTGTGACAAATAGTGACAAGGCAAATGGTGCAAAGAGTTTTAGTGCCACTACTATTGGTGGACAAACAGATTATGATATCGCAACACTAATTGAAGCAAAAGGTGGTGCAGATGCGGAAACTATTCAATCTATAAAATATAATGCACCTCTAGATTTCGCATCACAGGGTAGAGCAGTAACTACTGAAGATTATAAACTTGTTCTTCCAAAGGTATACCCAGATGTTCGTGCAGTTCAAGTTTGGGGTGGTGAGGATAATGACCCACCTGTATACGGACAGGTATTTCTTTCAGTTAAAACAAACTCTGGTATTAATCTAACTGTTGCTCAGAAAAATACTATTGCAAAGGCAATGGATAAATTTAATGTTGCATCAGTTCGTCCAAGCATTATTGACCCAGATATAACTAAACTTATACTTGGGGTTTCTTTTAAATATAATAGTAATGCAACAACAAAATCTTCTGGTGATTTAGAAGCAATTGTCAGAAATTCAATTACTAATTATAACACTCAAGATTTGGATAAGTTCGATGTCGTATTCAGATATTCTAAATTATCAAGATTAGTTGATAGTTCAGATAGTTCTATTCTCTCAAGCATAACTAATGTTAGAATGAGAAATAGTATTATTCCTATTCTTAATACACCTTCTGAGTATGTAATTAATTTTAATAATAACATTCATTATCCTTTAGAAAATGCATCAACAGTAACAGATGCTACACTTGGAGTTGAGGTTGTGACCTCAACAGGATTTACTGTCGCCGGTGATACTAAGACGATGTATCTTGAAGACGATGGAACAGGAACTCTTAGAAGATATTATATCACTGGTGGAACAACAAAAAACTTTGTTGATAATTCCGCTGGAACCGTGGACTATGCAAACGGAAAAGTTGTTATAACCTCATTGAATGTTACAGGTTCATCTAATTCTGATGGAACTATATCAATAACTGTAAAACCAGAATCTAATGATGTGGTATCTGTGCGTAACCAACTTTTAGAAATTGATTTGTCCAACCTAATTATAACAGGAAGCAATGATACAATTAAGGCTGGTGGTTCATCTGCCGGAACTAACTACGCAACATCATCGTCTTATTAAGGTAATATTAAATGGCAGACACTTTAAAGAACAAAGTCTCCCCACACATTGAGAGTCAATTACCAGACTTTGTTCGTGAAGAACATCCACTATTCTCTTTATTTCTCAAGTATTACTATGAGTTTCTTGAGGCAGGCGAACTAAGCCTTTCTGGAAGTAACAACTATGTAGTTGAGGAAACTCTATCTAAAAACTATATTCTAGAAGAGACTGGCGAGAACATTGTTCTAGAAGATTCTGTTGGTAAGTTTGTTGCTGGTGAAACTATTATTGGATTAACTTCTGGTTTTACTGCAACTGTATTGGTTGATGACTTTGATAGCAATAATCGACTATTCATTACCTCTCAACAAAAATTTATAACTGGTGAACAGGTCAGAGGACAAACCTCTGGTGGTGTTGCAACAGTTCTATCCTACCGTCCAAACCCTGTTCAGAACATTCAACAACTTTTAGAATTTGCTGATGTTGATAATACTGTTTATGATTTTCTAGATACGTTCAAAGAATCTTTTATGGAATCTTTGCCGAATACTCTTGCAGAGGGTCTTGAGAAAAGAAAACTTCTTAAAAACATTAAAGACTTGTATACCGCAAAAGGAACAAGGGACGGACATAAACTATTCTTCAGAATTCTTTTTAATGAAGAACCAGTAATTGCATATCCAAGAGATAACATTTTCCGTCCATCTGATGGTCAATGGTCTACTGATAAAATTATTCGTGTTGTTGAAAATGGAACTTCAAACTTTTCAAACAGTATTGGAGAAAGACTAACTGGTGGAACCTCTGGTGCGACTGCCCTTATTGGAACAGTAATTAAATTCAGAGAAGGTGCGACACTTCTTGCAGAGATTAATCTGGATGCAAACTCAGTTAATGGAACCTTTATATCTGGAGAAACCGTAACTACCACTGACTCCCAACGTGACTTAGAAATTTCTGCACAAGTTAAAAGTATTGTAACTGGTGCTGTAGTAACAACTGGTGGTGCATATTATAATATTGCCGACCCAGTATATATTACTGGTGGTAATGGAAACGGTCAGGCCACTGCCCGTGTTGATGGTGCTGGAACTGGTTCTATTGATGAGATTATGATTGAGAATGGTGGTTCTGGTTATACTGTAAATGAAGAACTAGTATTTAATACCATTAATACTGAGGGTAGAGGAGTTCGTGCGAAAGTCGCTGTTGTTGGGGGTTCTGTTAATTTAGAAACCTTTACTTCGCCAGACCACTTCATTACTGAAGATGGTGATTTTGTTATTACCCAAGATAGAAATTTTATAAAACAAGAAGAGACCGTTGGAGAACATGACCACCTTGTATTAGAAAATGGTGACACAATCATATTAGAAGAAGCAACCTTTACTGATTTAGGAGTTTCCTCTGAGATTGGTGAGATTACTAAAATTAAGATGATTGATAAAGGTAATGGTTTCATTAAACTTCCAACTGTTACTACTCCAAATAATACAAGTGGTTCGGGGGCAACATTATATTCTGTATCTAATATTACTCCTATGGTCGGTAATGTTCAAGGTGTTGTTATTACAAACTTTGGATTGGACTATTCTGTTGAACCAACCTTTACACTAAACCGTTGTATCCTAGTAAAAAATGTTTCTGGAACATTTGCGGCAGGGGATTCACTTATAAGTCATGATGGTGTCGTAGTAAACTTTGATGTAGACACTCACATTCTTCAACTTAAAACTTCAGTAACATTCAGTAGAGATGATTTAATTGAAACAATCACTGGAGCATCTGCAACAGTGTATCAATCAGATTTCGCAACCGCAACTTCTTCTGTAGGAACTGTTGGTGAGACAGTAGGAAATTATATCTCAGACAGAGGTAAGATTTCTGAAGAGGCGATGAAGATACAAGACTCCTACTATTACCAAGATTATTCTTATGTTGTTCGTATTGGTGAGTCTATCAATAGATGGCGTGATTCTATTCGTAGGTCTGTTCACCCAGCTGGTTGGAACGTATTTGGTGAAGTATCATTTGCATCTCAAGTTTCTGCAACCATACAAGTTCCTGCTGCTGGAACGGTATCTGGTTTCGATGACACAACATTCTCACCAGAACTTGCATCTACATTTACTAATCTATTCACTACAGTATTTGGTAGAAGAATAGGAACGGCAGATGACTCGACAAAAAGTGTTAATGCTAAAGTCGGTGTTCCACTTTCTTCTGACTTGAATGCTGGAGAAAGGGATGTCACAGTAACAAGTGAAGTAGATGTCCGTTTGGATATTGATAGAGGAAACACATCTTTTAATCTTGGGCCTACCCTAGAAAATTTTGTAAAGTATGCATTTACTGTGAGTCCAGTATATGATTCCAACCCCTCTGCCTTTGCAGTAGACCCTGGCGGTAGAATACCAACAATCAGTTCAAACTTATCTCGTGACCAATATAGTATTGCACAATGGGGTTATCTGAACATTAGAGATGTATCTCTTGCAGACGGTTCTATTCCATCTACAGCATTTAGAACTAAAATTAATGTAATGCCCCCTTCTGAGATTATAATTTCTCGTGGTGGTCGTTATAATACTTTTGACAATGACTTCATGAAATTCTCTGATGGTTTCAACAAGTTCGATGAAGCCGAATTTGGTATTGGTGACTTTGATAACACATCTGTTACCTTTGATTCAAACACTACTTTTGATAAGGCTGACTTGAAACCAGACACAGAAGGTTTACATGCAGAGTCATTTGATGAAAACAATATTCTACTTGATAACACCTCTCTTACTTTTGATATTGCATCTGGTAATGAAGAGGATTGGATTCAAACGTGGGATACGGTCAACCTTACCTCAGGCACCTTTGATGGTGATGGAACAAGGTTTGATGCAGCTCCAGATGGAACTGTAACTAAACCACTGTTTAGTGATACCGATTATGGTGTTACACTTGACAGTGTAAATATGGAAAATTGGGATAATTCAGAATCTAATACAACAAGAGTTGGGTTCGGTATATTAGACCAAAATTTCGACAAAAATAATGTAACTTTTGATAGAGACACTTGATAGGTGTTATAAATAACTAAGATAAGATAATAAACTCTAAGGAGAACCAAAAATGGCATATCAATCAATCGGGCGTGGAAGCTCTGCGAATGACGGCACAGGCGATGACCTTCGCACCGGCGCAGGCAAAATTAACGCCAATTTCGTAGAAGTATACACCAAGCTTGGTGATGGTTCTACTCTAACTTCTGACGATGTTGTTCTAGTGGACGCAACTCAGACAATAACTAATAAAACAATTTCAGGCACACTAACTGGTGATGTTACTGGTAATCTTACTGGTAATGTAACTGGTGACGTAACTGGAGATGTAACTGGTGATGTTACTGGCAATCTTACTGGTAATGTAAGTGGAGATGTAACTGGTGCGGTCACTGGAGATGTAACAGGTGGTCTAACTGGTAATGTAACTGGTAATGTAACTGGTGATGTAACTGGTAACCTAATCGGTAATGTTTCAACAGCATCTGGTAATTTACAGATTACCCCAGCAACTAATATTGTTGAAGTTCGTGGTGATGGCTCAGCAGTTGAAGGACAAATTGTTCTAAACTGTCATGCAAACTCACATGGACAAACAATTAAACCACAACCACACAGTGCGGCAGTAACAAATGTATTAACACTTCCTGCTGGTGCTGACCAAGAATTGGTAGGAACTCTAGATTCTCAAACTCTAGAAAATAAATCATTAACTGCTCCAACAATTACTGGTGGCGGAACAGCAACATTTGCTACAGTTGATGCACAATTTATTGCAAGTGAATCTACTTTCACTGGTGATGGGTCTGCAACTATTGTTCTTTCTGCAAGTTCTGGATTTAACCTAGTAGAGTCAAGTGCATCTGCTGAGGCAGCAACACTTGCCGAAGGAAGTGCAATTGGTCAAATGACTAGTATTATTCTAGTAACTGACGGTGGTGGTGATGTTACTATTACTCCAGCTCAATTTCTAAACGGTTCTACTATTACTCTTGCCGATGTTGGTGACATGGTTCAATTGATTTGGACAGGTTCCAATGGATGGGCAATGGCAGGCAATGGTTACGGTTCACCAGTAATCGCATAAGGATAATTAAAAATGGCAATTGATAAAATAGGAAGTGCTTCAATAGGAACTGATGTTATCGTTGCTGAAGACTTGGCAGCAAACTCGGTAACCGTATCTGAAATTCAAGATAGTGCGGTTACAACAGTAAAGATTTCTGATGATGCTGTAACTGGTGCAAAGATTGAAGACAATCCTACGATTGCTGGAAATCTTACTGTAGTTGGTTCTACTAATGTTGATACTCTGAATGTATCGGATACTGTGAAGATTGCTCAGGGAACTGATGTTTGGGTTGGTTGGGATAACTCCGATACCGCAAGAAACCTAAGAATACAAACTAATGTTGGTGATGGTTCTACAGACGCATATGGTGTTGAAGACATAAATTATGCAACAGTTTTCACCAATGAACAGGGAACAACTAACCAAGCAATAGTTATAAACGATAAAGCGTCAAACAGTCTAGATGCAGAACCTGCCCTTCTATTCAGTGTTACTGATAATGGAACGGCAGATGCAACCACAGGGACAGGTAGTGAAACTTGGACTAAACTTTGGTCTGTTAGTGGAACTGGTATCGTTCAAGCACCGAAACAACCTTGTTTCACTGGTTATGTTGAAAATGCCTTCCTTAACAATGCAAACACCAATTCTGGTGATGTTATTCTATTCGGTGAAAGCACTAACACATCCTCATGGACTCAAGATGTAGATTCTAATGGTGACTTCAATGCTAATAATGGAAGATTCACTGCTCCAGTAGATGGTAACTATTACTTTTCAGCACATATGACTATTGATGCTGGTGATGGGTCTGAACAGAATAATAACCAAGTTGCTCTTTTCAAAAACGGTTCTCTTCAAAGAGGGTTGTATCAAGATATGGAATCGACTGCTGCCGCTGTTTCCGGCGATGTCCACTTACCACAAGTGACTAGTATTGCAATGGTAATAACTTTAACTGCTGGAGATTATGTTCAATGTGGTGTGTATGAGAACCCAACAACAGATATCACTAATGCGATATTCAGTGGATTCTTGATAGGTTAATAATGAAAAAATTTGTAATTGAATTGAGTGATGTAGATTATAATAGTTTATTGGTTGATATGATATCCCCAGAGGAACTATTCACTAACTTTGTAACAAGCAGAGTGGATAGAAGTCAATCAAAAATTATAAAGATTGCTACAGATTGGCACATTAGAAACGAAAAACAATTACCTGTAAAAAAAGAAGATATTATAAAACAGGCATTTGATAATGGATTGGTATTAACTCTTGAAGAAAGAGCCAAACAGCAACGACTAGCAGAACTCAATAAATAACTTTGTAAAGAAGGAATAATGGAAAACTAAAATGGCAGCGATTATTACAGAAAACTTTAGACGCCATAATGCTGAACAATTCTTTGAATCGTTCTCAGAAGCAAGTGCGTCAACATATTACTTATTCATCGGTAAGAGTTCACCCTTTACCGTTGACACATCTGGTGGTGATGACAACTCCCCTCCTGTTCCAAATGACGATGTTGTAACAGAATTTTATAAATGGGATTCAATGCTAGCTGCCAAACTAATTTCATCTTCGGATGTTGCATACGTTATCCCTCGTAGAAACTGGACAAACGGAATTACTTATGACATGTATGAACATGATGTAAGTTCAACTAACACCACAACTTCTGGTGCAACTAATCTTTATGATGGAACTTTCTACTTTATGACTTCAGAGTATAAAGTATATAAAGTTCTTGACAATAATGGTGGAACAGCATATAGTGGTTCTGAACCAACTTCAACTACCGCAGCTCCTTTTGAATTAGGTGGTTACACCTTGCAATACATGTATGCACTAACAACCTCTCAAGTTCAAAAGTTTTTAACTACAGACTTTTTACCAGTATATTCTGATACAACAATTTCTGCAGCTGCAATTGATGGTTCAATCGACACAGTTCGTGTGGCTGGTGGTTCTGGTTATACAGATGGAATATACTATGCCTCAATTGATGGTGATGGTTCTTCTAGTGTTGTAGAGATTTCGGTATCTGGTGGTGCAATAGAACCACAGGGGTCTTCTGGTTCCAATGTTTACGCATCTGGTTCTGGTTATACCTTTGCAACTGTTGACCTCACAAATGTTTACTCAGATAATGATTTGCAAACTTCAGCATCCATTGGTTCTGGAACTGGTGGTATTGTAACACCTATAATTTCACCGAAAGGTGGACATGGGTTCAATCCACAAACAGAACTAGGTGGTCACTTTGTAATGATGAACTCTAAACTAGAACAAAATGAAGGTGATGATATTACAGTAGCAAACGACTTCAGAGAAGTTGGTATCATTAAAGACCCATATAATTTTGGAACAACAACAGTATCATCGGCATCTACTCGTAGACAAACATTTGCAGTTAAGTTTGCTTCTTCACCGTCTACAGACTATAGTGTTGATGAAAAGATTACACAAACATCTACTGGTGCAGTTGGTCGTGTTGTAGAATGGGATGCAACAAATAGTATTCTCTATTTCCTACAAGAGAGATGGGAAGAATATGGTGTAGATTCTACAGACAATCAACCTGCCTTTACTGGTGCAAATGTTATTACTGGTGCATCCTCAACAGCAGCCGGAACACCTTCTGCATCTTCTTCTGAAGATGTCACTCTAGGTGGTGGAACAACACTAACCTTTCAAAACGGTTATGCAAATCCAGAACTAGAACCTAATAGTGGAAAGGTTCTCTATGTTGAAAATAGACGGCCGATATCTCGTGCGTCTGACCAAACAGAAGATATTAAAATCGTAGTGGAATTCTAAACAATGGAAAAAACCAATCTAAATGTCACTCCTTATTATGATGACTTTGCCGAGGATGATAATTTTCATCGTGTCCTCTTTAGGCCCGGCTTTTCAGTTCAGGCCCGTGAACTAACACAACTCCAATCTATTCTTCAAAATCAGATTGAGAGACATGGCCGCCACATGTTCAAAGAAGGAACAGTGGTTATTCCTGGCGCATGTGGTTGGACAGAAAAATATTATGCAGTAAAATTGCAACCGACATTTGGTGGTAGTGATATTTCTCCTCAAATTTCAGAGTATGTTGGAACCAGAATTACTGGTGTAACTTCTGGTGTTGAAGCAGAGGTAATTGAAGTTGTTCCCTCAACTTCTTCTGACCCAATAACTCTATATGTAAAGTATTTAAAAACTGGACAAGACAATACATCTATAGTATTCAGTGATGGCGAAAACATTTCTGCCGATGCTACCGTAGGTGACTTTGGTGCTGGTATTGCTTCTGCAATCTTAGAAGCATCAAATGCAACTGCAACTGGTTCATCAGCAAACATCCAAGAGGGTGTTTACTTTGTTCGTGGTCACTTTGTTCATGTTCCAGAACAGAGAATCATTCTAGACAAATATACTAATACACCTTCATATCGTATTGGTTTGACAATTACGGAATCTCTTGTTACTCCAGAGGAAGACACTTCCTTGTTGGATAATGCACAAGGAACATCAAACGTAAATGCAAAGGGTGCTCATCGACTAAAGATTGATTTGTCTCTTGCAAAACTTTCTCTTGATTCAGAAGAAGATGGTAATTTCATCGAACTGTTGAGAGTAAGTAAAGGTGTCCTTCAACAGAAAGCAAGAAATACAGAATACTCAGTTATTGGTGAAACTCTTGCAAGAAGAACTTTCGATGAAAGTGGTGATTACGTTATTCGTAATTTTGAACTTAATCTTCGGGAGGCACTAGATGATGGACTAAACAATGGTGTATATGCTGTGGGAACAACTACAGATAGTGGTAACACTGCATCTGAAGATAACCTAACCATGCAAGTATCGCCCGGCAAGGCATATGTTCGTGGTTATGAAATTGAAACCATTGCACCAAAGTTTATTGATATTCCTAAACCAAGAAGTTTTAATTACTATGACGGTTCTGTTACTCCAGTAGAAGTGGGTAACTATGTTATAGTTGACAATGTTTATAATACTCCAGACTTGCAACCACTAACTGGTGGTGAAATTGCAGAACCATATAGGGAAGTTGCACTTTTTGATGCTGCAACATCAACTCGTGGTCAATCATCAAGTGGTAATAAGATTGGTTTCGCTCGTGTTCGTGGGTTTGAACATCTTAGTGGTAACCAAGATACATCTGATGATTTTCTAGCAGATGGTTCAACTACAGATTCTAGATTCAAACTTTACATGTTTGACCTTCGTATGTTCACTAAGTTGACTCTTAGTGGAACTCCAAGTCCAGCTATAACTGCTGGTGCAAAAGTAACTGGTATGGAATCTGGTGCATATGGTTATGTTACATCTGACTCTACTGGAACCTCACTTGTTCTAATAACAGTTACAGGTTCTTTCTCTACTGGAGAAAAACTAAAATCTACATCTTCAACAGAGACAGATGAGATTTTAGAAACTTCTGGTAATACAGATATTACTATATCTTCTTTGGAAAGTTTTGATTTTAGTTCTGTAAAACAAGTTTACATGAATGACCCAGATGCTGGACAGGATTTTACTGCTGACCCATTACTTAATGCTGAGTTTGTTATTGACGGAACGGTTTCTGTGTCTGCTGGTGGAACTACACTTACAGGGTTCCAAACCGATTTCACAACCCAACTTAAAGTTGGTGATTTTATTAAGATTCCTTCTGGAACTGCTGGTGCAGTTGAAACCAAAGAAGTTACAAACATTGCAAGTTCAACTTCTTTAACAATTGGTAGTGCGGCAACTGTTGCAGTGTCTTCTGGTAAGGCAGATAGACTTCGTGCAAAGTTGATTGACCAGAATAAAAACATTCTGATTCGTAAACTACAAAAAGATTTTATTAAGACACTTAAAACAGAAGGTAATAATGGACTATCAAAGTCCCAAGTTATTGTTCGTAAACAATTGTTTGATACTTCTGCATCTGGTGCTCTTACGTTTAGTATCGGTTCTAATGAAACCTTTAATGCCGTTGATAATACAGACTACGTTCTTTCTATCCTTACTGCTGGTGATGGTAGTGCAACTCAAGGTGAAGTTATCAACCTAAACAGTTCTAATGTAACACTAGGGACTACTGGTGGACAATCATTAACAATTACTTCTTCATCATTGTTCGGTGATGGTTGTAAAGCAAAATTAGTCGCAACAGTTACTAGAACCAATATTAACGAAAAAACAAAAACAAATAATCGTTGTCATCTAGTGGTAGTTGATAATGATGGTATTGCTGGTGGTAGTGAATACGGAACTTCAGCACACCACAAAGATATTTCACTAGGTAAAGGTGATATTCATAAACTTCGTGCAGTTTATGCTTCTGCTGATAATTCAACAGAGGTCACTTTACCGTCATGGACTGTTACTGGTGCAACTGGTTCTTTCACTAAAGGTGAAACAATTACTGGTGGAACTTCTGGTGCAAAGGCAACAGTAATTAATCCAATTTCTCCGATTTCATATATTCCGATTAACAACAATTCGTTCTCTGCATCAGAAACTATTACTGGTAATGAGTCTGGTGTTTCTGCAACAATGGAAGCACAATCTTATGTCGGGGACAATAACGTAACTAATGATTTCACCTTTGACAATGGACAAAGAGATAACTTCTATGATGTTGCTCGTATTGTTCGCAAACCAACTGCACTTTCCCCACAGGGTAAGTTGTTGATTGTCTGTGATTACTTTGACCATTCTTCTGGTGATTTCTTTACCGTTGATTCTTATAGTAGTATTGATTACAAAGATATTCCAACATACTCTGCTACTCGTGTTGACCCAGAGGTTGCAGAACCTACTGGTGAATACGATTTGAGAAACGCAGTTGACTTTAGACCTAAAGTTCAAGACTCAACAAATTCTATTACTTCGGATTATAATTCTCAAGGACAGCCTGCAACAAAAATTACAGACTTCTCTTTTGATTTTGAGAATCGTTCTTATTCTGGAACTGGTGCATCAACTATTAGTATTCCAAAGGATAACTCTAACTTTACATATGACTTTGAATATTATCTTGGTCGTATTGACATGTTGTTCTTGGATTCTGTTGGTGAGTTTAAACTTGCACAAGGTGCTCCGGCAGAACAACCTTCTGCACCTAAACCTCTAGAAAATGCAATGAAGATTGCAACGATTAATCTTAATCCTTATATTGTTGCACTAGAAGATGCGACATATACTAGAGAGAATAATCGTAGATACACAATGCGTGATATCGGTAAACTTGATAACCGTATTTCTAATATTGAATATTACACTGCATTGAATCTTCTGGAGAAAGATGCACAGTCACTAGAAATTTTAGATTCAAATGGTTTGAATAGATTTAAGTCTGGTTTTGTTGTAGATAACTTTGCTGGACACGCAACTGGTGATGTTAAACATCCAGATTATCGTAACTCCATTGATATGGAGAATGGTGAACTTCGTCCAAAATATTATATGAAGGGTGTTACTTTAGAAGAAGAAAATCTAAATGACACAGAAAGAACAAATGATAATTACACGATTCATGATAATATCATTACTCTTCCTTATACTCATGAAGTTACTGCCGAACAACCATACGCAACTCGTGTTGAAAACCTTAACCCTGTTCTGAACTTTTCATGGGCAGGTATATGTAAACTTACACCATCTGGTGATGAGTGGTTTGAAGTAGACCGTCTTCCAGATTTGATTATTAACAGAGAAGGTAATTTTGATACGGTTCTTGCTGCAAATCGTAATGCAATTGGAACGGTATGGAATGCATGGCAGACACAGTGGTCTGGTATAACTACATCTTCTTCTACACGATTTAGAGAAACTTCTTGGCAGAGAGCTCGTAACACAGTTCCGTATAGACCAGTTATTCAGAGAACAACTACAACTGAACAGGGAACTAGAACCAGAACAGGTGTATCAACTCAAGTTGTTGCACAGATTGATTTGGAATCACAAGGTGATAGAATTCTATCACAAGCGGTTATTCCGTTCATTCGTTCTAGAAATGTTATTTTTGAAACAACTGGTATGAAACCTTTAACAAAGGTATATCCATTCTTTGATAAAGTTAATGTAACACAATACTGCACACAGATTTCTGGTGCGGTTGCTGGAACTGCAACTGTTCTTGACCCAACTGCCGAATCTGGTGATTGGACTCGTATCGGTAAAGTTACTGTTGAGTATGACTTAAACCAAAACAGTCAAGTTGATATTAGTCTATCATATAGTGATAAAGTATCTAGTGGATATAGAACACTTACTACACAAAAAACTGCATCTACACGTTCAGTAACATCTGACATTATGGAGTTCAATCTAATCAATGACGAAATTGAAATTGACCCTAATGACTATGGTGAAACTTTTATTAAAATTGATATAGATGCAACAGGTAGAAATAAACTTAGGTCATTCCAAGTTTTGGAAATAAAATTCTATGACCAAGATGAAAACCTAATTGGAAACTCAACTCATGCTGAAGTTGTTCGATTTAAAAACTTCTCTAATGCACATCGTGCTGTTGATGAGATTGTAAACCCAGAATCTAACAAATCAAGAGTTGGTGAAACTGAAATTTGGGGTAGTCAATACTCAAGTGGTTTCCTAACTACTCGTGTATTTGGTGGTGCAAGAAATAGATTTAACGCAAGAGTAAGTCAAATCATCCAGACAACTGATGTTGAATCTGGAACATTGACCACTGATGCGGCCGGTAATCTTTCTGGTGTATTCGCAATTCCAGACCCAAAGGTTAGTGGTAACCCAAGATTTAGAACTGGTGAAAGAATGTTTAGACTTACTTCTGATATTAATAATTCAGAAGAAAGTGTAGAAACATTTGCACAAGCACTTTATAGTGCAAAGGGTATCTTGAATACAGTTCAAGAAACAATCATTGCAACTCGTAATGGTAGAGTAGAAACTACTGATATTTCGCAATCTCGTGCAACATCTAGACAGTCAACTCGTGATACTGTTGTCGGATGGTGGGACCCGTTAGCACAATCCTTCATGCCTCAGGCAGAAGGTGGTGAATATATCACCAAAGTTGATGCATACTTCTCTCAAAAAGACGAATCAATTCCTGTTAGTTGTCAAATTCGTGAAATGCAAAATGGTTATCCTACAACTAAGGTTCTTCCTTTTGCATCCAAAACACTTGAACCAGATGAGGTGTCAACCTCTTTTGATGCAACAGCAGTAACAACATTTGAGTTTGATGCTCCAGTGTATGTTAAAGATGGTGTGGAATATTGTATAGTTCTCTTTACAGATTCTCCAAAATATCTATGTTGGATTTCACGAATGGGTGAAACTGATGTGGGGGGAACTCGTTTGGTTTCTGAACAACCTTACTTGGGTGTTCTGTTCAAATCACAGAATAACACAACTTGGTCTGCATATGACCTAGAAGACTTGAAGTTTAAATTGCATCGTGCAAAATTTGATACTAATGTAACTGGTGTTGTAGATTTGATTAATGCAGATATTCCAGAAGTCAAACTTCAAAACAATCCAATAAGAACAATATCTGGTGAAACTAAAATTAAAGTTATTCATCAAGACCATCACATGTATGATAGTAGAAACAACGTAACAATTGATGGGGTATCTTCTGGTGTGTCAACCACACTTAATGGTGCGATTACAGATAGTGCTACTAGTTTGGTTTTGGACAATGCTTCAAACTTCCCAACTTCTGGAACGGTTTATTTGAAACTTTACACTGAAACTACTAACCCAGAACAAGAAGAATTTGAAATTGTTTATGGAACAATTTCTGGAACTTCAGTAAGTTCAATTACTCGTGGAGCTGGTTCTACGTCAGCGATTGCACATGTTGATAATACAACTATAGAGTTGTATCAACTAAATGGAATTCCTTTGACGGAGATTAATAAGACTCATACTCAATTATCCAATATTCAAATGGACTCTTATACTGTCTCTACTACAACTGCCGCATCAACAACTGGTGCTGGTGGTGGTGCAGAAGTTTATGCAACAGAGAATGCAGTTATTAACCAAATGCAGACTCTTGTTCCAACAGTTGAACATCCAAACACTTCAATTATTGCGAAAGTAAGAACTACAAGTGGAACCTCACCAAGTGGTAATGAACAATCGTTTGATTTACAAAGCAGTAGTGCCTCAGAGGTTATCCCTCTAACAGATAACTATTTGTTTGAGACACCTCGACTTGTTGCTTCTAAGGTAAATGAAGATAATGAAATGGACGGTAGTAAATCACTCAGACTGCAAATGTTAATGCAAACAGAGGTTGATAACCTGTCACCAATTATTGATTTGGAAAGAAAAACACTTATCGCAGTTGCAAATAGACTAGATAATGTGGACTCTTCTTCTGATGTTTATCCTACAGATGAGTATATTCCAGCAACAGACCCAGATGGGGATTCTAACGAGGCAATTTATGTAACTCGTAAGGTTCAATTGAAAACTCCTGGCACTGCTATTAGAACATATCTAGATGCAGTTAATTTTGACTCATCTGAAATACAAGTAATGTATAAGATACTTCGTTCAGATGATGCTTCAGACTTTGATGAAATTGGTTGGAGATATTTCAATACTGATGGAACCCCAGACGAAACAGTAAATGCATCTATTAGTTATACTGACTATATTGAAAGAGCATATACCGTTGAGGGACTAGAAGAGTTCATTGCATTTGCAATTAAAATTCGTATGCAAGGAACTAACTCTTCAGAGGTTCCTCGTATTAAAGATTTAAGAGCAATTGCGTTGGCGACATAAGATGAGTGAATTTATTAAAGTAGAAAATCATCCGAATCTAGTTAGAGACACAAGTTCTCGTGCAATTATTAATACTGATATGACCGCATATAGAGCTGCGGTTGCTAGGTCTCGTGCGGCAACCCAACAAAAAGATGTATTAAGGGATGCAGTAAGAGACATAAATAATCTAAAGTGTGAGATGCATGAAATAAAATCTCTCCTATTAAAGTTAGTGGATAAAGATTAATGGCAGACCGTAATACACCAGCAAGTTTTACCTTTGAGGAATGGCGTGTAGAGTTTAATGAACTCGCATCTGATGTGGGCGATATTGGTAATCTTCCTGCTTCTATTAATGGGAATGCAGTAACAGATATTGTTGAAGCAGTTACAGAGTTGGAAGGTGCAATTTCTAATGTCCTATTTCCAAACGTAATTGACTTTGATGACTCCCCAGATTCTTCTAACGAAAGAATTAAGATGGGTGCCTCAGATGATATGCAACTATATCATGATGGTTCTAATTCTTATGTTAGTCATGATGGTGGCGGAGACTTAAACATTAGTTCTACAAGTGACTTAACGGTCAATGCTACAACTGGTGTTAATTTACAATTTAATGGGTCTACAAGATTAGACACAACAGCCGATGGTATTAATGTCACAGGTGATGTTCAACTAAGTGGAAACATCACAAACGGTTCAACAGTATTGCAAATTGGAGATACTAGTGGAAGAGTGGCAACTGAAGGATTTTCTGTAGCAATGGGTATTGCTCTCGGATAAACATTATAAATAACTTAGTATAAACAAAGGAAGAAATCAGAATGGCAAACAATTTTAAAAATGCTTTCGCAACAAGTGTCAGCACCTCAAGTGGGTCACCGACAAATGTTTACACTGCGAACAATGGTTCTGCCGTCAACTCAATTCTGATTGAACTTGATGTAGCAAACACAAGTTCATCTGCAATTCAAGTATCTGTTGTAATTTATGACAGTTCTGGAACTGCATCGTATCACATCGTTAAAAATGCTCCTCTCCCAGCGGGCGGTGCATTGAAAGTTGTGTCGGGTCAGAAGGTCGTGTTGAACGGTGACGATGAAGTTCGTGTATACGCAAGTGCATCAGACGTTGATGTGGTGGCATCAATTCTAGAAGATGTTGCATAAGGGGTAAACAATCATGTCAGACGCATATATTGGTGTTCCATTTATAAACCAAGTTTCAGATACCTTTCCCAAAGAGGATTTTACAGGTTCAGACTTTGGTTCAGTAACAGGCGCCCACGGAACTTATTCAAATGCTGTTGAGTTGAGTATTGATGTTCCTGGCAGTGAGTCGGGTAATATTGAAGTTCTTTACGATAATGTTCGTCAAGAACCCGATGTAGCCTATACTGTTCATGAGGACAGTTCAAACAGACCTAGAGTTATAAATTTCTCTGAATCTGTTTCTTCTACTGCGTCTATTTACATTATTCATAAGGGTGTTGGGCCATATAATATGACTCCCCCAAATAATTCTATAACACATCTGCATTTGTCAGATAATATGAAAACTTTCACTACAGATGCTTTTACTGGTGATGGTTCAACAACAGGATTTACACTATCAGAGACCCCAGCAAATGTCAATACTTTGTTGGTGATAGTTGATGGTATTATTCAGAAAGCAACAACGAACTATACTCTTTCTGGCACAACTTTAACATTCACCTCTGCCCCAGACGCAAGTGCAGAGATTGAAGCAAAACATTTAGGGATTCGTGGAATTGTTCGTAGAGCCCCAGATTGGTTAGTTGATAACTATACTGGTGACGGTTCAACAACAACTTTTACATTAACAACTGCCGGTGTCACTACTAATAGTGCATGGGTTTATTATAACGGTGTCATGATGGTGCCAACAACTGACTACTCAGTTAATTCTTCTACTGGAGTGGTTACATTTACGTTTGCTCCATTAACAGGCCTACCAATCATGATAAGGTATCAAAACTAATGGCAAGTAAAAATAAAAATATCGCAGAACTTCTTGATGCAAACGGTGACGTTTTACTATCTAATCTAGATAATATTTCTGTTACTGCTCAAGATGTTTCTGACATGGACAATGCATCTACAGGACAGTTTACACTTCCATCTGGAACAACTGCTCAACAACCAGCCACCTCATATGAAGGTGCTCAAAGGTTTAATACTGAGTTGGGTGTTATGGAATACTATGATGGCACTTCTTGGAAAAAGGTTTCTGCACAGATTCCTGTAATTAGTTCTACATCTGGTAGAATTTATGATGGTTGGACTTCTGACATTACAATTACTGGTAATAACTTTTTGGTTTCATCTATGGTTGTAAACTTTAATCAATCAGATGATAGTATTGATGAAAATGTTACAGTAACTCCTACTAGTAATACTTCTGTAACTGTTACAGTCCCAAGTGCAGTTTATTCAAATGTAACTAGTGGTAATGTTGTTGATGTCAGAGTAACAAACAGTGACAGTGCCACATCTTCATCTGCTTCAATAACTGCTACAGGTCTTCCTAGTGGTGGAACAATAACAACCTCTGGTGATTATAGAATTCACAGATTTACATCATCTGGAACTTTCACAGTTCCTTCTGGTGTGTCGTTCTCTTCTAGAGAATCACTCATTGTTGCTGGTGGCGGCGGTGGTGGTAACGATAACGCAGGCGGTGGTGGTGCTGGTGGACTAATTCACAACACATCTGATTCATTCTCTGCTGGAAATAGTTACAGTGTAACTATCGGTGGTGGAGGCGGTGCCGGAGCCAACTCTGGTGGTGACGGTGGCCCTTACGCATCGAATGGCTCTAATTCAGTATTCAATAGTCAAACTGCTATTGGTGGTGGTAGAGGCGGTTCTGGTGGTGGTGCCAATGCGAATTCTGGTGGTTCTGGCGGAGGCGGTTCTGGTGAAGCTGCAAACGGAATTGGTGGTGCTGGAACATCTGGACAAGGAAACAGAGGCGGTGATGTATCTGGTTCTGGAGGCGGCGGCGGCGGTGGTGCTGGTGCAGCTGGACAGGATGGTGATGTTCGTGCCGCAAGTAAAGGTGGATACGGTGGTGCTGGACTTCAAAAGAGCATTACAGGTTCCAATACATATTATGCTGCTGGTGGTAACGGTGGTAACGATAACGGGCAATACGAAACACAAACATCTACAAATGGTATTGGTGGAATATCAAATACAAACAGTAGCACTGGTGCAACCGCCGGTGCAACAAATACTGGTTCTGGTGGTGGAGCAACAACTCACACGGTTTCTCCAGTAGGAACTGGTAACGGCGGTTCTGGTGTTGTTGTTATTCGGTATGAATTGGACTAGGAGAAAATAAATATGGCACATTACGCAAGAGTATTAGATGGAATTGTAACAGAAGTTATAGTTGCCGAGGATGATTTTTTTGAAAATTTTGTAGATAACTCTCCTGGCGAATGGATTCAAACTTCTTTTAATACACATGGTGGAAAACATTATAATTGTGATACTGGTGTAGAAGATGATGGGACACCTCTCAGAAAAAATTATGCTGGGATTGGTTATACCTATGATAGAGTAAGAGATGCATTTATCTCTCCTCAAAAGTTCCCTAGTTGGACATTAAATGAGGATACTTGCAAATGGGAACCACCTACCCCAAGACCAGATGACTATAATAGCAATAATTATACATGGAACGAAACTGACCAGACTTGGGATGCAGTTGAATAAATAGACATGAACGGAATTAAAGGTAGACACGAATAATGGCATATATTGGAGCAGAACCGGCATACGGTGTATTTCAAAGACAGGTTGTTTCGGGTGATGGTTCGACAACAACTTTTGCTTTGGATTACCCTGTATCACAAGCAACACAATTACTAATCGTTCTTGACGGTATCGTCCAAGAGCCTGAGTATTCATATACCGTAACTACTTCCAGTGGAAGTGGTTCGTTGACATTTTCAGAAGCACCAGACAATAATGCTCGAGCATCCATTGTGTATATGGGTAGACAGTTGCTCGTGGCCACTCAAGCAACATCATCTCCTGCCATTGATACTTTCAATGGTGATGGTTCGACAACAACTTTCAGTTTAAGTAGAACTCCAAGTGTTGGTAATGGTGCAAACATTATTGTGTTTGTGGATAATGTATATCAAAGATATGGGTCTTCGTATGCATATACAACCAGTGGTTCAAATATAATTTTTACTGGTGCCCCTTCAAATGGAACAAACAATATTCAAGTTATTCAACTTGCAGAATCTAACAATATTATAGATACTGTATTGGATAACTCAGTTACAAATGCAAAGTTATCTCTTAGTTATTCATCAACTGGTGCAACTGGAGATGGGTCATCAACAGATTTCACAATCACAACTGGTCATACGGTAGAATCAGTTTTGGTTCACGAAAACGGTGTATGCTTGGAGCCGACTACGGATTATACAATTTCAGGCACAACTTTAACATTTACAACTGCACCTGCTAACGGTGCAACACTAAGGTTTAGATATCTACCAATTTAGGAAATAGAGAATGTCAGACAGTAACGCAAAAAAATTAGCACAACTTCTAGGAAGTGACTCCGATATTAAAGCAGATGACACAGATTTTGGTGCATCTACAGACAGTATTGGAATGCCTGCTGGAACGCAAGCAGAAAGACCAACATTAACCAATTCTCAATATGGACACACACGGTTTAACACAGATGTTGGGTCATTAGAGTTTTGGGATGGTTCGAATTGGGTAGCAACAAATCTAATACCAGAAATGACATCTGTTTCAGGCACAATTTATAATGGTTTGGCATCTACACTTACTATTAATATTGGTAGTAAGACGGATGAAGTAGATATTGTCTTTAGTGATAATAGTGGAACATTTATTGCCGAAGTTACAGGTTTAGATGCAACCTCATCAGTTTCAACCGCAGTTCCTTCATCAGTTTATGGGGCAGTGAGTGTTGGTGATGTTATAAGAATTAGTTCAAAAAACCAAGATGGAACTCCATCATCAAACTTTTTAACCGAAACAGTTGTTGATATTCCTACTGGTGGAACAATAACAACCTCTGGTGATTATAGAATTCATACATTCACCTCTTCTGGAACTCTTGCAGTTCCAACTGGATTTTCTGTAGCCGCAGATTATGTGGTTTCTGCCGGTGGTGGTGGAGGCGGTGGTGGTAACCCAGGCTCTGCCCTTGGTGGCGGAGGCGGTGGAGGCGGTGGCCTAGTTGAAAGCACCACAACCCTTGCATCTGCAACAAACTATACAATGACTATTGGTGCTGGTGGTGCTGGTGATTCTACTGGTAGCTTAGGTAACGCAGACCAAGGGTCAAACAGTTCTGCGTTTGGAACCACAGCCATTGGTGGCGGTGGTGGTGGAACTCGTAATGGAGTCCAAGATGGTGACAATGGTGGTTCTGGTGGCGGTGCTTGTGGAAACTATCCAACCCAAGGTTCTGCTGGAACTGGAACGTCTGGACAAGGAAACCCTGGCGGTGAAAATGTCTCAACTGACCCTAACCATTGGGGAGCAGGAGGCGGTGGTGGTAAAGGCACTGCGGGCGGAAATGTAAATAGCAATACTAATGGCGATGGCGGCGATGGTGTCAATAATAATTGGGCATCTGGCAGTAATATAGTTCTTGCCGGCGGCGGCGGTGGCGGTAGAAATAACGGTGGTGGTTCTGGTAACACAGGCGGTGCTGGTTCTGAGTCTGCTGGTGATGGTGCAGATATTGGTGAATTAACAGGTGAAGATGCTCCAGTAAGTCGGTCTGGTGGTGGCGGAGGCTGTGGTTCTGTCTCTGGAAACAATGTGGCTACGACTCGTGGTGGTAACGGTGGTGGTGGTCGTATCATTGTTAGATACGATGTTAGCGGACTATAAGGAGAGTATACAGATATGGCACATTACGCAAAAGTATTAAATGGGATTGTTAAACAAGTCATGGTCGCAGAAGAAGACTTCATGAATAATTTTGTTGACACTGACCCTGGCCAATGGATTCAAACTTCTTATAACACATATGGTGGCGAACATCAACTCGGTGGCACACCGTTGAGAAAAAATTTTGCTGGTATTGGTTTTAGTTATGATAAACAACTAGATGCATTTATACCCCCAAAACCATATGAGTCATGGACTCTTAATAATACTACATGTTTGTGGGAACCTCCAGTTTCTATTCCAGATGACTTTCAAACAGTAACGTATGAATGGAATGAAACAGACCAAACATGGGATACTGTTGACGCAGACTAAATAAAGTAAACTAATAGGAAGAGAATTAAATGCCAATTTCAAAGATTAAGGGTGATGCAATTAACGATGATGCAATTACATCTGACCATCTTGGTTTAGATGTTATCGTTGCAGAAGACTTAGCAGCAAACTCGATAACTGTATCTGAAATTTCAGATGATGCTGTGCAAGCATCCAAACTTAGTGGACTAACTAATTCTTCCTCTGGTATCATTCAGGCAGATGGAGATGGAACATTCTCTACAACAGTTGCTGATATGGTAAACGATACTACGCCACAACTTGGTGGCGACTTAGATTTGAATTCTAGTGATATTACTGGAACTGGTAATATTGACACAACCACAGAAACCGTTACACTTTCCAATACAGGACATGTAAGGCTTACCCTTGCAGCAGATACAGACAATGCTGGTGGTGAAGACAACGGAAGTCCTCGCATTAGTATTACACAAGATGGTCTATTAACTCAAGGCACGTTTCAACTTGAAGGTAGTGCTGGACAAATTGCTTCTGGAACAACAGAAAATGGATTAGTGATAACAACTGGACATGGAGAAACAGGTTCTGGTGGATTTGAGGTTGTTACTGGTGTGCAATACTCTAACTCAAATGATGGAAGCCTTGTCGATTCCTCTTCAGTTCACTTTCGTGTAGACGGAACAGGGTCTATTGATTTGCCAGAACAACCTAGGGCTCAGTTTTACTATATGGGTAGTTCTGAAACTTTATCAAATAATTTGATTCTGGCTTTTGATACAACCGCTTTTAATAAACGTATTACTGTTAGCAATTCCAACAGAAACTTTCAAGTTCCATCTGATGGTGTTTATTTAGTTAATGCAAATATTTCTGGTGCCGCAACTGGTGCCAATGCTGGTGATGGACTTCAAATTCGTCTGCTGAAAAATGGTTCAGTATATGGAAATGACAGAATGTATCCACTATTTAATTCTGCTTCAATTTCTGGTTATGAATGGCAATCAACTTGGAGTATTCTGGTCGAGATGTCTGGAAGCGATTATATTCAAATTGAAGTGGAAGATTGGGGTAGTGCCCCAGGCAATGTTAGCTATCGTTCATTGGGTATTGTAAAAGTAACATAATTCTTATCTAAAAGTCCCCCTCTGGGGACTTTTTATTTCTAGCCTCGGATACACAATCCTTATAAATAGATGGAAGGAGAACTGTATTCTATGGCAACAATTTCGAACATATTTATTGACCAAGGTGCATCATTTTCTACCACTGTAACAATCAGTGATAGTGATGGTTCTGCACTTGATTTGACAGCATATACTGCACTTGCACAGATTCGTAAAACTTATGAATCTACTACTGCAATAGATTTTACTACTGAGTTTGCCTCAGATAGAACTACAGGTCAAATTACAATTTCTCTAACCGACACGCAAACGTCTACTTTTGAATCTGGACGTTATGTTTATGACTTGGTTATCACTGGTGTAAACGGTGTTAAAACAAGAGTTGTAGAAGGTATTGCGACTGTCAATCCAAGTGTATCAAGGGTGTAAGAATGGCAATTAGTGCTACATTAAATAGAACAAAAGGTGTTACTGGTTCTGTCTCAGAAGGACAACAACCTCAAGTAACTCGTGTAACTGTTCCAGGCCCAAAGGGTGATTCTGGAGCAGCAGGTGGGAAATTAGTAGAACTCGCTGATGTGGACGCATCATCTGTTCAAGATGGTGCAATGATTCAATATGATGCTGTTACAGAGAAGTTCGAAATAACAAATAGAATAGAAACCGATACAGGCGAGATACGTCTGAACGGTGGAACTTTTTAACTAAGGAAATAGGTAGAAAACAATGGCAACGATTATTCAAATTAAACGCACCACAACAGCCAACCTACCATCTCAACTGGAGCAGGGGGAACTCGCATATCTATACGATACCTCTACAACAGATACAGATGCTGGCGGTAACGGTGGTAGACTATACATCGGTGACCCCTCATCGAATACGAATACTCCACTAAAAGTTGGTGGTAAGTATTACACAGATATGTTGGAGCATTCTAATGGTGTTCTTACGGCATCTGCTGCTCTCGTAGCAGACTCAAATAAAAAACTAGATAATCTTAAAGTTGATAACTTAGATTTTAATGGTAATGCAATCACCTCAACAGACACAAACGGTGATATTACTGTTACGCCAAATGGCTCTGGTAAATCAATTATTTCTAACATTTATACTGATGCTACAACATCACTTCAAGAATTTGTTGAAGACCTAACTGGTGGTTCTATTACTGCTGGTGAAGGTATTGATGTAACATACGATGATACGGCAGGAACAACAACTATTGCCGGTGAAGATGCAACCGACTCAAATAAAGGTATTGCATCCTTTGACGCAACTGATTTTACAGTAACCAGTGGTGCGGTTACTCTAAATGATGAACGTGTTGAAGATATCGTAGGTGGTTTGGTTTCTGGTGGAACTGCACTGACAGCAACATATGATGATGCTGGTGATGGTCTTTCTATCGCACTTGATGATACTGCTGTAACTGCTGGTGCTTACGGTTCATCAACTGCAATCCCAACATTTACAGTAGATGCACAAGGTCGATTAACTGCGGCTGGAACTGCATCCATTACAACCACTTTGGCAGTTGATGCCGACAGTGGAACTGGTGATGGTGTTGCACTTGCAAATGATACTTTAACCTTTGCTGGTGGACAAGGTATTTCTACTTCTATAAGTGGTGATACAGTAACAATCGGATTGGATGCAAACTCAGAAGTTAATGGTCTAGACCTTAACGGAACTGAATTGAAACTTGATGCAGATGGTGATACATCTATTACATCTGATACAGATGACCAAATTGATATTAAGATTGGTGGTAATGATAGAATTACATTATCTTCTGGTCAGATTGATTTGAAAAATGATGGAACTCAATCGAATATTAGATTCTATTGTGAATCTAGTAACGCACACTATGCCGCATTGCAGGCTCCAGCACATGGAGACTTTTCTGGAAACGTAACAGTAACTTTGCCAGCAACAACAGATACTCTTGTTGGTAGAACTACTAGTGATACATTAACGAATAAGACACTTACATCTCCAACGGTTAATGGTGCAACAATTGACGGTGGTTCTATTGGTGCAACTACTCCAATAACAAGTTTAGATGTTGATAATGTAAAAGTTAATGGTAACTCAATCTCGACAACAGACTCAAATGGTGATATGGAACTTTCACCAAACGGAACTGGAACAGTTATTGTCCCTTCTGGTTATGAGGGTCGTGCTGGTTTTCAATCACAGTCTCTTGTAAACAAGGCATATGTTGACCAAGTTGCAAACGGACTTGATGTTAAAGCATCAGTAAGAGTTGCTTCAACAGCAAACCTTGCTTCATCTTACAACAACTCTAGTGGAACATTGACTGCATCCTCAAACGGTGCAATCTCAATTGATGGAGTTACCCTTGTTCTTAACGATAGAGTTCTTGTAAAAGACCAGACAGATGCAACTGAAAACGGTTTTTATAAAGTAACTACAGTTGGTTCTGGTTCGGCTGCATTTGTTCTTACTAGAACACCAGATGCAAATGAAGCATCTGAAATTACTGGTGGTGCATTTACCTTCGTTGAAGAGGGAACTAATAATGCAGATAACGGTTATGTTGCAACTCACAACGGAACTCCAACCCTCGGAACTGATGATATTACATTTGACCAATTCTCTGGTGCTGGACAAATTTCTGCTGGTGATGGTCTAGCAAAAACTGGTAACACACTTGACGTTAATGTTGATGACAGTTCAATTGAAATCTCAAGTGATTCACTACAAGTTAAGGCACTTGGTATTACTAATGGAATGTTGGCAGGGTCAATCGCAAATGCAAAACTAGTAAACAGTGGTGTTACAATTAATGGTAACGCACTTGCATTGGGTGGAAGTCTAACATTAGACACTGATTCGTTTAATGAAGGAACAAACCAATACTATACTGATGAAAGAGTTGATGACAGAATCAACGCATTGTTCGTTGCTGGTGAAGGTATTGACTTTACATATGATGATGCAAACAACACTTTCCAGATTGACGCAGAACTTGCTACTGCATCAAATAAGGGTGTTGCGTCATTCCACACTGATAACTTCTTAGTAAGTTCTGGTGTGGTTACGGTAACAGGTATTGACGGCGGAACTTACTAATGTCATCTGTGATTAAACTGAAACGGTCTTCAACGGCCGGTTCAACTCCTACTACCTCGGATTTAGAAGTCGGTGAAGTTGCAGTAAACACTACCGACCAAAAAATCTATATGCGAACAAGTGGTGGTATTGTTACCATTGCTGATACCGCAACTGGTGGGGGTGCAGCTGGTTCTGCGTTTACAAACATTGCAGTAAGTGGACAGACTACTATTCAATCTGACAGTTCAACAGACACACTAACACTTGTTGGAACAGGACTAAATAGTATTACGACAAATGCTTCAACAGACACGGTTACAATCGGAACACCTACTAGTATTCCATTTGTTACTTCTGGTGGAACGTCAACAGGAATAGCATTAAGTGTAGAGGCTGGAACTCTAACTGATGCGGTAAATAGTTTGTATATGCCTTTTGAAGATTCAAGTGGCACTAGTTTTACAACTATGATAATGACATAAGAGATTGATAAATGGCAGCTAAGTCACCAATTAAAGCAACATACACTTCGTCAGACCCAACTGGACTCGCAGAGTTTGTTGCGTCAGACTTTATTGCAGTCGCAGACGGTGGGACAGGTGCAGTAACGGCGGCAGCCGCAAGAACAAATTTAGGACTTGTAATTGGAACTGATATTCAAGCATATGATGCCCAACTTGCTGATATTGCTGGACTGACCCCAACAGATAGTAACTTTATTGTTGGTGATGGAACAAACTTTGTTTTAGAATCTGGTGCAACTGCACGAACATCCTTGGATGTTTATTCTACTTCAGAAGCACTTTCTGTTGCAAACAATTTATCAGACGTTAATAATGCTGCGACAGCAAGAACAAACATAGATGTAGATTCTTCCTCTGAAGTAACTACAAAAGCGGTGAACAATGGTATCACCTTTGCAATTGCATTAGGATAATAA
>VMHT01094808.1_pt1 | contig 33980 bp, 17 predicted proteins | sample 4693611 | NCBI WGS metagenome assembly VMHT01 (sample SAMN12280063, study PRJNA550983) | marine metagenome | isolation source: seawater sampled from same location over 5 years 0.02-0.2 micron viral filtrate | place: USA: collected off the coast of southern California halfway between the port... ...
CAATTGGATGAACTCTGGACAAGCCCGAGTCTTTAAGGAAGTTGCCGATGTGTGGCATGGTAACACTGATGATCTATTTTGTGCTCATCCAGTGGCTACCGCAAGCACTCGTGCGGAAGGACGGGCTTTGCGTAAAGCTTTAGGTGTACGATGCCTAGCTGCTGAAGAATTAGCAAGAAAAGATATCGTATCTATTGTACAGCAAAGTGTACAGAAGGACAATCCTACAGACGGTGAGTGGGCTGAGGACTCTAAAATTAGTGCATCTCAGATTAACTTTATCGACAATAAATGTAGACAATTGGACATCAATGTTATTGGGTTTATTAATTCTGGTGAGGGCGATTACGCATCAGTTAATGATGTAGAAAAGAAGAAAGCTTCGGCTATGCTTGGAGTCCTTAATAAATACCAAACTAAGGCAACAGAAATACCAGAGACGATTATGGGTTATGACAAGAATTGGAGAAATTGATGAAAGCGAATTTTAAAGTAAACAAACTTAGTGTAGAATTTGAAGCAGATAGCGTTCGTGAAATCTGGAAGCAACTATCTACTTTTCAAGAAGTATTTGGTGAAACATCTTGTGGTAAATGTGGTTCTGAGAACCTCAGATTTGTCGTAAGAGAAAATGATGGTAACGAATACTACGAACTTCGTTGTGTGGACTGTGGTGCTAAGCTAGCATTTGGTGCAAACAAGAAGGGTGGAGGACTATTCCCTAGACGGAAAGACTCCGAAGGAAACTGGCTACCTGATGGTGGTTGGCAGAAATGGAATCCTAAAACTAAGGCTCTTGAATAAAGAGTGTTCCGGTTGAGGCGACCTCGCTCAGGGAAACTTGGGCGAGGTTTCTTTATATCAAAAATAAAAGCCCCACACGAAGCAGGGCTTTTTTAATGGACTTAAAGGCTCAAGTCTTTATAGGTACTCTAGAGATACATATAGTCCATATTGTGTCTTAGATCCAATGCTCAGTGGCGAAGCTGAGATTCCAACCTGCCAAGTATGACGCTTAGCAAGACCAGTACCACCAAATGTATTAGTGCTAGTCTTTGTTCCTAAGTCAGGACAGTCATCAGGTCTATTACTATTATCATAGTACTGTAACCATTTAGGCTGAACTGCAGCAACATCAGTGTTAATACTATTTAAGAAGTATCCACCACTTCCCGGAGAATTGAATAGAGGAACGATCACACCAGTACCACCAACAGTTTCGGTATCACCAGTCACTGTTCCAAGTCTAGAGTCTCCGTTGCCTTCACCAGCGGTAGCTTCTGTCTGAGTGAAGTTAAAGAATCTAACACCAGAAGAATTATCGTAAAACTTTTGTCCAGCTCTTACTGGACCCGCATCTGGCCAAGGAGATCCCCACCAGAACATGTCGCCTGAGCCATAAAAATTACTACCTACGGCAACATTATCAGGGCCTTTAGTCGAGCTATCATTCCAAGTTGCTGAATTTCTGTTATCAAAGTTAACCATTTCACACACTTTAGTAACAACACCAGACGCTGGGAAATCCGTATTTGTTCTATCATATATTCTTAATTGACAGTTCTGAACATTAACATCAGTGCTATGGTCAAAGTTGATATGAAAAGTACTATTACTAGAGTTTATTTTTGTAATTGGGATACCAGATCCAATGGTGCTTGGAGCGCCAGTAGCTGGAACTGTAAATTTAATATTAGTGGTAGCTGGACCCTCAGTAGTACCCGCCGAATTAGTGACAAAAGTCTTGTCTTGAAAAGCACCAATTTGCACGGAGGAGCCAAACGTAGCTCCGTAAAAGCCCAATCCCGAGCCAACTATATTTGAGTAGTTATCTACTCCGAAAGTTATTTCTGCCATTTTAGAGTCTCCTTTATTGTATCTAAAAGCACCTATGTATTATAATACACAAAAATGCTAGTTATAAACGTAATTTTAAGTTATTTTCTTCCACAACCACGACATTTACCTCTAGTTGCTTTATATTCAGACCACTTATCTATAGGACACTTTTCGCGAGCCCAAGCAGCTTTTATTTTGACCACACAGCCACACTCTGAACACTGCCCGTTATCACGTAATTTATCACAATTATTGCATTTATCCATGCGATCATTATATACTATTTCAGGAACATTTTTAAAGCCATTAGCTGCATGCTTAGTAACAGCCTTTGTAAAATTAGCTGCTTTTTTCAAAATTGATGGACCTTTAGTGTCAGCTATATAAGGTATAATCATGCCACATTTGTCGCAATGCCAAACAGTATTCTGTATACCCTGCATATCGGAATTACAATTTTCACATTTCATATTAAGTATATCCTATTCTGTCTTATAACAAGGTGTGTCAGTACTCAAATCACTGAGTTCATCTATGTCAATAGGTATTGGTGGAGGAGGATCACAGGTATAGCCTCGACATGCACATCCCGCGAACAAATCCCAATCCCAAGTGTCCATGTTAAATATCCAAGCACAGCTACCAGCATTCAAGCACTCAGGACCGGGCTCTGGATCAGGGTCAGGGTCTGGATCAGGGTCTGGACTAGGAGGATCATCTGGACATAGATAGTCATTCTCGTAACAGGTGTCTTCGTAAATATCTCCCGGAAATCCAACAAAAGTAGGAGGACCACAGCATTTGCAGTGGCACTGAGAATGATCAAGTTTCCATGAGCCATCGGGTTGTGCTGTCCATATACAAAAACCACTACTACAAGGTGCAGGCGGTGTGGGGGATGGAGGATCTGGAGGGTCTGGACAAGAATCATGTTGGCATGTGCCAATATAAATATCTCCGTCGTTTCCAATGTGTAGAGGAGGACAACAAAAACAAGTACAGTCACTAGCAAGATCAACCAGTTTCCAATATCCGCCATGGGGATCACTCGAATCAAGCTCCCATTTATATACACACCCGCCCTCACACGTAGGTGTAGTTGGCGGTGGAGGCTCTGGGCAAGATTCTTTGCATGTTCCCAGATTCACCTCTCCAACAAAAGTACCACTAAAATCAGGCTCACAGCAAGTCTTGCTGCATACAGTAATGTCTGTGCGAAGATTCCATTTAGAACCATCCCACTCAAACCAGCAGGCTGCAATTGGTTCTGGAGGTTCCGGCGTTGGGGTTGGTGGCTCTGGTGGTTCTGGAGGCAATCCACATGCAGTACTAATATCACCGCAAGTACCAAGCCCTACAGCTCCATTAAATGGACCAACATATGTAGGAGGACAACACCTGCATTCCGCTTCAGTGTCAGGATCATATATATCACAGTCGTCTCCAAAAACCTCAGTGCTTTTGCAACAAAAACTGAGACCATCTAAAATCCATTTAAACTCAGATTCAGACCATGTATAGATGCACTCACCTTTGCATGTTCGCGGAAGTGGTTCTGGGACAATTGGTGGAGGATAGTAGTACTCAGAACATTCATCAGCTCTAGGGGCAGGATAAGTAGAGGGGCATAATGGTTGGTGTCCAAAATCATATGGCCCAAGATCGTCTCCTGTGCCGCCAAAATAATTGCCCTTTCCTAAAAGACATATGGATTCTTTCTGTTTGCCGCCTTCTTTATATTTAGACATTCTCCATATAGCAAATTCACCAAAGTTTCCATTGTTGTTTTCTTTTGTATTCCTCATGAACAGTTGAAAGAAAGGAATTCCATCGGCTAGATTCCCTGCCATAAAAGGCAGTTTATCAACTATAGTAACAGCATCCGTATTATCCACACAACACATTTCAACCCCAGCAAGCTGAGGGCAGTCTTCTTCGGTTTGGCCTTCTTTCAATGCATCTACTATTTCCTGAGAAGTAGCGAAGAATCTGCCTCCACATAAATCTACACCCAGTTCTGGTATTGGGCCTAACTCGTAACCGTTTAGACATACGTCAAATTCATCGTCTCTGGCTGCATTTATATTGCATACAATAAGAGCGTATTCAAATTTGGGATCGTTGCATGGGTCTATTGCAATATTAAAGCTATTGTATTCACCATCAAAAGGAATTTGGTCTGTATTGCCACTATCAGGAAAATAATGACCTTTATTCCAAGCTTCGTTCAGAGATAATTGATTCGGCGGAGGTGGATTAGGATCATATCCCGCCTCGCAGTAATATAAACACGCCAGCTTGCACTTTGGACATTCTCCTCCGTCTCTACAGCAACATGCACGACTATTCATCAACTATGACTCCATTATATGTTATTACCGTCATTTTCTTCGTCTTCTTCTGGAGGTTGATCACATCCAATATACAAAAACCTCCACTCGCCATTAATTTTGATACAGCTACAATACAAAGGTAGGTTGTCTTCTATCTTGAGATGTTTATCTAAATTCTTTACTTTGATTTCCCCATTATCAGGTCCTACTCTTAACTGCCCACCTTTAACTCTGGCTATTTTTACTGTTGCTTCTCCCACTGGAGTAGTCACTTCCCCTTGCTTTCTCGCAGGCTCTACTTTAGTAGTCAAGTAGCCTTCTACAATCTGATGACCGCCTGCCCAAACCTGTCTATCTTCATCCCATCTTAAATCCACAGGACCTGTTTTCCAGCCAGATCTGTTTTGTGAAAAACTACCATTGAAACTATCTCCACGTTCTCCCCTCGGAACAGGATTTCCATCAACATCAAACCCCCAGCCAGACAATAGTATCGGCCCCCTTAACCCATATGTTCTATATTCCTGTGCTTTTTGTGAAGTATTGTTATAGTATTCAAAGGCTAGAGAAGCGTTACCGGCGGTAATACTATTAAAGTCATTCCTAATCGTGGCGCCATAGTCTACTTTACCAAATCCGCTCATGGATGCTGATCCGAAATACGGATCTAGATCGGCAGCGCTAGGATTAACTAAATTGTAATTAAAATCAGTTGATTTACTGTCCTCAGCCTCTTTGGGGTTTTTCACATAAGGCAGAAAAGATTTTGGAAACGGATAATGGTTTCCAGTCTCAACCCTGTTATTGGTTCGTATAAGGCCAATAGGGGAAAAAATCTGCTCTGGAGTACATCCAAAACTTATGTCATAAGCATTGAGGACAGTTCCACCAAACTGCACTTTTCTAGCTAGGTCTTCTGGAAGAGCAACTGCATCTTTACCTGACATTACCCAAACCTGACTACCATCTGGATTATTAGCTGCGCCACCAGCAGCAGCCATAGGAACAGGAAGCCCAATGAAGAAGTTATTTATAGCCGGATCTAAGGCTCGTCCTTGCGGATTTCTTCCTCCCGAAGACTGGAAGTTAGAAGAAGGAAAATTAGATGACCCACTCCTAAGTGCCTTTATTTTGTTCTTGTTGATTGCGGCTATTCTGTCAATATTATATTTGGCTATCTTACCAAAATTTCTAGTCCAAGTTGAAAACTCATAAGTTGTTGTTAGCCCATCAGTACCAACTTTGCAGGAAAGTTTAGTGACATATGGACCGTTCCCAGCGAACCTTTCAGCTATGTTATTCTGTGGAAATTCCGCTACTTCAACAGTGCCTGACTCCGAGGCATACATATCTGCAGTAGCACTAGCGGCGAGAGCAAATGCAGCATCATCCATTACTGCAACGTTACCAAAAACTTCTGGTCGAAGTTGTGAATTTTGTTCTATATGCGCTTTACCTATTTTTGTACTAAAATTGTACCAAGGTCCCCAAGTGTATCTTGAGCTGTCTTGAGGTATGGATATTTCAAAAGGTCTTACCGATCTACCCATATATTTTAATGCTAGCGCGGCATTTTCCATAGTAGCAAAGTTAGCAACTCCTGCGCTATAACTTGACCATGTAGGACATCCAGCTAGAGCGGCTGCAGGCCCATTGGCTCCAATTGTGGCAAAATGATTGAAAGCTCCAGCCATTGCAGCTCTTGGTCCACCGGGGAAAATCTTGGCATCGTTATCGTTGCCCCCACTTTCATGTTCTGGCCTAATTGCTGCATCACAGAGCTCGTGAACCCGTGGAACGGTTACATGAACCATCGCGCTAACGTCATCGTATGGATTCGAGTCGTGCTGATGATATGGATTATATCGCCAATAAATTTTATCGTCAATGTCAATATCTGTAGTCCCAACAAGTGTTGTTGATAGTCCGGGTACTACATAAGGCAAAGTGTGCTCTATAGCACTAAAATCTCTTTCTCTAAAACCTTGGCTAGTTGTGTAGGAGGGGAAGAATCCTGCACACGCCTTTAATCTACCTTGGTCGTCATATCCTTCAATATCTTTTATTGTGAAATCAGGGTCCCAAGCCGAACTACTTATCTGCCAAGCTGATTCCGATTTTTGTTGTACAAATCTAATATTATTGTCAATTCCGCCGGGCTCGACTGGCAGAAGGACAAAGTAAGTTTTTCCATAATAATTCTCTGCGGTATTCAACACTGAACCAAAAATCTCAGTGCCATCTGGCCCAAAATCTTGAGGATTTCTCCGTCCTCTCCGAGCTTCCTGTTGCGCATAAGCCAGCATCGTATCGCCTGAAAATCCCGCAGTGAAAGAATAAGGACTCGCAGTGTTTTGTATAAGCCTATTAAAAACAGATGTGCCTATCCTAGCAAAACTACCATAAAGTGGGTTAGTCACATTTGTATACCCATAAGCGGCACCGACAGTATGATACCAACACCATACATCAAAACCAGAGAGCGCAGCTCTCAATTCAGCTATATAAGGATAATATATTCCTCCAGTAGATGTGGCAACGGGAGCGATATCAGTATCATTGAAGCCAGTTCCAACTAACCAATTTCCATTATGATCTTTTCCATAAACTGGTATAAGATATTGCATGCCAGCATGCCAGACCCTACTAGCCTTACCTCCAACAATGAGTTTTTGAGTGACTACATCCGCTAATTCTTTACCATTAGTAGCAGAAATAAGTGTATTACCCTTCTTTGCTCCTTCTACCAAAGACGCTACAGCACCCGTAACAGGCTGCACAGATTTATCAAGGTACTTAAATGCTATTGTCGGCCCGGTAATATTCTCTTCATCATCTAAAACAGGCAGTGCAACGCCGTTTGCAACTTCATCTCGGTATATAGGGTTTGGTACAATTCCAGTGCCATAACCAACAAGCGTTCGTGAAGTGGTAGGTTTAATATATGTTACATAATCATGCACTATAATTTCAGTACACTCTTGTAATATAGCGTTGATGCTTTGAAAATCACCTTTTATCCTTAGAAAATTAGGAATAAGATTTTTTAGATCGCCAAAGTCAATAGTAAACTTAGACTGTCCAAAATGTATTGGGCCGCCTATTATCTCTTCATCATTGTCGTTTGTGGAGGTGTTAGTAGATGGTCCGCTTGGGTTATCATAAGTCTTCTTAGACTGTGAAATTAGCTCTATGAGCTCAAGTAGCTCCTTAGCGTTAAACCCAAATTCATTTCTACCAGACCCTCCGAATAGACCACCAAAGGCATAATTTTCTTTAATGCCAAATGGATTATAAATGTTGTTTATTTGACTAGTAAAATTTTCACCTTCTGATGGAAAGTATCTATTTCCCTCTGTGAAAACAGTACCCTCAAACTTATCTAAGATAACTTGAACTCCATCGAGAGCCTTTGAAGGAGATTCAAATGTGACATCATATGTATTTCCGCTAAGACCTTGACTGTAGCTGTATCTCTGCAGAATGCCCACAAACTCAAAACCCTGAAACCTAAACTGGCAACAAGTTCCAACTTCTGGAAAGCCATCTACAAGATCAAACTCAACACTTCCGTTCCCGTCAGGAATAAGTTTACCATTTTCATCAAGTCTAACCTTCTTGTGTTTTATAGTTTTAGGTACGCTTCTACCATTAGAATCCACATTGTCTGGATCTTCTACAAGTGTCATTTGCATAGTGCTAGATTCAGCGCCGTAACCTACACTAGAACTGAAGCTAGACACATAAGCGTTGAACATCTCTATAGGTTTTGTCAGTTGCGCCATTTTAGTAAACCCATTCTATATTTAGTGTGTATGCCCCAGTAGCCGGTGTCCAAGATTCACTTTTAGACATCTGGTATGCTCCAGTTGGTTTATATACATCAGCGGCTGTTGTAGCTCTAGCTGTGGGCTTTGTTTCTCTTTTATCTTTTTTCATTGTCCAGTCAACAGAAACACTTCTCTTTCTTTCTGGTGTAGTACCCATATCTTGAAATATCGGACCATCAGCCTTACCAATTATCGCTATGATAGCGATCACCTTATTGCTTCTGTCTTCATTGTCATCTGACACCGTCAAGGTTTCGGAAATTGTATCCTCGTCTTCTTTTGTCTTATCATTAAAGTTTATACTATATGTTATAGTACCTGCTACAGGATTTTTTGCAACACTCTTTGTTAGGATATTATTTGTTAGTGCTCCAGCATCAGGCTCTTTGACTGTATTAAAAAAGGTACTTGCTAGACTATAACCCTGATCAAGAACTGTAGTTAAAACAGCCTCAGCCTGTGTAACCTTGTTGTCCTGCTTAGAGGAAAAGCTAGAAGTACTCAAACCTGATATAGTCCCGTTCACAGTAACTGATCCTATCTGTTCCTCGTTTAAGTCATAACTCATTTCTATATCATGTGTAACAGACTCTTTAGAAATAAACCAAGTCTCAGTTACAGAATAAGCTCCACCAGATAGATCAGAATTAGCTACACGATTGTGATTATAATACTCATCGGTCGATAAATCAATGAAGTCGGCAGAGCTTGCGCCCATATACACCCCGTTGAAGGTGGTGAAATACGTGGAGTTATCAGCCATATTTTTGTCAACAGCTGTATCAGGAGTAGCAACCAATCTACTCAAAACCCAATCTTTAGCTTCGGACCAACCAGCTTTATTAAATGCAGTATCAGTAGTTCTATTATATCCGGTTGCGCTAACTGTGTGTGTAATAGTATATGTTTTTGTAGGTGTGTTACTAAGGGTATTGCTTTCAAACACCCTAGTATCATTTTCAGTTACCTCCCATGTCTCTTCCGCAGAAGCAAGGGAATAGGTGTTGCCGATTTTTGCTCCATCTCTTTTATGAGCAGTAAAGGTAAACGTGTAGTCTTGGTATTGAACAGAACCGGAATCATCTTGTTCAGCTATTTCGACAGCCATAAGAGTCGCATCACTAAAACTAACGACGCCCGATAAACCTCCATAAGGAACAATCTCAAGAGTACCGACAGGTATTGCGTTTTCTGCGGTCTGTAGCATCGTTTTAATACGACCTAACAAACTACTTTGCCTTGATCCGGCAGACGTGATATCGCCGGATGCTAAAACTTGACCAGTGATACTGACATTATAAGTAATATCTATTAAGGTTCCATCGCCACTCTGAACCCCCTCAGTGCTTATCGAATATTTCGGAAAGGGGTCTGACCCACTACCACCTATGGTAATGCTGCCGCCTCCGATTGAATTAAATGTTACTGCCATTTATAACTCCTTAGTCTTGATAACCTCTAACAAATGTGGGTATAATCCCTGTACCCAATCCTATAACTCCTGATATAGCTATATTCATATCTCCTGTAGCTATATTTGCACCCGAAACAGCCAAGTTGACATCTGAAGCCTCTGTAAGATTATACACAATTAGGTTGTTGTTTGCATCAAGTTCTTGGCCTCCGCCAATTCCTTTTCGATACAACACTAGATCGACACCAGAAGCAACTGGAGCAGTCGAGGATACCATTAATGTGCTTGTAGCCTTATCAATTCTTGATGCATTTGTGCCTTGCCCAGATATGGCAACGTTTATGATATTCTCCCCAATACCACTAGCTGGATCTGTCTTAAGAGCTAAGAATGCTGTACCACTAGCATCTCCAAATTCCTGAACCTTAGTGTACAAGAATGAGGTTCCACTAGAAGGACCAAAATTACCAGCAGGCAGGAACAGCGAAGTGCCCGAAGTGTAACTCCCAGCATCCGCTGCGATTCCGAACTGCGAGATACTAAATGCCCCAGATGCGCCAATTGGGTCATCTTGTTTAATTGTTAGGAATGAATTACCAAACGCTGTCGGAGTAACGTGCCCATAGATGGATGTTGGAAACTTAAGCTCTTCCGGTTCATTAGCGCCAACATACAGTGGAGCATCGGAAATACCTGATTCTGGACCGCTGATATCTATCGAGATGTCACCGCTAACCGGAATATATTGAGAATCAATAAATAAAGTTCTAGTTAATTCTTCACCAACCCTTAAGTGGAAAGGCATATCTCCGCTTGCAGGATCAGGAACGTGAACATGTAAAGGTGTTGTGTTTGTCACACCTATAGAAGCAAACTGTAGCTTCATAGATCCACTTGCTGTCTGTTTTGGTCTAAGAGAAAGACTTCTAGTCCCTTCCACCTCAACTGGGCCAGAGATAAACAGTGGAGGGCTAGTAGATTCATATTTTACATCTAATATAGAAATCTTTTCTATTTGAATTGGTTCTTGTCCTGCCGCAATGACTTTAAATATCCTTCCAACCAAAATCTTTTCGCTTCCAAAAGGACGAGCGTCTTTAATAAATGTAAATTGAGAAGATACAGATTTTATCTTAGCGCCGAATCTTACGTACTGCTCTACCTCAGAAACATTTTCTTCATCAGTATAGGAGAAACTAGCATCATAAACAGGATCTATTATACTGCTATTTCCATTAGTCAAAATACTGTTTGAGCAAATATTGAGACTCTTACCAAACCCGACCGCAGAAGTGTTTGTGAAAGCATCTATAGAGCTAACTGTGTCATTGCCATGTACAGAATATTTGTATACTTTTGATTTTATAGGCTCTGATATAGCTAAAAACCCACTATCAGAATTCAGGTCTAATGAATACCCAAACAATCTTGGGTCATAGCTACACTTATCAACATCTGAAATGTTTGACGAATTATAGCCTTGAGAATAAAGTGTTTCGATTAAATCCCAAGTGCTACCATTATTTTTGTATACAAATACAGCTCCATCAGGTGAAGGCGCATGTGTCACGGAAAATTTCTTGCGAGAAACATATGCATCGAGTAGAGGGGCACTTACAGCAGCATAATCGCCATGAATTTTGAATGCTGACCCAAAACCAACTTTCGTTCCAGCAGGTATTGCATATCTGTTGGCCTGATAACCTACACCATCAACAGTGGTTCTAAACGACATTTGCACTTCAGAAGATGCGTAATTGTCAGACAGGGAAACCTTACAGATATCAGCAAAATTAAAAGTCTGTTTATCGTAGAAAAGATCTTCTTCGCTCCATTGAACGTTTGTGCCTAAATAATTATCAGCTCTTTTTTCATTGTCTTCTTCATCAATGTAGCCTCCAGCTAATCCGTGCGTTATGAACCATCCATCTACGGTTTCAAACGTAGGGGCTCCCACACTTACTGGAGAGTCAATCGCACACAGATCATATTCTATAACGCCACCTTCTCTCACTGTAGTTATTTGAGCTGGCTGCAATATGAATACACCATCTCTCAAACCTGTTGTAGTCCTGAACCTAATGGATATCGCGATTCGCCCATTTTCAGAAATATCGACAGACTTATATCTTGCAGACACTGTAGCTTCATCAGGCTTAGTTATTCCCAACCTTATTAAGTCTTCAGCCAAATTGTCATAAGTATACTTCAACTCTAGACTGTTCTCATCTTTAAATTCAAATATTTGCACTGATTTAGGAGCTAGTGCAATCGAAGATGTATTGCTAGCTACTACCAAATAACGCTCATTAGAAGCTGTAGCAGATCTGGGGGTTACTGCATCATAAAATCTTATTGAGTTGTCAGGACTAAATGATCGTAAATATGTCTTGACATCAGTCGGAGCATAATAACCATATCTCTTATTGCTATTAGGTAGATAAACATTTTTAGATATTGAATTAGTTTTTGTTTTTTCTATTACTTGTTCTGAGTCAAGACTAAGATCAAACCTTTGTTCTATTCGTCCTAAGTCACATTTTCCTGAGTAATTGTTATCAATCGAATTAGCTGTAGGAATTATACCGCCAGATATTTGTATGTCAATTGCGGTTATTCCCCCAGTATCTCCATCGACTGCAGACCCAAGAGGAATAGGGCCTGTTGTGTTAAGACCTATAGTTTTCTCGTCAAACTGTCTACCAATAAACAAAGGCCATCCACTGGTTGAAACCGCTTTGCCCTCTTGGAACATGTCCATGTTAGTATTTATCGGCTTTGTATTTAATGCAAACGTCATAGCTTTTGACGCTCCACCGTCTTCCATTGTCAAATTCATGGTAACATCTTTGTCAAATCTTCCCATTTGCAGAGGCATAGTAGAATTCCCTGTGCCCGCCATAGCTCCTACAAATAAATTCCCATCAACACAAGGCATTGAATTATTGAATCCATGGACTCCAGACATAGATACATTCATGACTCCACTACCGACACTACCTAAGATGTTAAAGTCCATACCTCCACTCATGTAGTTCGTATTGATTCCAAGAGATAAAGGTTTATTTATTCCTTCTCCTCCAGCAAAAGCCAGCCTTTGGAATTCTGTGATCCTAGTACCACGAGGAGGTAACATAGAAAGCCCTATGCTTGTACACTCAAAACCAAAGACTTCAGGCATGCTGAGGTTCATATCCTCGTCAGCCACGCCTCCTCCCACAAACAAGCTAGTCCCCCTAAATACATGTACAACACCTTCAGTCTTAAGGGTTGTTTGACCAGAGGCTTCTATGTGTCCAACGGTTCTAAGGTTTAAGTCGTTAGATTTTGATGGTATGGAAATCATATGTAATGGCATAAAATCAGGGTACGGTATATCAAAACCTAATTGAGGTGCTACAACCTGAATACTTTGATTCGACGTACCTAGAAGTACCTCACTATCCAAGTTCAAATAAGATTGTGCCCCAGACCTATTTGCTCTTATTGTGGGAAGTGTATCATATTGCCAAGTTCTTGCAAGGCCTTTGCTTCGACGAATATCTTGTTCTTTTCTTTCTTGAGTTCCTTCCCTAAAAGCTGTTTCATCTGGAGCAAGTTCTGCAGGAGTAGGAAATGTAGACAAGTTGTAATCAGTATCATTATAGCCTTCTACATTGCCAAAGAAATGGTAATTTCCTCCACAAGTAAACCTTCTAACCTTAGCAATATCAATCTCTTTGTAATTTATTTCTACAAATACTTTTGCATAATTAATATAAGCATGTGGAGAAGACTCGTTCTCCTCTAAATAGGTGTATGGAACCGCTCTTTCTCTGTCCCAATCGCCAGCCATTGCGGTCCTAAAATAAGAACCGTCATCATTAACAAGCGCTATGCCCAATGTGGTGTTACTGATTTTTCTAGAAGCTATATAACTTTCTTTGTTTGCATCATCAAACTCAACTGTGTAACTATTAGGTTTTCTTTGCCCATACCCATCAAGGTCTGATGAAAACACTACCCCATTTCCGTCATTAAATTTTATTGTCCTGTTGTCATCGGAAGAAAGAGGGGTATAATCAAAAAGTGCTGATATTGGAACTGTTGCTGTGCCGACATATTTATCGCCAAGTAGCTGATAACTAGGAATAACAGTATTGCGTCTATCAGCTTTAGTTTTATTTGCTAACCCTTGAACATACAATGGGCCAACATTTTCGTTGGTATATTTGTCACCATAAGCTAGCTTTCCATTTCTGAGTCTGTCATCAAAACTAGCCTTTGTGCTTCCATACATTTGGTTAATTTCTAAGCGAGGATCTCCACCCAACACCTGAATCACGGGCAGTACCGTTGGGCGATTTCTAGGATGGCCAGAAGTTACATTTGAGGAGACTTCAACTTTTATGGTAAAACTTTCGGGAACGGTCATGGTCCTGCCTCGTCTACCAAAACTCTTCACACTATAAAAGTTGCATGGAATCTTATGAGAATTATTTACATCAAAAATTGCAGCATCCACTAAAGATCCTTCATTTTTATTATATTCATACATGCTGTTCAAGTCGAAAGGGGTAGCATCTGGATCAAAAGTCTCAGAGAAGCCAAAGAACGGCAATGCCATCTCGGTGAACTCAGGAGTGTGCTCAGCTCTCATTAAGGGATTAGCATAAGAGTCGGTGAATATGCAAAACCCCATCCCGTTTCTAGTGTACCTGCTTGAGCCAAAGAAGTACGGCATGTCTCTTTCTTGTGTGACCGAAGGTAAATAGCTAGTACCTCTATTATCATGGCGAGTAGAAAACGATGCGAAAATTTTTCCTTTAACAACATCAAATGAAATAAAATCAAATAGAACACCCGGAGTGAGACTGTCGTCGAAATTAAACATCCTCATGGAGTTAGAGTAATTAACTATGCTTTTGCTTAGTGACGGCAAATTTGCCGATATGCTTTGAATTTTTTCTGGAATATCTGTAGATGTATCGTAAACCATAAGCTTCGCTGATGCATCTCCTTCGATTGGATCACCTCTATAATCAAGAATTTCATTCCCTAAATCATCAGTGGTATTACTTTCCAAATGAACTAAAATATTCTCTGAAACTCTAAAGTTCTTGACGCTGCCATATTGACCGGGAGTTAGATAAGATTCAGAAAAGTTCAAAAACGCGTAGCGAGGGTCTTCAAACTTTGTATTTTGTAAACCAAAACCAATGCCTCCACGAAACCAAGAATTATGTGTCAAAAACTGGGTATGAGAAGAGAATTCGTCTACATATGGCTTAGTGTGGCGATCAATTATGAACGTATCCATGTCAACAGGTACATAGAAAAAGTCTTGAAGGTCTTGAAAACTGCTGTCTACAGAGGTAATAATTAAAAAATTAAAATGTCCAAATTCTTGAGCAACGTTAAGGTTAGGAATAGACAGGCCAGACAAATAAGACATTGTAAATGGAGATATTTTAAATCTGCCCTTGTAAAAGGCTGCAGGATAGGATTTTTCTGGCACAGTGCTGGCTCCTCCACCAGACGGATCAAATGGATCATAACTATCACTATAACCATAGTCTGAGGGCGCGTAAGGTGCAGAATCCGAAATAGACATTGTTCCTGCGCCATAATCAGTATCACTGGAAGAAGAAGAGCCTCCGCCATACTCAGGATCAATTAATTGTTTTTCTAGCGCTTTGTCTAGTATGAAACCAAGAGGAGTGTTCATTCCTCCAATAGCCAAACCTTCCGAGTTTATACCGTGCCACCAGTTACCATATGATTTAAGGTTAGAATATTGGCTAGGAGGCCATATTTGACACTGTGAACTTTCTACAATATCTGGAATCCATAAGGGTCCATGCCATGCATAGGATGATGCAGTAGACCTATTGCCATCATAAACCAAATTATGCAATCTAGGACTCTTACTAGAAACAAAATTACGGCGAAGACCAAAGACATCTTTAGGGTTAGTGTCAGATAGTTTAAAAATCTTTATTTGATTTCCTTCCTCCACATATAGGTTACCATTATCTACATGCATACTTCTTCTGCCGGTACTTGGAGACTGAATAAGTAATGTTTGCGAATTGAATACAGAGTCCTCGACAGTTTTAATTTTGCGACTACTTCTATATGTAACTTCTTGATCAGCGTCTAAAATGTCCGAGCCCGTGTCTAATTTTATATGAATAGAACTGTTGCCTACTTTGGATAAAAATTCAGTATAAGATACATTCTTTTTTATGTAATCATCTAAAGCTTTGTTGCCTGTGAGTCTATGGGTTAGAGTCTCTTCAGGCCCTAACTCTAAAAACTTATCTGGATTATTATCCTCATATGCCAATGGCCCCTTTTTGGGGCGGACATGGTTATAATCAAAAAACAATGCATCAGTAAAAAATGAAGCCGATGGAGTTTCATGAGTGACGCGATCTTCAACAAAAAGTGTACCGTCTTTTGATAGTGCAATGGATGTGCCAAACCCATCAGTGTACCTCTCGAAAGGAGAAAAGCTTACTGTCAAGTATGGCCTAATTAACTTTTGGTGTTCAGCATGATGTCTCCACGGATTTTCTGCACCTCCTTGTCCTTGCTGTATTAACATATCAAACTGAGAAAATGTACCACTGCTAACTTCGTTACCATAGTAAGTGCCATTAAATTGATTTGAAAATCCAAGACCCCTAAAAATTCCTCCAACTTTAGTGTCATCATTAAAGTCACGATACTCGGGCATTGAATAGAATGATCCTGAGTTTTGAGCAAAGGACTTTCTCCAGTGAAGCTGCGTTATAAAACTGCATCCGCCTGTTGAAGCAGCTAGTGGAGAGGCTATCAGACTATTACCGCTAGAGGCATCAATTATCTTTATGTCTGGGTCTCCAGATTTAAGTAAGAAGACACACCCAAAATTAATAGGGCACGTTACGGCAGTTTCTGGAAACGTAAATACGTTTCTGAAATTAACCATACAATTTAATTCACCGCCACCAGCCGAGAAAGATGAATCATCAAAATAGTCAGGCTCATCAAAATCTGCAGCCTCTCCATAGTCATAAAAGTCCACATCGTCGCCGTCAGTAGAAACGACGGGCTCACTAGTAGGAGTATCAAAAACGTCACCTTCTCCGTAGGTCGCCCCTGTAGGGTCATCAAAATCAGTAGTAGTATCCCCCTCTGAAACGTCTTTGCATACGTCTGACCCCATAGGCTCTAATTTCTTGAGCATTCCATTGTCGTCAAAATACTGAGGCGCAATGTCAATACTAAGAGTAGAACCATATTGTTCACTTCTACCCTTAAGCCATGCTGTCCGCTTTGTGATGGGTTTGCCTTCTTCATCTCTCCCAATAACAATGCTTGTTACAAGATTGTTGCGCTTAGGGCTCAATCTGTCAAATATGTCGAGGTGCTGACGTAAAGGCTCCAACATAAAATTGTTAGATGGATTTTCGTTTATTTTTAAAATAGATGAAGGCGCCCTGTAATTACTAGCAGGTTGAGAAAAGGCAATATCTCCATTTTCATTTATATCAATATCCGCTCCGAGATTAAAATTACTTGCTCTCAGCACTAGCTCGTCACCATAGGTGGAAAAAGCAAACTTAGACAACTGGTAAAATTGCGACCAAGAATAAATGTCACGAAATGGAGCCAAAAAGCTATTTGTCATGTCGGTCCTGAGTAGCCAAGAAGCGTCGTTTAGCTGATTGAATGCTGAATTATAAGTAAGTATATTACCGGGTTCATTTAATCCTGCATAACTTCTCTGCCAAGTCCACCTAGAAGTAATCGGGTCTTCAACAGAAATCAAGTCTGTGATATTGTAATCTGATGTTTCTGCCGAGTCAAGTAAAGTCCAAGTAATGTCCTTAATGTCGTCAGGATCATACCTTGAATCTAGTTGTGAAAATCTGACTACATCTCTGAAATCTTTGTCTCTGTACAACCTGTTGTCCTTGTAATAAAAAAGACCATTTAGATTGCTAATGTTATCTTTACCAACGCCATCTAGTGCAGAAGTAACCTTTATGTAATCCCCTGTATTTAAAGAGAAGGTAGTCCCATCAGACAAATCTCCATCTAGACTAAGAGTAACTTTGTCTATATCGCTTCCCGAAGTTTGTACACTTGTAATTTTCCCACTAGTGCGAGTAAAAATGTCAACTCTTCCGGCTCCCTCGTGAACTGCTAGGTCGATGCCATATGCAGAAAAGCCATCTTTTATAACCCACCTTTCTAATATTACTTTGTATGTATACTCAACTTCAACTTCTTCTTCTGTTGTTACTGAATTTCCTTCATCATCCAACGAATGAGTAAATTCCTTTTCAACTTCTTTCACTATATACTCGAAACTGCCCAGCTCCCCCTCTGATTCGTAAAACTGCTCATAATTGGTATAATTACTATTAAAAGGCACCGACATATAGATAGGCATATTCGCGGTCGAATTTGCGTTTGGTGGAACGGCAGCTCCATAGCCGGGACTCTTTCTCTCTTCGGATGGAGGAGGATCATAATCTTGATTTGGTACAGGCACAAATATCTGAGGTCTTCCCCCCCAAGCGTTGGATCTCCCGATAACATCTGGAATACCAGTATATTCACCACCGCAAACATATTGAGTATATTTGGTGTATGTGGGAGTCATTGCATCTTTATCAAGCCGCCTCGCCCAATCGTTTGGGCCAGTAAATCTGTAACCAAAAAAATTAAATTCGTTTTTAAAGGCCTCATCAATAACAGGATTACCGTCACTATCTGTTACGACATCTCTTCCGGGAAACAGAGCCAAATTATCATTTGGCCAATTATTAGAATGAATCAAGAAATTAAGTTTACGCGCATTCAGTCCTGAATTGCACGAGTCATATGCAAGCTGATTCTCTCCAGCACGACTGTTGATTTTAAAAAGTATTGCGGAAGTGGCGAGAGCCTCAGTTTGTGAAGGTTCTATATAAGTGTCATTTTTTTTCTTTGTTGTTCTGACACGAATCCCTTCCTGAAGACCTATATAACCTAATATCTGAACCACATCGTAGTCAGGAACTGATGCTATCGCATAGTCTCCACCAATTTCTATTTGATCATATGAAGTGATGGTATCTTGGCTAACATCAAAAGGGGTTTTTCCAAAAGCTCTGGATCTACTGACCTCCAACGCAGAATTCTTACTTTGCCAGTTATTAAACTGCCTTATGTTTTCAGGCGACTGCATGAATAAGTCCATGCCAGCATCTATATCCTGCCTGCATGTTAAGCCTAAATTATTTCTGCTAGTTCTACTTTTCGCCATTTTTAATCCTTAGTCTGCTCGCTGGTTTAGTTTTCTATTGAATTCATTCAGTGCAACGTTGATCTTTTCTTCGGTCTGCATAACAACCTGCTGGCCAATTGTACCGACTATGTTATTAATTGCTTGCTGTGAGAATCCCGGAATATTCAAAGTTCCATCAACTTGTATCGTGTGATGTATATTGAGGTTAGAGAACATTACAGCAATGTTATTTAATAGCACTGCTATATTATTGAAGGCAGAGAGCGCATTTGCAATACCATCCATAATATTTTCTTTTCTCCCAACCATTCCCCCTCCTTGTTTATATTGGACAGCGCCGCCTCCTACATATCCACCTTTATAAAATTTATTTTGACCATACACTTTCCGCAAACCTGAAACAAGGCGAGTAACACCTTCTACAGAGATTTTGCCCATCTTCTCAATGTCGTTGAGTTGTTTATTTTGGTTATCAATACTAGCAGCATTTATTGCATCAGCGCTTATGCCTTGAGAATAAATTGGACCTCCAGTCTGTCTATACCCAACATATCCACCCTTGTTAAATCCGGGAACCTCTCCTTTATTAAGAGCAGACATAAAGCCAAGACCATGTTTTTTGACTGCAGATGAGTTCATAACAAACTCGCCGGGAGTCAGCATGGCGGGCACGGTGTCAACGCCACCACCTGTAGCAAAATTTTGTGCAGCTTTAATCCCTCCAGCATCTCGTACTGCTGCTGCCATGGTTTGTTGACGCTGGCGTTTTACGAATTTTGATTGCCCAGCCAAAACGTCTGCCAATGCTCCTTTTGCTACCTCGGCGTCAGCGAGGTATTGCCTATTAAAGATTCCTAAAAGATACGCTTCTGGATTGTCGGTCATCGAACGATGGAAAAGGCCTCCTAAATGATGGATAAAATTGGGACCAAAACCGGAAAGCACCTTAGCTTGATTCCAAGTCCAGCTTTTTCGCCATCGCATTGTGTTCTCATTTCCTAAGAATGATGGATTCCAACCCATTATCCCCCTCTTCGGATCTCCTTTTTGCGCGTTTTTTCCGTGATCCCATAAACTCTTCCAAAACACTGGAGGCATGCTATCACCAACGGGACGGAAGTTGTTGCCGACACCGTTATAGAATGTAGGACCGGCATTTCTTAACCAGTTAGGGAGGGTCGTACCACTCTCCAAGTTGGGCAAATGCGTATTGAAATACTCTTGACTATTAACCCCGAGTCCTGCTCCGCCGCCTTTATTTAGGTCTCCATTAAACTTGATTTCAGGCATGCCTTTGCCCTGCTTGAACTCGAACATCCGCTTACCAAGACCTCGGAATCCCGGATTGGCCATCCTACCAGTATTAGCCACATTACTGAATAACCCCATAGCCGCAACTGTATTAGGAAAATACTGATCAACAAGTGCCATATCCTGCTGGCGAGCGATCTGTAGCATGTCGTCTTTTATTTCTTTTGGCAAAGCTTGCCAAAATATGTTCCTGTCGGTCAATTGGTCTCTCGTGTCTGCGGTGAAGATGCCAGCTTGGATGTACTTTCTAACAGCTTCCGCTCCAATGACACCACCCTGAGCCCTATAAACAGGACTAGCATTTCCATTATTAAGAGCAGATAAAGCTCCAACACCGATCTTATCTACGGCGCTTTTGCGTATAACAAATTCTCCGGGAGTTAACATGGCAGGGACAGTGTCTGTACCTTTGGGCTTAAATATTGATCCGCCGTCAGCTCTATATATTAACCCTCCACTTGCAGCACCTTTAGGTCGAGGAAATTGATTGATCACATTCGCTAACTTTTCAAGTGTAGGTTTCAAAGCATCTTGTAGCTGTCTGATACTGTTAGCTACAGAATTTGAATTATCTGCCATCGATTTGGCTAGTTCCGCCTGAGCTGTAGCCTCTGCCTGATTAATAGCTTTTAGCTCTTCAATAAGTTGGTCTTCTTTGCTAGTTGACATAAATATAGCTTTTACAAGTTCTTCTGGAGCCCGACCACCAAACTGCCTATCTAGTTCTTTAACTTGCAACTGTTTAGAAACTGTATCTCCTGTCATACCCCCAAATACCGGAACGTTCTTAAACTTGTCTAAAAGCTGCCCTACAGTAGCTCTCATATTGTCAGGTATAGAATTTAGTTCTCCGGTGACCAATACCTTTTCTAAAGCTGCATAAGCCTGTTTAATTCCAGCTCTTTGTTCATTACTAGAGAAGGTGAACTTTTTGAGTTCATCCTGCATGGCTTCACGACCCTGTTTTTCTTTCTCTATCTCTTTCATGACTCCGGCAGCTTCATCAGACCTGTCAGCCAAAATCTTAAGCGCCTCGCCAGCTCTTTTTGCTTTATCAGCCATTACTTGTTGCGCGGCATTTAATTCAGATCGCTTACCCGGATCTGTAGTCTGGGAAGCCTGTGCTGCAAAATTCTGAGCCATTGCTGTGAACTTAGTCATCATGGCGCCAATTCTTTTTGAGTCTGCAGTTCCAAACCCAAGATTACCGACAGCAGCACCACGTTTTGCCCTAGCTATAGCGGCTCCATCGCCCTCTTCTCCTCGGGCTTTTCTCAGTCTTTCAGCGCCTTTGAACTGAATGTCTATAAATTTCTTAACAGCCGCCCTCTCTTTGTCTTTGGCAGCCAATAAAGCTGTTACGCCCTTCTGATATGCATCAGCATATTGTTTTTGTATTTCTGCAACCTTTTGGAAAGCCGAGACTTGGTCTTCAACTCCAGCCTGCATCATCTCAAATATTTCTTCTATTTCACCCTCTTCTAAACCATCAGACAGCATCGTGAGTATTTTATCTTGAACCTTTTTGTCAAGACCACTCAAATCAAATTCTTTTAAGAAGTCCTCTGCAACACCTCTTCCCGAAGCCTGATCAAGTGTACCTCTAAACTTACCTCCAACACCTCTTTCTTGAGCTAGACGGCTTCTCATTTTTTCAGCAGTTGATATCTGCGATAATAGTGCTGAACCCTGTCCTGCTGCACCAATAGAACCTGCCGTACTCATTAAAGCTCCAGCTCCAGCTGAAGTTATACCACCACTTAGAGTTCCTATGAATTCTCCAAGTTTATGGTCTACGGCTTGAAAGCCTCCAGTCGCAGCCGCAAGCTGAGAATCAAAAGCAGAAAGGGTAGCTTGTGTTTTTATGCCTATCACCTCCATTGCATTCATTGCTCTCGCCGCACGGATCGCAGCTTCTGCCATAGCTTGAGCAGCATCGGCAGCTTCCATTTCGCGTATTTTGTTTTCTCTTATTTGGGCGTTAACGTCTTCCAAGTGCTGTGCGTTGGCAGACATTATTTTGTTCACTCTGCCTGTAATTTGACCGTTTGTAAGCTCTTCTCCTTTACTCTCCGCCCTTGCCACAACTTCTGCTCTAATGGCAGCTATAGCGGCCTTTTGGAGTTTTTGGTGCTCAGCAGAACTTTGAATTGAACCAAGATCTTCACCTGCATTCAATCTTCGTTTAGCTTCTTCGTTCATGGAGGCAACAGACTGAGCCCTTGCCTGCGATATCGCTTGGAAATCTTTCTCTACTTGAGCCTTAGCATTTTTTGCCGCATCCTCAAAGCCTTTTAGGGCTTCTTCACTAAATCCTGCCTCTCCACGTCTTTTCTGCGCCTCTTCAAGATCTTTTTGAGCCTTTGCAAATAGGGCTGCATTTCCACCAACATCTCCAACAAGAGCCAAGGTTGCATCCGCTACAGCATTTGCTTTTTCTGCGCCCTCCAAATTCATGGTCTGTATGTCGCCCATTGTCTCATTAAATTTACTTACGCCATTAGCCCCTTTAGCTATAACCATAGCAAAACCATCACCAGCTCTCTCTGCAGGGCCCAGCATGCCCATAAAGGCGTCTGTTGCTGCAGAGTTGTCAAAGTCTCCCATCATGGCGTTAAGAGCATGGGAACCAAGATTGTTAACTTCAGCATTAAATGAAGCTTCAGCGGTCTTGCCTAATCTTCTGGACATGTTAGAAAAGTCCTGCATTACATTGCCAGAACCACCTTCATCCATTAAATTTTTAGTAAAGCCGTCAAGCTCTTTAGCTGCTTCTTTTGCTTTGTTGCCAGCAAGCATCATATCAAAAGCAAAATACCCTAAAACGCCCACCAAAACGAGGATCGGTGCGATTATTAGAGTCATCGCAGCAATTTCCCCCATCTTGGTTGCGATAAGAGTTTTAGTGATTGCGATCTCTCCTACTTTAGCAGCTATATTAGCATAAGCTGTAGCAGCCATCTCAATAAGGGGAGCTACGACCATGAGTACCATAGAAGACATCATTAAAAACTGAGCGGCTGTGTCGGCCAGTGCTCCCTTAAAACCCATCAGTTCTATTGCCATAGGAGCAAACATAGCCGCAAACATAGCTCCTTGACCTACGCTTCCAACTGCCTTACCTGCCATGGCAACACCTTTGCCTCCGCCCCCGGCCATGCCCGCCTTAAAACCCTGTGATCGTAGTTTTTTAGTCTGTTCAATTCTTGCCTGATTCAATCTCTTTTCGTGAGCTCTAGATTCAGCAAGTAAGCCAGCAACCTTTTTCTGTGAATTGGCATTCATCGAAGTTGATGTGTTTAGATTCAACATTGGAGCCGCTAATGCAGCTTCTGCTCTACCTAATGCCTGAGAATGACTGGCACCTTGAACTATAGCTCTGGAATAAGCGATGATGGCTGTATTCGCTTCTGTAAGACTTAAATTCATTTTCGCTAGTGCATTAGAAGCTTTCATGTTTTCCTGTTGGAACTTCATTATCGCTTTCGTGCGACCCTGACCCCCTCCGGTCATTATTCTAGCTCCCCCTCCGCCAGAACCTAAAGCGGATGTCATCGGACCGACACCTCCTCCAGCAGCAAACTTAGCAACACCACCTTTGTTCATCGTGTTGAGATTGCCATAGCCAATACTCTGTGCGGCAGATTTATTAATAACATACTCGCCGGGAGTTAGCATCGCAGGAACAGTATCGACTCTACCTCCTGAATTGAAGTTTACTCCCCCCACTCCAGCAGCACCCGCTCTAGCAGCACTACCTTTTCCTGCGGCGGGTTTTCTCTTAGTCTCAGTTTTCACTTTAGCTACAGCGTCTGCGACACTTAATAAACCAAGTTGGTTAACAATTTTTGGTTTCATTTGAGCGCGTGCAGACTTTTCAAAACTTGCCTTAGCATCAACGTATTTTAACTTAGAAACTGCGGGGAAGTCATCGGCCAACTTGCCAAGACCGCCAACAAAGTCAAACGGTCTTCGTGGATCAGTTGCTCTATTGTCAAATGGTTCTCCAGCTAAAGCGTCTAAAACCTGCTCAAAGAGGTTTCCAACTGCACCATCATTTATAGAATTGAGGAAATTTTGTTGACCTGACTTACCCATCTTCTTGTATCCCAGCCCCATATCGCTACCTACTAATTGGGCTGATTTTTCCATACCAGCAATAATGCCAGTGTCTAAGTGCTTATCAAAAGACTGTTTAAGTTCTTTGCTGGGACCAGATCTCTTAACTTGGTAGTCTCCCATAATGATTCCCATCAACTTTTTTTCCGTTGATCCCGGTTTTGCTTTAGAGCTTTTATCTCCCTGTTGTATTTGTTTAATAAGGGGTTGATAAGTAAACTTATCCTTGGGTCCTATCATGGCTGAATAACCATCTAGTGCTCCAGCTCTAGACAAGATTGCAGCGCCAAATTCTTTTACCTTACCGCCACCGGCATAACCATTCATTTTAGCTAAATTTCCAGAACCAATACTATTTACTGAAGATTTTCTAATAACGAATTCTCCCGGACTCAACATCGCAGGAACTGTATCTCTATTGCCTGATCCGGGTACTAGACCTCCAGAATTAAATGCGTGAATCCTACCACCCTGATTCTTGCCCCCGACACCAGCAAACTTTCCTATCGCAGGTATTGCTATTTTTCCTAATCTAAAAGCCGCAAACTGAGCTAACATTGGAAGCAATGGTTTAAGTGAGTCTACTATCCTTATAAAGGCTTCAGCCAATTTAATGGCACCCTCAGCAAAAGACCTAAATGTTTCACTGTCCACAATTGACCTGAATAATGCCGCGAACTTTTCACCTAGCTGAGCTACCTGATTTCCCAGACCTTGTTGCGCTTTTTTGGCGTCTTCTGCAGTAGAACCTGCAGCATTGTTAGCTATCGCTAAAGCTTCTGTAGATGTAGTGTATTGTTTGATAAGAGGAATAACTTTACCGACTTGTCTAAAACCACCAAGCTGTTCGACTATTTGATTAAACCTGAAGTCTCTTGGATCTAGTGAGGATAGACCCACAGATAATCTTTTTATAGCTTCAAGTGGGCCAACAAACTTGCCAGTCGAATCTTGTAAGACAACCCCTAATTCTCTAAGCTGATCCACAGTCTCAGTACGTTGAATACGAGTAAAGATTGTTCTAAAACCCGTAGCAATTGTTTCTGCTGTTTCACGAGTAGTTGATCTAACTGATGTGAACAAAGCAATAAGCTCATTAAGCTTACCTCCAGACGCTTCAAACACACCCCCAGTTCTTCGTATAGCGGAGATCAAGTCTTTAGATTCAACAGCGAAATTCTTAGAGACCGAATTTATGGCATCAATAGACTGCTCTAGAAACTTAACTGGGCCACCAGCAGCTGCCGCCTCTTTACTAAACTGTCTTAATAATGCAACAGCACCTTCCGTCGTATCTTGTAAATTGTCAAAGGTTGCAGCTAAATCAGTCTTAGCTAATATGTTCAATGACTTTCTGGCAACGTCAGCAGAAAAACCAGCTTGTAATAATGTTCTAGAAACGGTTGCAAGTTCTTGAGACGAAACACCAAGTGTTGTTGATAACTTAGTAATTGTTGATTGTAATCCACCAAGTTGGGCAACACTCTTTCCTGTAACTTGAGAAATTTTGATCATTTCTTTCTCAAACTCAACCGCAGATCTGACAGAATCCCCAATTGCTCTAGTGAGACCTAAGAAAAATCCTGTGGCTATTGTAATAGAAGCAAACCTTCTAGCAGCAGCACCTAAAGATGCCCCAAGGCTTTGTGCGCTTTTGCTGGCTTTTCCTAAAGAATTGGATGCAGTAATTGCACTAGTGCCGAGGTTTGTCATTTGCTTATTGGCACTAGAAATACTTTTTGTATTTACCTGTGGGTTAATACTTATATTAGCTTTATTCATCTGGGAGCGCAGCTGACTAATCACCTGACCAGTATTGGTCGGTGCTTGTAATTGCATCTGTGCTGTCAGTACAAATTTTCCTGCCATATCTTGTTCTCGCCTATTACGTGTAATAAAAAAAGGGTAGCAAATGCGCTAACATTGATACTACCCCTTTAAGACTGTCCAAAATTATATACACAAAATTATGCGATTTCCTCGGTCTTTTTTGGTCTACCGCGTTTTTTTGGTACTTCTTCTTCAATTTCAGTATCTTCAGCCACTTCTTCAGAATCAACTTCGTCTTCAGGGACTTCTACAGGTTTACCAGAATCATCTAAAAACGGAGCAAAATCTGTAACCAGCTCGCCTTTTTCATCTATTTCATCTCCATCTGTGTTGACAAAATAAGCATCTTCAGGATCTTGGTTTTGATAACCTTCATCGGTTTTATATGCAATAAAACGACCATCACTGTTAATGAGACGCTCGACTCCATCTTCACCTAAAGAAATAGTATGTCCATCTGTATTTGTAAGAACATCATCCTCATTGGCAAAATTATATGTTTTAAGAAATTTGTTTTCTGTCAAATTCTTATCATAGTTAGGATCTAAATCATACATAAAATTAGCAAGAAGAGAAGCTGCCTTTGTGATGTACGGGTGAACATCAGCTTTCTCATATTCTTCCAGTGTGCTGAACAATGGTGTAACTCTGTCTTGTTTCATGACACACAACGTAACCAATGCATTAAACCTAGAGTTATCTGCTTGCCCTTCAACTGTATTGGAGTCTAAAATGGTTCTTTCTGCTACTAAATTTCTAAACTTAGCGCGAGTCTTTCTAAGGTCCAAAGCAATTTGCTTGGCTTCAGATAAAGGAATACCACCCTTCTTCAAGGCTTTTTCCGAGTTTGCAACTTCGTTGAGCAACTTCTGCTCTTGAGCGTCTTTCTCATCATCCCAAAGTCCTTGATCTCTCATAAACTGATTTAGCTTCTTCTTCAGGACTGCACCACTTTCAAGTGCGGCTCTAAAAGCTCTATTATATTCAGCCTGAGATTCACGATACTCTTTAGTTGTAGGCTTTTTGACAAAAACAGTAACTTCGTTACCATCTAAATCTTTTTCTGTCACAAGGCCCTGTTCAAGTTCTTCTTTACTTACCATCTTCAATTCCTCCTTCTTTATCTTCTTGTTTTCTTTCTACCATAGGTAGACTTAGTTTATATCTTTTCCATGAAATATCATAGTGTGTCATTTCATTCTGCAGGTTTCTAATCTGCGTATTTCCTCGATCTAAAATTTCTGCGCGTGCTTGTTCAAATATAGATTTTAATTGGGTTTGTTCTGAAGTCAGCTCTTCTTCTGTACTCCACAAAAATCCAAAATGTTTTTCTATACTATCCAAAGCACCAATCATTGTTGTTTGAATTTTTTTCTTAGAAATCTGAAATAAACGATCTTTTGATACCTCCTTATACTTATCATCTCTTTTCCTCTTAAGGTCAAGAGACTGCTTTAATAAGCTGTTATAATCACTTCCCATCTTATTTCCTTTAAAAATTATCTCCCACCACGGGACTCTTTAAACTTCTTGTTTCTTTCCATTTGAAGTTCGCGTTTAATGTCCGCAAACTCCGTAAATTTCACACCTTCACCTTCCTCCTTTTCTTTTAATAAATTACTTCTTTCTCTGGCTATGTTTCTTGATGTTGGGTCATTTATATCTTGTATTGCTGAGGCATCTTCCTTGTCGTGGGCCATAACATATATTTCATCGGAATTTTTTATTTTGTCATTGCCTATCATTCCATCAATTTCCTGCTGTTTCTTTTCCTTCTCAGATTTTCTTCTTTGGAATATAAACCATCCATCCAGACAAACATCGTCTTGTATGATTACCTCTTTTGGAGATTCTGGATGCTCATAGACACTATCATACATCTTAGAAAACATGCAGAGTCTAGCTTGATTTTGACTTATCCTAGTGAATGGCACACCAAAAATCTCAGTACCTTTACCTCCGCTCCACATACCTTTCCATAGATCGCTTCTAGCTATTTGTCTTAGAAGAGAAACTGATATTTGATTATATTGCCAGAAAGACACTGTGTCTAAAAGTGAAGCTTGGCTCCAGTCATAATCAGCACCGTCTTCAAATTTAGTAGTTTTTGATATTAGCCAGTTTACTCTAGCTAGATCTGCCGCGCCTTCACATGTAACGCTATGGAGAGAAGTTTTTTTTGAGACTAACTTAACGTAGTTTTTTTCTAGCGACATGAGCTTTCTCTTGAATTTTACTAGCTCTTTTTTTCTAAAGAAGTTTTTGAAACATTCGACTTTAATATCTTCAATTTCCTTCTGTACCTTATCAGCTTCTTTGTCATCAAGAGGAGACCAGAAATCATTTTCTAAGAGCACAGGTAATATTTCAGCTTCTACATAAGCACCTTTTTTGTAGGCCATTTCGTAAGCGTCGTCATAAATTTCATATGACTCGAATATCAGCTCTGGCGTGGGCTCGTGTATGTATAGAACAAGGTCGTCATGCACCTTATAGCGCAAGCGACCCTGTATTATTCTATATAAAGTTTTTTCGATCTCGATATTCGACATCATTCCATCATTCCATCCTTAAAATCCTAAACCAACCTATACGCTTGCCGAAAATGTCCTAATACATTATATGTTTAAATCGACTATCGCGCAAAACATTACCAGTAAGTTCCACCACCATTAACTTTAATATCATTAAATGTCGAGTAAGAGAACGAAACTGTTGCATTACCACCACCAGTGTCTCCACCGGAGTAAGAAACTGAAGTAAGTTTATTTTTAGTTCCCAAGTCAATAATTGTACCAGCGTTGTCTTTGATAACAATGGTTCTGTCTGTTAGGTTAGTGCCTGCACCAGAAACATTTACTAGGTCACCGCTAGTAGCGATAACTTCAAATTCGCAAGTGACTTCAAATGGGAATGTAGCATACTTGAAGTAAGGTCCGTGTCTACCTAGCTCAAGAATGTTTTCACGTCCAAAGTCAGCACTAACGCTGATGTTCTGGATGTGTCTACTGTCAGAAGGTCCTTGAGTGATGACTTCTGCAGGTAATGTAGAACCAGCTAAGTTTATGTCTGTTCTTCTAACAAGACCACTTGCAGGTTCGTCAACACCACTAAGACCGCTGTTTGGACTACCGAATGAAGTCAATGGAGCAGCTGCTTGATCAGCAACGGCATTCCAAAACTTGTCGTTACCAACAAGAGTGACTGACTCTGTTGCATTACCATCCACTGGATAAGAATAAGCGACAGAACTGACATACATACCAGAACACATCACTACTTCTTGTGGGGTTTCTCCTGATGTAGATGAAACAGTATCTGCATACACTGCTAAGTAAACATCACAAATTGAATTTGAGGCGGAAACCACGTTGGTCTTACCAATATTACCTACTGCAGCTAGGTAAGCAAGTTTTTCACCGTCAATAAGTTTTTCAATAGTTACTTCTATATCGGCAATATCTTCTGCGTTTTCGTAGATTTCTACTTGCCCCATTTCAAATGCTTGCTCTAACGTAAAGTTTGTTGTGATACCAACCGACTGCACACCTTTTAGGAAACAAACATTAGCGCCTGCCCCACCTGACGGTGCGTGTCCTCGTTTGGTAATAGCAACTGCTTGGCATGCATAGAAAATTCTATTATTAGTGCCCATAAGTTAACTCCTTGTTAATATACGTATATATATATTGTATCTATCTCTGGCTTGGTTATAACTATATACACAAAAAAACGAAAAACAACCTATATTCCATTAGTTATTTCAGCAGAACAGCGAACGACACCTATATATAAGTCGGGCGAAATTTGGGTTACGCCTTGCCCCTGACTAGAATTAATATAACACCTTTTATTTCTATGGTCGTCTACCAATTGTGGGTAAAGACCGCTTGGTAAGGCATTTTCATTTATTTCTCCCCTGTAATCAAAAGGGTAAACACCAGAGACTGCAATCTTATTTGAATCGAAAAGCCATATCGACCTATCGTTTTGAGTTATAATTTGGTCCATGATGTTAGTGCATTCCCAGTGGTTTTCAGCTACCACGTAAAATAGCATATCGGAATTTACATTTTGCCCACCACCAAGCTGAAAGCCGTTCAAAGACGCTCCTCCAATAACATCAATAGCAACAGCAGGCATTTGCACTCTACTCTGACCAAGTTGCGCCCAGTTTCCTGAGCCAAACTGTGTAAATGTATCATCGTCCAATCTCATTGAACCTTGTTGTATTTCTCTAAACCAAGGTACACCTTCCGCCGGGATAACGCTTACTAGTTTATGTGCATATTCTAGTTTTACCTCAGAAGTAGTAGCAATAGCAGAATCAAACACAACTCTGCCATCAGGGTAATTCACATGAAATGGCTGCTCAATATTTCCTGTCGCTCTAAAAGTATCCCCTATAAACACTCCAGAAATTCTAATTGGCTGTTCAGTATTTGCTACACCGGTTTCCCAGACCCAATTACTTCTATAACCCTCCCAAATTTGACCATCGTTATAATTTGGATCATCTACAACTCTTAGTTTGTGTTTGTCTCCACCATATAAGCCGGATTCAGGAATATCTATGTTATAAAAGCCACCCGCATTAGTAAATCCCCAATCATAAAAAACTATAAAGTTTTCTAATAAGTTATTGGAAAAGCTTACATCTTGAGTATTGAGAACACCCTTTAATGATTTATAATCTTCTGGCATCTTATAATACTCCCTTAATAATACTTATCAAATCATCTTGAATGTTCTCCACAGCTTTGGTAACAAAGTTACTGGTAGGAGTACCGGAATAAGTGGGGTCTACAGAAAAGGGCCTCTTGCCGGAAGTCATAGTCGCTTGACCACTTCTACCAGTGCCCATCTTATATTTTACACCAAAGTTTGCTATAATTACAGAAGATCCTGCTTCTAGCAACCAAGAGAGCCAAGGTATGTTGTGACCCTTGAGCGTTTTTACACTCCCGGAAGAGAGGCCTAGCAAATTGGCAAAACTGGAAGGCTGAACATTGATAACTAACCCTCCCTTAAATCCACCTGAGCTATGCGTTATTTTTTGCATAGAAACTTTGCAAGAGTTAACAATCGCTTCGACTATTGGCGATACAACATCTGCGCCAGAAGGTATGCCAAAATCAGCTCTGAGCTTACCTGCTCCAGATAAAGAGTTCAATGTTGGACTTCTCATTAGCTCTACTCTCAAAGCTTGCTGCATAGGAATTAAAACTTTAGAGGCCCTTTGGCCATAATACTTATTCAAATCAACAGCTAAAGACTGCATGATCATTTTTTCGATCTGCTTATTTGTTTCTAGTATTTTAATTTGACCTCTGAGCATTTCTATTATCCGTTTCTTTCCCAAAAGGTGACAGCATATTTTTCAGGATTTTGCTTAAAGCCTTGAGGATAAGCGGCTCCCGACCTAACAAATTTCATAGTAGTATAATTAGAAATATTTCCATAACTTTGAGGAATCAAATATTTTGCCTTTTCAAGTTTGGGCATATCTGTCATCCTTGATATGACCTGTATTGATCCTTCAGGAAGGTCGATTGGTATGCCAATATCCTTGAAGCTTCTCTGATCCCAATATATTCTAACATTCAACGTTTCTTCCGTCTCGACGGCCTTATAACCTTTACCATTACAGTAGGGACATGGCATACCCCTAGTAAATGGATATGGACCGCCAGACTTGTACACGCTGACAGAACGAGTGCGCGTACCCATTGTGTCTAAGTAACAGTTAGGGCACTGCTCTTTTTTTTCTGGATACACCACTTTGACGGTACGCTCAAAAAGCTGTACCGCCTCATTGTATACATTGAAAACTCCGGTTGGTATTATAATAGGCATTTATACAACCCTATATGATATGTGTCCACCTATAACACCAGATGAAGTGCTTACTTGTAAGGCAACGCCTTGAGTAGTTTCAAACAGTCCATCAACACTGTTTGCGGATACACCACCATTTGCAGCAAGGTGTACACCACTAACTAATGGAGTTGAACCACCTAAAAACTCAATCGTAGTTGCTTTTTCTGCAACAATCACATAGTCCACCACTTCGATGCTTCTACCTGTAATAGCGCTAACAACAACGCCTGTAGCATTTTCTCCTCCAGCTAAACCTAACCCGATTGGGGCAAAGTTCACATTATCGGAATCAAATTTATGATTAAGGGCTGTGTTCGTTACATCATTAGAATTATCAAGCTGACCAGCCGTATGTGGAGGAAAAGGGCTTATGCTAACGTCAGCACCTATTTTATCTGCAGCACTTAGACCTTTAGAGCTCATACTGACGATACCTGCGCCGCCATTGGGCTGATCGTCACCATCTTTGATTTTTGTTACAATCGCCATTTTTTATCTCCTTTATTGATTTTCAAATACAGTACCAGACCTACTGTACCCGTATTGGAATTGTGAATTAACAACAGCGCTTCCCGGACTGTAAGGGCCAAGAATTGCCTGACCGTAGATTCTATTACCTGCCTTATATGAATCTAAAAGTTCTTCATACTTTTCGCAAAGATCTTTATAGAGAGCATTCAGTGTTGTAGCGACCCCCCTAAGATCAATTGCAGAAGGACCGTCCCTCAAAGATAAAGAATTAGCTGCTTCTGTTTTAACTTCGCTGCCTATGATTATACATGCTGATTTATAAGCGGTTAAGACAGTGAAATCTGTGTCCTTGTTATCGACAGGATCAGGACTTATTGTTTTTGCTGCGATATCTACTGTATAAGTGTAATCAAAATCAGATGCATCATTAACATTATAGGCTCCAACCGTGATAATTTGTTCAAGCCTCGAATCAGTATACTTAGAGCTATCCAAGTCACCGATCAAGGTTCTAACAAATAATAATAAATCTGTTGTCCAAGCCATTTTATTTTTCCCTTATATTAATTATAAAGCTGTTGCTTCTGTATTAGTATACACAATAAATAGTAATAGCAAATAAAAAAACCGCCCTATCATGACAATAGGACGGTTTCTTCTAGAATTAGGTTCTAAATTAGAATGAGCCAGCGAGTACTCTTCTGTTGTCAAGAACACCAAATCCAATCTCAGCCCAGCCGTAGTAACCTTGACGCTGATGTCTGTGAAGAGCTTCGTCTTCATAAACTTCAACCTCTTTCTTGACTGGCATTACAAAGCTGTCATTAGCAGCTTGATCCAAACCAATTACCAACTCTACGTCATCGGTCTGAATAGAACCGCTTAGATCGCTAGTGAAGTAGTTTTGATATTCTTGGCTATCACCAAATTCAAACAGGTCGTGAAGGTTAACACCGAAGATACGAGTCAATGGAGCTCCGTCGTCACCTGCCACGTAAATTTCACGACGTGAAACTTCGTCAAGCTGATCAACACCCCAGTTACGAATGTCTTCGATTGCTTCTGGCGACATGTACAAATCAGTCAAACGACCGTTTGCAGTGACGCTATTACCGCCACCGTTACGACGCATTACAGTCTTCAACAAAGATACAAGACGCTTTGTGAACTGACCAGCAGCTGCATCAGCATCATAGACTAAGATATTTCTATCAACAGCAGCGGCTAACAAAGTGTGCCATCCGTCGTCGTTGATTTTCTTTACAAAAGATGCTTCTAGAACTTGCATTGCGCGAGCAACAACGTTCCAGTTAGCTTCACGGGCATACTTTAGCAAGAAATCAATCGAGCTAGTAATTCCGTAAGTGTTGACCATAACGTAATCGCCTTCGACGCTACGTTCTGGAATACGACCATGACCCGGATTGGTGTAAGCGACATGTTCGCTTTCAGTTCCCGGAGCAAGAAGGTCAAGTGGAAATTCGGGAGTAGTACCCGGTTCAAGTGGCATAGCTTCATAAATGGAAGTCACGACATCACCGAATAAAACACCTTTACGAAGTGGTAATTCCAAAGCTTTAGCGATTTCGCGCTGAGCTTCAATAGCCACTGCTTTATCTGAACTACCGGATTGCTTTAGCAATGCGATGAATTCATCAGAAGGACGTTCTTTAATATTCATTATCTTA
>VMHT01102311.1_pt1 | contig 33968 bp, 36 predicted proteins | sample 4693611 | NCBI WGS metagenome assembly VMHT01 (sample SAMN12280063, study PRJNA550983) | marine metagenome | isolation source: seawater sampled from same location over 5 years 0.02-0.2 micron viral filtrate | place: USA: collected off the coast of southern California halfway between the port... ...
AATTGCGTCGCCTCAAAATAAGCGAGAATATGCGCGCAGGCCAAGTTAACGGCTGCGCCTTCCGCCGCCAAAGCATCATGACATGCCATCCCAAATCGCGCCTGCATGGCCTCGGCCGCCGCCGGTGACGCCAAATCGGCAACCGGCGAGACCATGGGCGGGCTGGCTGAATGCGCCAAATCCGGCAAAGCCCCCGCGCCGCTTTCTTTATCCTCCCATGCCTGTCTGAGGGCCTCGGGCAAAATAATTTCGCGCGGCACTAAGCGCGCCAATAGCGCCGGTAGGGCGGCGGCATTTGTTTTGGCGGCAAAAAATCCGCCGGTTGACATATCGGCCCAGGCCACCGCCCATTCGGCTGTGTCTGCATGCGTTGTGAGATTGCCGAGGCAGGCAATGGCAGCGATAAAATTATGGGTTTTGGCATCCAGCAGGGTTTCTTCGCTGAGCGTGCCCGCCGTGACCAAGCGCACCACTTCGCGGCGCACCACGGATTTGGAGCCGCGCTTTTTGGCCGCCGCCGGGTCCTCGGTTTGCTCGCAAATGGCGACGCGAAAACCGGCTTTAATGAGCCGCTGCAAATAGCCCTCACTGGCATGATAAGGCACGCCGCACATGGGCACGGCTTGGCCCAAATGCTTGCCGCGATGGGTCAGGGTAATATCCAAAGCCGCCGCAGCGGCGACGGCATCATCGAAAAATAATTCGTAAAAATCGCCCATGCGATAAAATAAAAGCGCATCGGGATGGGCGGCCTTTATCTCCAAAAACTGCGCCATCATCGGCGTGACTTGCTCAGAGGCAGACGCAGATGCGGTTGATGCGGCAGGTTTTTCCGGCTTTTCAGAATCTGATGCAACAGCTGACATGGCGTTGAGTTTAGCAAAGCCGCGCGCATGAAACACCCGCGAAACACATAAAGCCCGGCCAAACAGGCAAAAAGCTGTTGAATTTATTTTGTTTTTCTTATGCGCCTCGCCTTGTTTTTACCGCCTCGACCCCGTAAAAGCCGTAACTTAGAGATAAGTCAGAGACGCTCATGAGTGATACGGAAAAAAACTTTACCGATGAGGAAGCCCTGCGCTTCCATGCACGCGGCAAGCCGGGCAAGCTTGAGATTAGCCCCACCAAACCGATGGCGACACAGCGGGATCTTTCGCTCGCCTATTCGCCGGGTGTTGCCGTGCCGGTGCAGGCCATTGCCGATAATCCTGACGCCTCATATGATTTAACCGCGCGCGGCAATATGGTTGCCGTCGTGTCCAATGGCACGGCCATTTTGGGCTTGGGCAATCTCGGCGCGCTGGCCTCCAAGCCGGTCATGGAAGGCAAGGCGGTTTTGTTTAAACGCTTTGCCGATGTTGACAGTATTGACCTTGAGCTGGATACCGAAGACCCGCAAGAAATTGTTGATGCGGTGAAATATATGGGCCCCAGTTTTGGCGGCATTAATCTGGAAGATATTAAAGCCCCCGATTGCTTCATCATTGAAAGCCAATTGCGCGAGCTGATGGATATTCCGGTATTTCATGACGACCAACACGGCACGGCGATTATTTGCGCCGCCGGTCTCATCAATGCGCTGCATTTAACCGGCAAGGATATCAAAGAGATTAAAGTCTGCGTTAATGGCGCGGGCGCGGCCGGCATTGCCTGTCTGGAATTGATTAAGGCGATGGGCGTCGGCGCCAATCATGCGATTTTATGCGACACAAAAGGCGTTATTTATAAAGGCCGCAAAGAGGGCATGAACCAATGGAAGTCGGCTCATGCCGCCGATACGAAAGCGCGCAGCCTGGCCGAAGCCATGAATGGCGCGGATGTGTTTTTGGGGCTTTCCGTCAAGGGTGCGGTGACCGAGGATATGGTCAAAGCCATGGCCGATAATCCGATTATTTTTGCCATGGCCAATCCCGATCCGGAAATCACGCCGGAAGAAGTCGCAGCCGTTCGCGATGATGCCATTATGGCGACCGGGCGCTCGGATTATCCCAATCAGGTCAATAATGTTTTGGGCTTTCCTTATATTTTCCGTGGCGCGCTGGATGTGCGGGCGACGACGATTAATGATGATATGAAAATCGCCTGCGCCGAGGCTTTGGCCATGTTGGCGCGCGAGGATGTGCCCGATGAAGTGGCCGCCGCTTATGATGGCGAGCGTCCGCGTTTTGGCCCGCGCTATATTATTCCGGTGCCGTTTGACCCGCGCTTGATTAGCGAAATTCCGCCTGCCGTAGCGCGTGCCGCTATGGATAGCGGTGTGGCGCGTGCGCCGATTGTCGATATGGATGGTTATCAAGACCGCCTGCAAGCGCGTCTTGACCCGACCGCAAGTTCGATACAAATCATCATGAATAAATCCAAGCAAAATGCGAAGCGGATGATTTTTGCCGAGGGCGAGCAAGAACAAGTTATCCGCGCCGCCATTGCTTATAAGGATTTGGGACTGGGCGAGCCGGTGCTGGTCGGCACGGAAAATATCGTCAAAGAGAATATGAAAGCGCTGGGCCTTGAGGCGCGCGATGATATTGAAATTCGCGACACCCGCCTATCTGACCGCATTGGCAATTATAGCGCGTTTTTGTTTGAGCGGCTGCAGCGCCAAGGCATGTTGATGCGCGATTGCGAACGCCTGGTCTCCAATGACCGCAATATTTTCGGCGCTTGCGCTTTGGCGCAAGGCGATGCCGATGCCATGGTGACCGGCGTCACGCGCTCTTATTCCATTACATTGGAAGAAGTGTCGAAAGTCATTAACCCGCGCGCCGGACAACGGGTTATGGGCGTCTCCATGCTGATTGCCCGTGGTGGGCGCACCGTTATGGTTGCCGATACCAATGTGATTGACATGCCAAGCGCTGAAGAACTGGCTGATATTGCCTGCCAAAGCGCGGCAACGGCGCGCGCGCTGGGTCATGAGCCGCGTGTGGCCATGCTGGCCTATTCGACCTTTGGCCATCCTGAGGGTGACCGCTCGGTCTATGTGCGCGAGGCGGTGAAATTGCTGGATGCCCGCGGCGTTGATTTTGAATATGAAGGCGAAATGGCGGCGGATGTCGCGCTTAATCGCGAAGCCATGCAGCGTTATCCTTTCTGCCGTCTGACCGAACCGGCCAATGTGCTGGTCATGCCGGCCATTCACTCGGCGTCCATTTCAACCAAAATGTTGGAAGAGCTTGGCCAAGCCACGCTGATTGGTCCGATATTGATCGGCCTTGAGCATCCGGTGCAAATTGCCCGCATTGGCGCAACGGCGACTGAGGTTTTAAACATGGCGGCGCTGGCCGCTTATGGGCTGGAAACCATTTAGGCGGGCTTATCTAGATGGGTTAATGCCCGCGCCAGACCAAAGCCGTCGCAATATCCTTATCCGCCAAAGCCTCACGGCCGGCCAAATCGGCTAGGCTGCGGGCGACCCGCAAAATCCGATTAAAGCCACGCGCCGTGACCCCGCTTTCATCAATCACCGCATCAAGCAATTTGCGGCCTTTGGCATCGGGCGCGGCGAGCGCGCGCAGGGCTTCGCCATCAAGGCGCGAATTCAAACAATCCTGCCGCGCCATTTGCCGTGCCTGCGCCGCCTCAACCCGCGCCGCCACATCGCAACTGGCTTCGCCCTTTTCATCATCAATCATTTGCGATAGCGGCACGGGCGGCACATTGATGCGAATGTCAAATCGGTCAAGCAAAGGCCCTGATAGCCGCGCCAAATATTCCTGCCGACAGAGCGGCAGTCGATGACAGGCCAAAGCCGCATCATCGGCATGGCCACAGCGACACGGGTTCATGGCCGCCACCAATTGAAAGCGCGCATGATAGCTGACATGGGCTTCGGCGCGCGCCACATCAACGCGACCGGTTTCGACCGGCTGGCGCAGCGCATCTAGGGTCTGGCGCGAAAATTCGGGCAATTCATCAAGAAATAAAACCCCGCAATGGGCCAGTGATATCTCCCCCGGCTTGGCCTGACGCCCGCCGCCAATCAAGGCCGCCATAGAGGCAGAATGATGCGGCGTGCGAAACGGCCTTCTATCAGCCAGACGCAACCCGCCACGTTGCGAGGACAGGCTTTCAATGACCGAAATTTCGAGCCGTTCGCGCGGCGCGAGTTGCGGCAAAATACCGGGCAGACGCGCCGCCAACATTGACTTACCCGCCCCGGGCGGCCCGCTCATCAATAAATTATGACCGCCGCTGGCGGCCACTTCCAGCGCCAAACGCGCCTCTGACTGGCCGCGAATATCGGCCATATCGGGCATGGTTTTCGGACGCGGCGCCGGACGCGCTTCGGGCGGCGGCAAAAGACTTGTGCCGCGCAAATGATTGACCGCTTCCAACAGATGCGCGGCGGCGACAATGCCCGGCCTATCGGGCGCGGCCAATCCCGACCACGCCGCTTCCGGCCCGCAATCCGCCGGACAGATGAGGCCATAATTCTTCGCCAAAGCCGCCATGGCTGATGGCAAGGCCCCGGGCACGCCAATTAATGAGCCGTCCAGACCAAGCTCGCCCATGACAAAATAATCGCGCACCACCTCTTGCGGCAAAGCCCCCATGGCGACCAAAAGCCCCAGCGCAATCGGCAGGTCATAATGGCTGCCCTCTTTGGGTAAATCGGCGGGTGAGAGATTTATCGTGATGCGGTCATAGGGCAGGGCGAGACCGACAGCCGATAAAGCGACGCGCACCCGCTCGCGGCTTTCGGCCACCGATTTATCGGGCAGGCCGACCACGGCAAATGCATTTTGCCCGGGCGCGAGATGCACTTGCACCTCGACCGAAACGGCGTCGACGCCTTGAAAGGCAATCGTATTGATATTGGCAACCATGACGTCTTCTTTTTCTTTGGCACAATTGAAACAAGCTTAGGGAAAAACACCGCTTGCCACAAGCAAGGCCTGGCGTGTGGCGTGGCTTATTTTTAAGCTATGGCTGTTTTTGGCCTGTGTCAGTTGAGGTTTTAATGTTTGTGCGTCATGCCGTATCGGTTGAGCCGGGGGATATTTTTAGCGCTTCCCGCCAAACCCAAAGAGGTTTCTTCCAAACCCTTTTTATGGCCAAGAGCCGCAAAAGCCATGCGCCGGAAAACGGCTCGGAATATTTTGGTGACTGCTTCGGTGATTATTGGCGGGTCGTGGAATTATTGACCTTTAATGATCTGCCCCATGCCCGCCTGACCCATTGCCGCACCGGACGCGACCGCATCATCGCGCTGGATGCGCTGGCGCAAGGCAATATTTATCGCAAAAAACAACGCCGCGCTTAAGCGCGCCGCGCCTCAATCGCATCGAGTATCATCACCGCAACATCAGGCCCGCCAAAGGCCTTAATCTCCCGAATACAGGTCGGCGAGGTGACATTAATCTCGGTTAACTGCCCGCCAATCACATCAATACCGGCAAAAATAATGCCCATATCTTTGAGAGTCGGGCCGATTTGCGCGGCGATTTCCTTGTCGCGCGCGTCCAATTCAATGGCTTGCGGCACGCCGCCCACATGCACATTAGCACGCGCATCGCCCTCGGCCGGCACACGGTTGAGCGCACCGACAGCCTCGCCCTCAACCAATATGACGCGCTTATCACCGGCGCGAATGGCGGGCAAATAGGCTTGTGCAATAATCGGCTCGGGCGCAGCTGCGCCATCCAAAAGCGTATCCATCAGCGCCCCAAAATTTTCATCATCGGCGCGCAGGCGAAAAACGCCCGCCCCGCCATTGCCGAAAACCGGCTTTAAAATCATATCGCCATAAGCGGCGCGAAAATCCGTCAGCGCTTGGCGGTCGCGGGTCATCAGCGTTGGCGGCAATAGGCCCTCAAAGCGCACCGGAAATATTTTTTCCGGCGCATTGCGCACGGCAATGGGGTCATTCACCACCAAAACTTCCGGATGAATGCGCTCGAGAAAATGCGTTGCCGAAATATAATTCATGTCGAAAGGCGGGTCTTGGCGCATCAGCACCACATCCATGGCGCGCAAATCGGTTAAGTGCGCCGCCCCCAATTCAAAATGCGCGCCCTGTTTATCAGCCACTTTGAGCGGGCTGAGCCGCGCCGAGACAATGCCATCGAGCATAGAAAGCGCATCGGGCGTATAATAAAACAACTCATGGCCGCGCGCCTGCGCTTCCAAGGCCAGCGCAAAAGTCGTGTCGCCGACAATATCAATATCGGCAATCGGGTCCATTTGAATGGCAATTTTCAAGCTCATAAACGCTCCTTAGCTGGCGTCAGTGTCGGGCAAATCGGCCTGCGGCTCAAGTGCAAACAATTGAGCCGCGCACGGGTTTGGGGCCGTATTAAGCGCGCCACATATTTTGCCGGTGCTGCGGCCAGCGATAGGGCGCCATGGCCATCACATCAAAACGCCAGCGCAGGCCTTGCAGGCCGGGCCGCGCGCCGACAAATTTTTCCGCCGCTCGGGCAATGCGCTGCCATTGCCGCGCCGAGACGGCGTCTTGGGCAAGCGCAATATGGGCGCGATATTTCACCTCGACAAAAACCAACACCGTGCCGCGGCGCGCCACCACATCAATCTCGCCCTGCGGCAAACGCAGATTGCGCCCTAAAATACGATAGCCTTTCAGGCGCAACCATAAAATCGCCAGCGCCTCAGCGCGCCGACCGCTTTGATGCGCTTTGAGTTTTTTGTGTCGCCTGTCCCCGCGCTTAGGGGGCGGGTCATGCGCGTCAGCTATCTGACGGCGTTTCATCGGACGGGGCATTTTTGGCCTCTTGTTTTTGGGTCGCCTTTTGGGGCGTATCCGTATCATCCATATTCGGCATATTCATGTCAGGGTCATTTAAGGCCAGAGCGCGGGCATAAATGGCGCGGCGGCTTTGACCGCTCATATCAGCCACGGCCTGCACCGCATCGCGGCGGCTGAGTGTCTCCATAGCGTCGCGCAACATGGCGTCAATATCTGCCGCATCGGGTGTTTTCATCTCGGGCGGGGCAATCAGCACGGTAATCTCGCCACGCGGTTTGGCCGCCTCATAATGGGCGCGCAATGCGCCGGCCGTGCCGCGCTGCACTTCTTCAAATTTCTTGGTCAATTCGCGCGCCACACAGACCTCGCTTGCGCCGTAAACCGCCTCAATATCAGCCAGTAAATCGGTCAGCCGCCGCGCCGCTTCAAATAAAATCAATGTGCCGCCCCGCGTCGCCTTGAGCCCTTCCAAAGCAGCGCGCCGCGCCGCCTGTTTGGGGGGCAGAAATCCGGCAAAAGTAAAGCGGTCACTGGGCAGACCGGCGATGGACAATGCCGCAATCGGGGCCGATGCGCCGGGGATGGCAACCACATGGCAATCCGCCGCGCGCGCATCGCGCACCAGTTTCATGCCCGGGTCAGAAATCAGCGGGGTGCCGGCATCCGATATCAGCGCAATGCGTTGCCCCTCGGCCAGACGGGCAAGAATTTTGGGCCGCATTTTCTGCCCATTATGTTCGTGATAGGCCGTGCTGGGGGCTTGGATATTATGCAATGTCAGTAATTTTGCCGATATGCGCGTATCCTCGCATAAAATAAGGTCGGCACCCGCCAGCACATCCAGCGCGCGCAAGGTAATGTCACGCGCATGGCCCAAGGGCGTGGCCACAATATAAAGACCCGCATCCAATGCGTTATGGCTGTGTTTGGCTGTGCTCATTGGCGCAGTGTAGCGCGATGGCCCGGTTAAGTCTGCGTTTAAGTCTGCGTTTAAGTCTGGGTTTAAGTCTGGGTTTAAGTCTGGGTTTAAGTCTGCCCGAAAGCCGCCATAATCATATGCCAATTCAAGAGGGCTATTTTGCATTGCGGCTTGTGCGGCAGGGCCGCGAAACCCTATAAATAGACGCGCCTGTTTAGGGGGGCGATAGGACTTAAGAGGAAACGGGTTGAATGACGCCAATTTGGAAAACGCCGCTATTGAAAAAACGCGTGCCGATTTATGCGCCTCACACGGGCATGCGCGCGCGCGCCTTGATGCGCCGCATCATGCCGGTTCTCTTTGCCGCTTGGCTGAGCGCTTGTGGCGCGGGCAGTGACACACAAAGCGGTCTGTCACAACCCTATGGCAGCGCGGCCATCGCGCCCGCTGCGCCTGCGCCGATTGTCAAAATGATGCGTATCGATAAAGACGCCTATCCAAGCCCGCCGCCGCGCAGCGATAAAACCCGCATTATCGGGCTGTTGCTGCCGCTGAGCGATGAGCGCGACACCATTCGCGCACTGGCCGGACATTTATATAATGGCGCACAACTGGCCTTATTTGATGCGCCATTGGATATTAGCGCGACCAATTTGGTCATCAGCCTGCATGACACAAAAGGCACACCGGCGGGCGCACAAGACGCGGCCAAAGCGGCGATTGCCGCCGGGGCGGATGTGATTGTCGGGCCGCTTTTCAGCTCCTCGGTCGCGGCCATTCAGCCGGTCTTGGCCGGACGCGATGTGCCGGGCTTTGCCTTTTCCAATGATGCCAGCACGGCGATGGACGGGCTGTGGTTGCTGGGCTTTTTGCCCGAACAAAATATTGACCGCATTGTCTCGGAAGCCATTGCCCAAGGCCTGACGCGCTTTGGCGCGCTGGTGCCTGAGGGGGTTTTCGGCGAGCGCATTGGGGCCAGCTTTGCCGCCTCGGTTGACCGCTTTGGCGGCACGATTGTGCAAAGCGAAACCTATCCACCCGATGCCAAGGGCATGTTTGATCCGGTGCGCGGTCTGGCGCGTTTTGATGAGCGAAAAGCCGCCCATGAAGCGGAAATGGCGCGGCTGGTGCAAGAGGCATTGGCCCTTTTGCCGCGCCGCACCGACCCCGAAACCGGACTTGATATTGCCCCGCCCGATGAGGCCGAGGCGGTGTTTAAATTATTGGGCGATGACGCGCCCGAATTGCTGTCCGCCTATGAGGCGCTATCGCTGGTCGAGACGCTGGGCGATATTCCCTATGATGCGGTCTTTATGCCCGAAGGCGGCTTGGCGCTTCGAAATCTCGCACCGCTTTTGCCCTATTTTGATATTGACCCGCGCCGCGTGAAATTTATCGGCACCGGCCTGTGGGATGACCCGACTTTGAGCCAAGAGCCGCCCTTGCATGGCGGCTGGTATGCGGCTGCGCCCAATCATAATTGGAGCGGCTTTGCAGCGCGTTATGAAAAAACCTATGAGGCCGCGCCACCGCGCCTTGCCAGCATGGCTTATGATGCCGTGTCCTTGGCAGCGCGTCTCGCCGCTTTTGCCACGGATGCGCCGTTTCGCAAGGCGCTGCTGACCGACCCGAATGGCTTTACCGGCATTGACGGTATTTTTCGTTTGAAGCCCGGCGGGTTGAATGAGCGCGGTTTGACCGTGCAAGAAGTGACGCGGTCGCAATCGCGCGAAATCAGCCGCCCGCCCGCCAGCTTTGTTGACCATGACCGCCGCTTGCAGGCGGCCATGACATTGGCCACCGCTTTGCGCCAATCCAATCCCGACCGCGCCCTGCAAGAAGCCATCAGCTTAAATGGTGTATTGGGGGAAACCAGTGAAGCGGGTGCGGCAGAAGCCGCTACACCAATAAGCGACCAATAATATAATCAAGCAAAAGCCGCCCCCGCGGGCTGGCCTGCACGACATCATCGCGCCGCATCAAAAGCCCGTCTTGTTTCAGCGCATCGAGCTTGGACGCGGCGAGCGCTACACCGCGCTGCGCCAAATCCTGCACCGCAATGCCGTCGCTGAGGCGCAAGCCCAACATCACCGCCTCTTCTGCCGCTTCTTGCGCCGATAGGGCGGTGAGGTTGTGCCAGCCATGGCCGTTTTCCAAACAAGCGGCGCGCCAAATATGCGGCTGCTTATGCGCCGTGCTGGCATGTTTTTGGCCGTTAATGGTCAGGCGTCCATGCGCGCCCGGGCCAATGCCGACATAGTCTGCGCCATGCCAAATCGCAAAATTATGCCGACAATAATGACCGGCCATGGCGTGATTGGAAATCTCATAAGCCGGCAGGCCCGCCGCCATGCACAAATCTTGTGTCACCTCATATAGCGCGGCGGCCATCTCCTCATGCGGCACGGCCAAACGGCCTTGCGCGGCGCGTTGGTAAAACACCGTATCCGGCTCAAGGGTGAGTTGATAGAGCGACATATGCTGCGGCGACAAGGCCAGCGCGGCGCTTAATTCCTCTTGCCATGCCGCCAGCCCCGCTTCCATTTCTTGGGCAGACTGATTGGTTGATATGGCTGAAAGCGGGCGCGCATAAATCAAATCAAATGAGGCGGTATCGAAAATATCCTGCGCCGCCAAAAAAGCCTGCTTGGCCTCGCCCGCCGAATGGGTGCGCCCCAAAGCCTTCAGCGCATCATCATGAAAAGCCTGCACCCCCAAAGACAGCCGCGTGATACCGGCATCGCGCAAGGCCTGCAAATGCGGGCGCGGCGCGCTGACCGGATTGGCCTCAAGCGATATTTCGGCATTGTCGGCCAGCCCCCAAAGCGCATCAATATCGGCCAAAATCGCCGCCACCAAATCCGGCGCCATAAGCGATGGCGTGCCGCCACCGAAAAATACCGTCTCGACTTTTCCGGTCGGGCGCAAACCATAAGCGTGTTGCAACTCGGCGCGATAGGCGCGTCGCCAGTCATCGTCAGAGGTTTGATTGTGATGAGCACCATGCACATTAAAATCGCAATAGGGGCAAATCGCCGTGCAAAACGGCCAATGAATATAAATGCCGAGCGCGGGCATGGCTGATGTCGCGGGTTGCGTTATGGGCTGTGTTATAGTTTGGGTCAAATCTGAGGGCCGGCAAAACAAGCCGCAACCAATTGCTCAAAAGCATCGGCACGATGCGACATGGCATGTTTCAAAGCCGGTTCCATTTCACCAAACGTCATATCGCCGCCAAGGGGGAGAAAAATCGGGTCATAACCAAAGCCGTTTTTGCCGCGCATTGGCCAGACCAAACTGCCCTCAACCTTGCCCTCAAAACTGTCAACATGACCATCAGGCCAGGCCAGCGACAAGGCGCAAATAAACCGCGCCGTGCGCGGCACCGGCGTTTCTTGCCCCTCGCTTTTTTGATGCAGTGCCATTTCAATTTTATGCATGGCAAAATCAAAATCGCGGCCATTGGCCGTCTCAGCCCAACGCGCCGAATAAATCCCCGGCGCGCCCTCCAACGCATCCACCGCCAAGCCGCTATCATCGGCCAAAGCCGGCAGGCCTGCCGCGGTTGCTGCGGCCAAGGCTTTAAGCTCGGCATTGGCGATAAAGGTCGTGCCGGTTTCCTCCGGCTCGGGCAGACCCAGCGCATCGGCACCGAGCGTTTCAACCTCAAAGCGCGTCAATAATTCGGCAATCTCAACCAGCTTGCCTTTATTATGGCTGGCGACAATCAGCTTCGGCTCGGTAAAGGCGCGCGCCATGGGTTACAGACCGACGGCTTGTTTTTGCAGCACCACCAATTCGGCAATGCCGTTTTTGGCCAGCTGCATCAGCGTTTGAAATTCCGCTTCATCAAATGCCGCGCCCTCAGCCGTGGCCTGAATTTCAACCAGCTTGCCGCCGCCGGTCATGACAAAATTGCCATCCGTATCGGCGACACTATCCTCGTCATAATCCAAATCCGCCACCGGCAGGCCTTGGTAAATACCGCAAGACAAAGCCGCGACATGGTCGGTAATCACCCCGCCCATAACCGGCGTTGACATGAGGCCATCAGCCTTCATTTTGGCGACGCAAAGATAAAGCGCCACCCACGCGCCGGTGATGGAGGCGGTGCGCGTGCCGCCATCGGCTTGAATGACATCGCAATCGAGTGAGATTTGGTTTTCGCCCAGCGCTTCCAAATTCACCACAGCGCGCAAAGAGCGTCCGATAAGGCGTTGGATTTCTTGCGTGCGACCAGATTGTTTACCGGCATTGGCTTCGCGGCGCATGCGCTCGCCCGTGGCGCGCGGCAACATGCCATATTCTGCCGTCACCCAGCCGCGCCCTTGCCCGCGCAACCATGGCGGCACGCGGGTTTCCAAAGAGGCGGTGCATAAAACATGCGTGTCACCAAATTTGACAAGGCATGAGCCTTCCGCATGTTTGGAGACATTAATATCAAGCGAGACAGTGCGCAGCGCATCGGCATTGCGGCCCGAAGGGCGCGCCGTGCTGGCAGGAGAAGAAGCGGTCATAAAATTTCCTTTGGCTTAAAACTTCCGGCATTTGGTGCCTCTATCTAACGCTTCAGGAAAATCTGGGCAAGTGGGCGCGGCTGGCTTAAGCTTGGGGCATGACCGAATTGGCCGCATTAACAACCCGCACGCGCAATATTTTTGCCCATATTGTCGAGGCTTATTTAAAAACCGGTGGCCCCATCGGCTCGAAAAATCTGGCTGATGTGCTGGATGAGAACCTATCGCCCTCCAGCATTCGCTCGGCCATGGCCGAATTGGAGGCGATGGGCCTGCTTTATGCGCCGCATATTTCAGCCGGTCGCCTGCCGACCGATAATGGATTGCGGCTGTTTATTGACGGCATGATGCAATCGGGCGATTTGAGCGATGAAGACCGCGCCGCCATGACGCCGCATTTAAACGGCGATGAAAGCATGGAGGATATGCTGAAACAGGCGGTTGAGGGCCTGTCGGGGTTGAGCGCCTGCGCCGGTTTGGTGGTGGCGCCCTTGGCCGAGCGCGCCATTAAACATATTGAATTTGTCGCCATATCGGATGAGCAAATATTGGTCATTTTGGTGGATGACACCCAGCATGTGGAAAACCGATTAATACCGCGCCCGCCCGGGCTGGCCCCGCAAAAACTGATTGAGGCGGGCAATTATCTCAACCATCGCCTGCGCGGGCGCACTTTGGGTGAATTGCGCCGCGATAGTGAGGCCGAAAGCCAGAAGCTGGAAGGCGCGCTGGGACAAATGACCGCCGATTTGGTAAAGCGCGGCCTTATTCGCGATACCACAAATGACCGGCTGAGCAATAGCGATATGGTGGCGAAATCCTTGATTGTGCATGGCCGCGACCATTTGCTCGATGATGTGGCAGCGATGGAAGATTTGGCGCGCGTGCGTCATTTATTTGCCGATCTCGACCGCCAAAAAGAATTGGTCTCGCTTTTGTCTGAGGCTGAAACCGGCAATGGCGTCAAAATATTTATCGGCGCGCAAACGCCGCTTTTCTCGCTCTCCGGCTCCTCGCTCATCATTGGCCCCTATCATGATGACAGCCGCTCATTGGTTGGTGTGGTGGGGGTGATTGCGCCGACACGGACGGATTATGCGCGGCTTATTCCCATGGTTGACCATACGGCGAAATTGGTTTCCGACATTTTATCGCGTCACGGTTCTTGATTTTCGCGCCTTTGCGCCCTAACTAAGCGTCACAGCGAATGGCGATAGGAACCCCCATGCACAGCGATGACAAAAACCGCCCCGAAGATGCGCCCGAAAACGACACGGCGCATAGCGCAGAAACCGGCACAGAGACGAATATAGAGACCGATGCGGAAAACGCATCGCCCGCCTCAGCCGAAGCCGCAGAGTCAAAAGTAGAGCCAAAAGTAGAGTCAGAAGCAGATGCAGAGGCAGAAGTAGAAGAGCCAAGCACCGAAGCGCGCTTGGCCGCCGCCAATGACCAGATTTTGCGGACATTGGCCGAACTTGAAAATAGCCGCAAACGCGCCACACGCGACCGCGCCGAAGCGCTGAAATTCGGGGCGATGAGTTTTGCCCGCGACATGCTGAGCGTGGCCGATAATTTTCAGCGCGCCCTGAAAGCGGTTGAGGATATGCAAGAGGATGTGCCCGAGGCCATGCGCGGCCTATTGGATGGCATTAGCGCGACCCAGCGCGATTTAATGGCCGCTTTGGCGCGCCATAAGGTCACGCCGCTGACCCCGATGGGCGAGAAATTTGACCCCAATCTGCACGAAGCCATGTTTGAAGCCCCGGGCACGGGCCAAGCAAGCGGCACGATTATCGAGGTCATTGAGACCGGCTATATGATGGAAGAGCGCCTGCTGCGCCCGGCCAAAGTGGGCATTGCGAAAGATTAAGTCAAAAACAAAGGGGCTTGCAGCACGGCTTGCGCCTTCCTATATGACCAACAGGCAAGCAATTGCCAGCAAACAAACCGCGCCAAAGGGCGCGCTATGGAGTGACTATTATGGGCAAAGTAATCGGAATTGATTTGGGCACGACGAATAGCTGCGTCGCCGTTATGGATGGCAGCAGCGCGCGCGTGATTGAAAACGCCGAGGGCGCACGCACCACGCCGTCAGTTGTCGGCTTTAGCGAGGATGGCGAGCGCCTGACCGGACAACCGGCCAAACGCCAAGCCGTCACCAATCCGCTCAATACATTATTTGCCATTAAGCGCCTGATTGGCCGCCGCTATGATGACCCGGCCACCAAGAAAGACAAAGAAATGGTGCCGTTTGAGATTGTTGCCTCAGATGGCGGCGATGCTTGGGTTGAAGCGGGTGGCGAGAAATACTCACCCTCGCAAGTGTCAGCCTTCATCCTGCAAAAAATGAAGGAGACGGCTGAGGATTATTTGGGCGAGCCGGTGACCCAAGCGGTTATCACCGTGCCTGCTTATTTTAATGACGCCCAGCGTCAGGCCACTAAGGATGCCGGTAAAATTGCCGGTCTTGAAGTTTTACGCATCATTAACGAGCCGACCGCCGCCTCTTTGGCTTATGGTCTCGACAAAAATGATGGCCAAACCATTGCGGTTTATGATTTGGGCGGCGGCACATTTGACGTCTCCATTTTGGAAATCGGCGATGGCGTATTTGAGGTGAAATCAACCAATGGCGATACTTTCCTCGGTGGTGAGGATTTTGATATGGCCTTGGTCGAGCATTTGGCCGAAGAATTTCATAAAGAAAACGGCATTGATTTGCGCGGCGATAAGCTGGCCTTGCAACGTCTGAAAGAGGCGGCTGAAAAAGCCAAAATCGAGCTGTCCTCGGCTACCCAGACTGAGGTTAATCTGCCCTTTATCACGGCCGATGCCGCAGGCCCCAAACATTTAAACCTAAAGCTGACCAAAGCGGCCTTTGAGGGGCTGGTTGAAAATCTGGTGCAGCGCACCCGCACGCCTTGCGAGGCGGCGATGAAAGATGCCGGTGTTGCGCTGTCGGATATTGACGAGATTGTTTTGGTGGGCGGGCAAACCCGCATGCCGCGCATTCGTGAATTTGTCAAAGATGTGTTCGGCAAAGAACCCAATATGAGCGTGAACCCGGATGAGGTTGTCGCTATGGGCGCGGCCATTCAGGCCGGTGTGTTGCAAGGCGATGTGAAGGATGTGTTGCTGCTTGATGTGACGCCGCTTTCTTTAGGCATTGAAACTTTGGGCGGTGTGTTTACCCGCTTGATTGACCGCAACACCACCATCCCGACGAAAAAGAGCCAGGTCTTTTCAACCGCTGATGACAATCAATCGGCGGTGACGATTTCCGTGTGCCAAGGCGAGCGGGAAATGGCGGCTGATAATAAAAATCTCGGCCAGTTTAATCTCGAAGGCATTCCGCCCGCACCGCGCGGCGTGCCGCAAATTGAAGTGACCTTCGATATTGATGCCAATGGTCTGGTTAATGTCTCGGCTGCCGATAAGGCGACCGGCAAGGAACAAGCCATTCGCATTGAAGCCTCGGGCGGCCTGTCGGATGATGATATTGAGCAAATGGTCAAGGATGCCGAAGCCAATGCAAGCGCCGATAAGGAACGCCGAGAGCAGGTTGAGGCGCGCAATAATGCCGAAGGGCTTATTCATGCGACCGAAAAATCCATTGCCGATAATGAAGATAAAATCGAGCCGGAAGACAAGGCGGCGGCTGAGACAGCCATGGCTGAGTTGAAAACCGCGCTGGAAGGCGAGGATATGGATGCGATTAATGAAAAAGCGCAAACACTGAGCCAGGCGGCCATGAAAATCGGGGAAGCGGTTTATAAAGCGCAGCAAACCGAAGCGGCGGAAGGCGATGCGGCAGCGGATGCGGGCGATGATGGCAATGTTGTGGATGCCGAGTTCGAGGAAGTTTCCGACGATGTGAGCGAGAGCGACGATAGCGATCAAAAAGCCTCCTAAGACGCGGGCGTTAAAAGATTGCCAAAGGGGGCGGCATGGCGAAGGCCGATTATTACGCGCAATTAGGCGTTGACCGTTCAGCCAATGCGGCTGAACTGAAATCCGCCTATCGCAAGCTGGCAAAAAAACATCACCCCGATGTCAATCCGGGCAATGCTGAGGCGGAACAGAAATTTAAAGATGTTTCTGAGGCCTATGACATATTAAAAGACGACCAATCACGCGCCGCTTATGACCAATTTGGACATGCGGCTTTTGAGCAAGGCGGCCCCGGCGGTATGGGGGGTGGCATGGGGGGCGGCCCCGGTGGTATGGGTGGCGGCTTTTCCGGCTTTGGCGATATTGGCGATATTTTTGAAGAATTTTTCGGCGGTTCAGGTGGTCGCAGTGGCGGGCGCGGCGGGCGCCGACAAGCGCGTCGCGGCGATGATTTGCGCACGGAAGTCGATATCACCATGCAAGATGCCTATGACGGCACGGAGCGGCAGATTAATCTGAACCGCGCCGCCGCCTGTGGCACATGTAACGGCTCGGGTGCCAAGCCCGGCAGCCAGCCCAGCACCTGTAATATGTGTCACGGCCACGGCAAAGTGCGCGCCCAGCAAGGATTTTTTACGGTTGAACGGCCATGCCATCAATGCCAGGGCAGCGGCCAAATTATTGCCGACCCATGCGGCACATGTCGCGGCGGCGGACAAACCAGCGAAGCGCGCAATTTATCAGTAGCCATTCCCGCCGGTGTTGAAGACGGCACACGCATTCGGCTCTCCGGTGAAGGCAATGCCGGCCCCAATGGCGCGGCCTATGGCGACCTTTATGTGTTCGTCAATATTGCGCCGCATGCGATTTTGCGCCGCGAAGGCGCAGATTTAATGTGCGCCATGCCGGTGCCGTTTGATATTGCGGTGCGCGGTGGGGCGGTTAACGTGCCGCTCATGGCCGGGAAAAGCGTTAAGCTGACCATTCCCGCCGGTGCGCGCTCGGGTCAACAATTCCGTTTGCGCGGCAAGGGCATGCCGGTTTTGCGCGCCCGCGCCTATGGCGATCTTTATGTGCAAATTGAGGTCGAGACACCGACCGGCCTGACCCGCGAGCAAAAAAAGCGCTTTGAGGCTTTTGCCGAAAGCCTTGATGAGAGCAATTATCCGGATATGGCGGAATTTATTGACCGCGCCAAAAAAGCTGACGCAAAGCGATAGAGCCGCAGGGCGAACCCTGCTATATAGTTTTTCATGAGATTGATTGTAAATGGATGCGCCGGTCGTATGGGCCGCACGCTGATAAGGCTGATACATGCCGACCCCGCCCTTGATCTGGCCGGGGGGCTGGAGGCCAAAGACAGTGCCGCTTTGGGGCAGGATTTGGGCGTGCTCGCCGGTGGTGAAAAGCTGGGCATCAATGCCAGCGATGACGCGCTGGCCCTGATGGCGGCGGCAGATGGGGTGATCGATTTCACCACACCGGCGGCCAGCGTTGAATTGGCCGGCTTGGCCGCGCAAGCGCGCAGCGTTCATATTATCGGCACAACCGGATTTGATGCCGCGCAAGAAGAGGCGATTGCGGCCGCCGCGCGCCATGCGCGCATTGTGAAATCCGGCAATATGAGCTTGGGCGTTAATGTGCTGGCCGGTTTGGTAAAGCAAGCCGCCGCGCAATTGGGCGATGATTGGGATATTGAAATTCTCGATATGCATCACCGCCATAAGGTTGATGCGCCGTCAGGCACGGCTTTGCTTTTGGGTGCCGCTGCCGCCGACGGGCGCGGCGTAGATTTGGATGATAGGCGCGAGAGCGGACGCGACGGCATTGGCGAGCCGCGCGCCACAGGCGCAATCGGCTTTGCGGCTTTGCGCGGCGGCTCAGTGGTTGGTGACCATGAGGTCATATTGGCCGGTGAGAATGAACAAATTCGCCTCGTGCATCGCGCTGAGGATCGCGATATTTTTGCGCGCGGCGCGTTGAAAGCCGCGCAATGGGCGCATGATAAATCTGAAGGCCTTTACACTATGCAAAATGTGTTGGGACTTTAGGACAAGCTGATTTTTGAAAAAAGGAAAGATTGATGAGCCGTTTGGTGCTGGTCCGTCACGGGCAAAGTGAGTGGAATGAAAAAAACCTGTTTACCGGTTGGCGCGACCCCGACCTGACGGCGCAAGGCGTCAGCGAGGCCAAGGCCGCCGGTGTGGCTTTAAAGGCAGGCGGCATGAGCTTTGACTTGGCCTTTACCTCAAACTTACAACGCGCCCAAAAAACCCTATCGCTGCTTTTGGGCGAGCAGGGCCAGACCGATTTATCCGTGACCCGCCATGAGGCATTAAATGAGCGCGATTATGGCGATTTGGCCGGTTTGAATAAGGATGATGCGCGCGAAAAATGGGGCGAAGAACAAGTGCATATTTGGCGGCGTTCTTTTGACACGCCCCCGCCCGGCGGCGAAAGCCTGAAGGATACGGCGGCGCGCGTCTTGCCCTATTATGAGGCTGAGATTTTACCGCCGGTTCAGGCCGGCAAGGATATTCTCATCGCGGCCCATGGCAATAGCCTGCGCGCTTTGGTGATGCGCTTGGAGGGCCTGTCTCCAGAGCAAATTTTGGATGTGAATATTGATACCGGCGTGCCTTATATTTATGACATGGATGCGGCGGGCGCGGTTACCGGCAAGGAAATTTTGGCCCGCTAAAACCGCGCCTAAGCGCTGAGCCGCACATCACCCGTGCCAAAACCAAAATTTTCTGCGCCGCCATGGCGCAATTGGCTGAGGGTCACACTCAGGCTTTCGGACAAAGCGGCGCGTTCTTCGGGTGCCAAAAACGCCCCGACCGACACATATTTGCCGTGACTTGATAAAATAAGCGCGCCAATATCCTCGCCATGCTTGCCGAAACGCTCGAGTTTGATGCGCACCCAATAAGGGTCAAAGGCCCAACTGCGCGCCGTGCCCAGCGCGCTGACCTGCCGAAAGACCAGTTTTTGGTCGATCATGCTCAGCGTCTCATAACGTTTGCCATAGCGATAATTCAGCCGAAACGCGCCATAAAGCAGCACAATATCCAGACCGAAAAAACCAAAGACCGGCCAGGCACCAAGCGCCCAAAAATAGCCGCCGACAATCAGCGACACGCCGACAAAAAACACCATGAGCCAAAAAAAGCCACGCCGCGAGAGCGACATATTGGGCCGCAGCACAAGGTCAAAATCATCCGGCAAAATGAGTGTTTTTTCCATAGACCTCAATTTAAGGCGCTGGCGGCGGAAAAACAGCCCAAGGCCAGCGCAAGATTGACGCAGGCAAAATGCGGCCGCGAGACGGCAAAAAACACGTGCCGCAAGACCGATGACGGGGTATAGAAAACCATGACGCTGAACACGCCCTCCAGTCGGCCCATGCCGCCCGACGCGATTGTCTCCTTCTTTGCCAAGCTGGCCGAGATTGACCCTGCGCCGCGCACTGAGCTGGCTTTTAGCAATGAGTTCACGCTTTTGGTCGCCGTTGTGCTCTCGGCGCAAGCCACGGATATTGGCGTGAATAAGGCCACCAAAAACCTGTTTAAGCTGGCCGATAGTCCGGCCAAAATGGTCGCGCTGGGCGAGGATAAAATTCGCCAAGAAGTGAAAACCATCGGGCTATATCGCAATAAGGCGAAAAATGTTTTTGCCCTGTCGCAAGCCTTGATGGCGCAATATGACGGAGCCGTGCCGGATAATATGGACGCTTTGATAGCGCTGCCCGGCGTGGGACGCAAAACCGCCAATGTGGTGATGAATGAGGCTTTTGGTGTCGCCACTTTTGCGGTGGATACGCATGTGTTTCGCCTCGCCAATCGCACCGGCTTGGCGCCCGGCAAAAATGTTTTGGCGGTCGAAAAAAAGCTCGATAAAAAAGTGCCCGAACCCTATCGCCGCCACGCCCATCACTGGCTGATTTTACATGGCCGTTATGTTTGTGTGGCGCGCAAACCCAAATGCGGCAATTGTATCGTCTATGATGAATGCCGCTTTAAAGATAAAGCCAAGATTGCCAATCCCGCATAAAGGACACTGAGATGAGCCAGAACAAAAAACTGATAACCGGCATGGGGGCCGCTTTGGTCGATTTATTCGCCAAAGTCAGCGAGGCCGAACTGGCCGATTTGGGCAGCCCCAAAGCCTCCATGTCGCTGGTTGAACCGGCGCAATCAGAAGCCATGCAAAAAGCCGTTAATGTGCATGACAGCCAGCCCGGCGGCTCGATTGCCAATGCCATTGCCGGTATTGCGGCGCTGGATGTGCCTGCCGGTTTTATCGGCAAGATTGGCGATGATGCTTTGGGCGCGGTTTTTACCGATGCCTTTGCGCGCGCCCAAGTGCGCTTTCCGGTCACGCCAATGACAAGCCAGCCAACCGGCCATTGTTTGGTTTTGGTCACGCCCGATGCCGAGCGCACCATGCATACGGTTTTGGGTGCCTCGGTCACCACCGGCAGTGCGGATGTCGATGACGGGCTTTTGGCCGATACCGGCCTACTATTTGGCGAGGGTTATTTATGGGACAGCCCGAGCGCGCGGGCGGCGTTTTTGGCGGCGGGCGACACCGTGCGCCAAAATGGCGGTAAAGTGGCGTTTTCATTGGCTGACGGATTTTGTGTCGAGCGCCATCACGCCGGTTTTCTGGCCCTGCTGGACAGCCATATTGATATTTTGCTGGCCAATGAAACGGAAATAAAAGCGCTTTTGGGGACGCATGACCCGGCGGAGGTGGCCGAAAAATTAGCGTCCCATAATCTGATGGCGGCGATAACCCATGGGGCCGAGGGCGCGCATTTATGTGCCGGTGCGGTGCGGGCACATGTGCCGGCGCAAAATATCGCCGCGTCAGAGATTGTCGATTTAACCGGTGCGGGCGATCAATTCGCCGCCGGTTTTCTGGCCGGATTGCATCAGGGCAAAGCCATGGAAGACGCCGCCGCTATGGGCATTGACGCGGCCAGCGCGGTTATTCGCCATGTCGGGCCGCGCCCGCCACTCGTTTAATTAAAGCGCGGGCTTAAAAGACGGGTTAGATTTTGCGCAGCAAAACGCGGTCAATATGATGGTCGCCGCTTTTATGCAAAATCAAATCGGCGCGCGCGCGGGTCGGCAGGATATTTTCATTCAGGTTTTTCAAATTAATCCGCGTCCAAATATCAATGGCGGTTTCTTCCGCCGCCGCATCATCCAATTCGGCATAGCGTTCAAAATACGCACCCGGCTCGCGAAACGCGGTTTTGCGCAAGCTCATAAAGCGCTCCACATACCAGCGCTGCACCGTCTCGACCTCGGCATCAATATAAATTGAGAAGTCAAAATAATCCGAAACAAACGGAATTTCCGTGCCCTCTTTGGCCAGCACGGCAGGCTGCAAAACATTCAGCCCCTCGACAATTAAAATATCGGGGCGCGAAATACGGATTTTTTCTTCCGGCAAAATATCATAGGCAATATGGCTATAAACCGGCGCTTCCGCCGCGGCGCGACCGGATTTCACCTCGGCCAAAAAGCCGCGCAAACGTTTTAGGTCAAAACTTTCGGGAAAGCCCTTGCGGTGCATAATGCCGCGTTCTTCCAAAACCTGATTGGGGAATAAAAACCCGTCCGTTGTAATCAGTTCGACTTTGGGATGAGACGGCCAGCGCGCCAACATTTCGCGCAAAATACGCGATGTGGTTGATTTGCCCACCGCCACTGAGCCGGCCACGCCAATGATGAACGGCACTTTGGTCTCGCTGCCCAAAAATTCATTGGTTGCGCTATAAAGCGTTTGGGTCGCCTCAACATAAAGGCTCAGCAGGCGCGATAGCGGCAGATAAATTTCTTCCGTCTCGGCCAGCGAGATGGTTTCCCCCAGCCCGCGCAATTTTTCCAGCTCGGTTTCGGTCAGGGTCATTTCCGCGCCTTCGCGCAGCTTGCCCCATTCATCAGCACTAAAATCGCGATAGGGCGACAATGCGCCATTGGACATCAGCTCTAATATCGGGCTTGATTTGGCGTCAGCCATTAGTCCGCATCCTCATCATGGTCATTTTGGCGCGCCGCTTTTTCAACCAGACCGGATGTGCCGGCCCGCGCCGCCAATGTCTCGACCACTTGCAGCGGGGTCAGGCCGCGCGCCGCCAGCACCACCATCCAGTGATAAATCAAATCCGCGCTTTCGGCCAAAACCGCTTCATCGCTGCCGGTCAGGGCGGCGGTGACGGTTTCCACCGCCTCCTCGCCCAGCTTATTGGCAGCGCGCGGCAAATCGGCCAGCAATTGCGCCGAATAGCTGGTATCGGGCGAGGCCGAGCGCCGCGCCTCAATTTCGGCGAATAATTCGTTTAAATAGCTGAGCTCATCCATAGGCCCGTCCCATATTTACTCTTCAATGCGTTTGACTAACGGTTTTTGGCGTCAAACTCAAACCTCTTCTGCCTCTATCCCTTGCCCCTATCACCCGTCACGCGGGCGCGCTTTCCGCTGAAGTGCTGCGCACCGGAAAACCGGCTGCGGCCAAAGCGGCGCGCGCCTCGCCAATCGTGTAAGTGCCGAAATGAAATATCGACGCGGCCAAGACCGCGCTGGCATGGCCGTCGCGCACCCCATCGACCAAATGCGCCAGACTGCCCACCCCGCCCGAGGCAATAACCGGCACCGGCACGGCATCGGCAATGGCGCGGGTCAGCGCCAGGTCAAAGCCGGATTTGGTGCCATCGCGGTCCATTGAGGTCAGCAAAATTTCGCCGGCCCCGCGCGCCGCCATATTGCGGGCAAAGCCGACCGCCTCAATGCCGGTGGCTTCGCGTCCGCCATGGGTGAAAATTTCCCAGCGTGGGCCGTTTTTATCCTCATCGGTTTGTTTCGCATCCATAGCGACAACAATGCATTGACTGCCGAATTTCTGCGCCGCCGCCTCAATCACTTGCGGATTTTTCACCGCCGCCGTGTTGAATGACACTTTATCGGCACCGGCCAAAAGCAATTTGCGCACATCGGCAGGTTCGCGCACACCGCCGCCAACGGTCAGCGGCATAAAACATTGTTCCGCCGTGCGCCGCACCACATCGACCAGCGTATCGCGGCCCTCATGGCTGGCTGAAATATCGAGAAAACACAGCTCATCCGCACCCGCCGCATCATAGGCGCGCGCCGCCTCTACCGGATCGCCCGCATCCATCAGGTCAATGAAATTAACCCCTTTGACGACACGCCCTTCATGCACATCGAGGCAGGGAATGATGCGAATTTTCAGCATGGCACTTCCTATATCACTCCATTCAGAGCCAAAACGGCGGCGGCATCCAAGCGGCCATCATACAGGGCGCGGCCCGAAATCGCGCCGATAATGCCGCCTTTTTTCTGCCCGGCATCGGGTTTTTGTTCAACCGCCAGCAAGGCTTTGACATCATCCAAACCGGCCAGCCCGCCCGAGGCAATGACCGGAATTGAGGTGGCCTCAGCCAGTTTTTGAGTGGCCTCAATATTGACGCCCTTTAACAGGCCATCGCGGTCAATATCGGTATAAATCAACGCCGCGACACCGGCATCTTCAAACCGCGCCGCCAGTTCGCCGACACGCATTTGTGTCGCCTCGGCCCAGCCCTCAACCGCGACAAAACCTTGGCGCGCATCAATGCCCACACTGATACGGCCCGGAAATTTTTGACAGGCCTCAATCACCAATTCGGGCGCGCGCATGGCGACCGTGCCCAAAATCACCCGGTCAATGCCCGCCGCCAACCAATCTTCAATATTTTCCAAACTGCGAATACCGCCGCCCAATTGAATCTTGGCTTGGGTCGCCCCGACAATCGCCTCTACGGCAGCGCGATTGACGCTGGCACCGGCAAAAGCGCCATCCAGATCAACAATATGCAAATGCGAAAAACCCTGCGCGGCAAATTGCGCGGCCTGCGCCGCCGCATCCTTATTAAACACGGTGGCACGGTTCATATCGCCTTGTTCGAGGCGCACACATTGACCCTCTTTTAAATCAATCGCCGGAAATAAAATCATGCACGCCACTCCAAAAAACGCCGAATAAAAGACAGCCCTGCCGCTTGGCTTTTTTCAGGGTGAAATTGCACCCCCATATAATTATCGCGCGCCATAATCGCCGTCACCGGCCCCCCATAATCCGTCCGCGCCGCAATATCTTGCGCGCCATTATCGGATAAGGCTTGTGCGGCAAAGCCGTGAACAAAATAAACATCCTCGCCATGCAGCGGGCCAATCACCTTATGGGCGGCCCCCATATCATGAACGGTTTGAATCTCATTCCAGCCCATATGCGGGACTTTGAGCGGGGCGGGGACGCTGAGCGCGCGCACTTCGGCATCAAACCAGCCCAGGCCCTGATGCGGCGCGTCTTGGGTGGCGCGCTCGACGCCGCTTTGACACATAAGCTGCATGCCGACACATATCCCCAAAAACGGCCTGCCATCCTTGATAACGCGCTCGGTCAATGCCGCGACCATGCCGTCAATGGCGCGCAAGCCCTCGGCGCAATCGCCAAAGGCGCCGACACCGGGCAAAATAATATGGTCGGCTTGGCGCACATGTTCGGGCGCGCCGCTGACCAGCACATCCGGCTTTGTGTCCATTTGGGCGGCCGCATGCGCAAAGGCTTTTTCGGCCGAGCGTAAATTGCCCGAGCCGTAATCAATAATGACAATAGAAGATGAGGCTTGGCTCACCGGCGCTAGCCCTTACTGCCCAAAACCCCTTTGGTCGATGGCACCTCATCGGCCTTGCGCGGGTCAATTTCAATGGCTTGGCGCAATGCCCGCGCCAAAGCCTTAAAGCAGCTTTCCACAATATGGTGATTGTTTTCGCCATAGAGGTTTTCAACATGCAGGGTAATGCCCGCCGATTGGGCAAAGGCCTGAAACCATTCTTTGAATAATTCCGTATCCATATCGCCCAATTTGGGCTTGGACAGAGCGACCTTCCAAATCAGATAAGGGCGTTGCGACACATCCAGCGAGACCCGCGTGCAGGTTTCATCCATCGGAATGGTGGCGCTGCCATAGCGCGCCAGACCTTTAAAATCGCCCAGCGCCTCGCGCACCGCCTCACCCAACACAATGCCGGTATCCTCGGTGGTATGGTGAAAATCAATATGCAGGTCACCCTTGGCCTCAAGGTCAATATCAATCAAGGAATGGCGCGATAATTGCTCCATCATATGGTCGAGAAACCCAATGCCGGTTGAGACATTATAAGTGCCGCTGCCGTCCAGATTAACCTTGACCTTAATCTCGGTTTCCTTGGTAGCGCGGGATTGTTCGCCAATGCGAGCCGCCATGATGCCATCCTTTATTCAGCTCTTAATAACGCTAGTGCCTAGCTGGCTTCTTGTAGCAATGTTTGACCGCTTTTCAAAGCGCTACTGCGCCGGTTTGGCGCGGCGCAAGCGCAAATAAAACGCGCCGCCGCCGCCATGATTGGGCGCAGCCGGCCCATATTCCACAACCCGCCCGGCCAGCGCGCCGCGGTCCAGCCATTCCGGCAAAGCCCGGCGCAATTTGCCCTCGCCGCGCGCGCCCTTACCGGTGACCACCAAAAGCCATATTTGATTTTGTATTTGCGCCCGTTTTACAAATCCGGCCAAGGCGGCTTCGGCCTCGCGCAGTGTCAGCCCATGCAGGTCAATCTGGCCGTCCAGCGCAATTGTGCCGCGTGACAAACGGCGGCGGGTGCGTAAGTGCAAATCATCCTGCGGGGTCGGCTTAACCGCTGCCGGTTTGGCCGCCGCTGAGTTTTTAAGCTCTCGCTTTTGAATGTCTGGCTTTTGAGGGGCTGGCTTTTGAAGGTCTGGCTTTTTCGAGTCCGATTTTTTAAGCGGCGTTGCGCCGGTCGTGCCCTTTTTGGGCGGCTGTTCGGGAACATGTTCAGGAATATAGCGATTGCGCGTCTCGCCGGTCAGCGGCGTGGTGCCGGCCGTTAAACGCGCCCAGGCTTTTTTGCCATCCGCATCTTGAGGCGCGGTTTTTGAGGGTGTTTTTTTAGGGCCTTTATCGGGGGTTTTATCCGTCATATCCGGCTCAATATCTGGGCGGTTTAATCGGCGCGCGTCGCCACCAATGTCCAACCGGCATTGGCCGCACCAAGCGCGCCCTCAAAGCTCCACACATCAATCGTCGTGCTCGGAGCGGGCAAATTATCCTCATCCAAAGCCGCATCATCGGCATAGCTGGCCGACATAATCTCGGCGCGAAAGCGCACATCCAAGCGCACCCGCTCGCCATCCACTTCAGCATCCTCCAGCGCCGGACGGTCGAGGCGCAGAATGCGGGTTTCCAATTTTTGTCCCGCCGCGGCGCGCGCGGCAATGGCGTCTTCAAATCCGGCCGCCACATCCTCGCCCAAAAAGCCCTGCACATCAGACAGGTCACCGGCGGCAAAAGCGGTTAAAATCATTTCATAGGCGCGCTCGGCCCCTTGCAAAAACCCAATCTCATCAAAATCAGGGTCAATGCTGTTTAAATAAGCCAATCCACGCCCCATTTGCGGCGCTTCAGACTCCTCAGCAGCCTCTATAGGAACGGGCGCATCAGCCTCTATGGGCGCGGGCGCAGTATCGCTGTTTTTTTCTTGCGCGGTGTCTTGATTGCGCGGCGGATTTTCATAAGCGTCGCGGTTCAGCCGATAGGCATCGGCGCGGTTGCTGGGCTTTTCATCATCATTGCGCGTGCCCAAAACCGAGCGCAAGCGCCAGCCGATGAGCACCACCATGATCAGTAAAATAAGATTAAGCGGATCCATAGGATTATCCTTTTTCTGAGCGACACTATGGCCCTTTTTTGCGAAAATGCAAAGCGCTGGCCTTTCAGCGGCACTGCGTTATGCTGGCGCAGGAAAGAGGTTTTTATGGGGCTATTGGCACTATTTCTACTCATTATTCTGCCGATTATTGAGATTTATCTCTTCATTGAAATCGGCGGCGCGCTGGGCACGGGCTGGACTTTATTATTAATCGTCCTGACCGCCGCGCTGGGCGTCTCGGCCATGCGCCGACAGGGTTTGGCGGTTTTGCAAGAAGCCCAAAACGCGCAAGCCGCGGGGCGCCCGCCCTTGGCGGCGGCAGCGCATGGCCTGCTCATTTTAATGGGTGGGGGCTTGCTGCTTTTGCCCGGCTTTTTCACCGATGCCATCGGGTTTTTATGTTTGTTTCGACCGGCGCGGCTCTTTCTTATCAGCGCCGTTTTGGAGGCTTTTTTGCCGCATATCATCCGCGTCAACTTTGGTCAAAACCCGACCGGTGGGCGCAGCCGCATGGGCAGCGCGCAAGAAGGCCCACAAGATGCGGCCAAACGCTCAAATGGCCCAACCCCAGATGGGCAAACGATTGAGGGCGATTATCGCGTCGATGAGGATGAGACCCCAAAGCCGCGTTAACGCATTTTCAGCTTTTCTTGCGCGAAAAAGGGTTTATGGTCGCCGCTCATAAAGGAGACACCCATGTCAGATACACCGGAAACAGAAAACCAAGCCGCTGCCGATGAGCGCGCGCCGGGCCTACAAATCATGGTGCAATATGTCCGCGATTTATCATTTGAAAATCCGGGCGCGCCGAATTTTGCCGATATGCAGCCCGAGATTGGCGTGAATGCCAATGTTGGGGCGCGCAAATTATCCGATACGGATTATGAAGTCGGCTTAAAATTTCGGGTTGAGGCCAAAAATAGGGATAATGTGCAATTCATTGCCGAGTTGGAATATTGCGGTGTCTTCCGCCTTATCAATATCCCCGAAAATGAAACCAAGCCGGTTTTGCTGATTGAAGCGCCGCGGCAAATTTTCCCCTTTGCACGGCGCGTCTTGGCCGATGCGACCCGTGATGGCGGCTATCCGCCGATTATGCTGGACCCGATTGATTTCATGGCGCTGTATCAGCAAAATGAAGAGAGTGCGGATGATGTCCCTAATGGTGAGCCGGTCAATTAGCGCGCTGCGCTAAGCCCCAACCCTATTCCTCATCCGCCGCGCCTTTGAGCCAAAGGGCGCGCTGCGGCAGGCTTTGCAAAAAACTTTCATGCGCCATGCGCGCGGCCGGGCTGAGGCGCGATGGCAGGGGCGTTTCGCGGCGGCGGCGCGGCTGTTTGGGATGCAGCGCCTCAACCGGTGTTTGATTTTGCGCCATATCGGTTTTGGCCGCCTCGGCCTGAAACACCAGCCCGGGCTGGCGACCGCCGGATAATTCGAGATAAACACCGGCCAATAATTCACTGTCAATCAGCGCGCCATGCAGCTCGCGATTGGAATTATCAACCCCAAAGCGGCGGCATAAAGCATCCAGACTGGCCGGCGCGCCGGGGAATTTTTTGCGCGCCATAGACAATGTGTCGATAATCTCATTATCGCGCAAATCATCGCGGCCCAGCTTGGCCAATTCAGCATTTAAAAATTTCATGTCAAAACTGGCATTATGAATAATCAGCGCCGCGCCCTTCACAAAGGCGGCAAATTCATCGGCAATCTCGGCAAAGACCGGCTTATCTGACAGAAATTTCTCGCTCAAACCATGCACGGCTTCGGCTTCGCGCGGCATATCGCGCTCGGGATTAACATAGACATGATAGGTCTGTCCGGTGGGCAGGCGATTGACCAGTTCAAGGCAACCGATTTCCACAATGCGGTCACCACTGGCCGGATCCAATCCGGTGGTTTCGGTATCGAGAACAATCTCACGCATGTTTGGCCCTCTCTTCTTAGCCGCTCTTTAACCGTTTTCGCGGTTTTGAAACCGCGCCATGCGCGCCTCATAAGCGCTGCCCGCACAGCCTTTAATCGCCGCTAAAATAGCATGAACTTGACGCCGTGCGTCTTCTATTGAGATGGCGCTATCCACAATAAAATCGGCTTGCGCGCGCTTATCTTTATCCGGCATTTGCTTGGCCAGAATATCATGAAAGCGTTCCTCGCTCATGCCCTCTCGCGCCAAGACGCGTTGCTTTTGCACCTCAAACGGGGCCGAGACAACCACCACGCAATCGACAAAATCCTGCCCGCCGGTTTCAAATAAAAGCGGAATATCCAATACCACGCACGCCGCCTTATCGGCCTTAGCTTGGGCGAGAAAATCAAATTGGCTTTGTCCGGCCAGCGGATGCACAATCGCCTCCAGCGCTTTTAATTTCGCCGCATCCTTCAGCACATGCTGGCCCAAAATAGCGCGGTCCACCGCCCCGTCAATAATTGCCTCGGGCACCAGTTCACCGATGGGCGTCACTGCCGCGCCGCCTTTTTCATACAGCGCATGCACGGCGGCATCGGCGTCATAAACCGGCACACCGGCCTCTTGAAACAGATTTGCCGTTGCCGATTTACCCATGCCGATAGAGCCGGTCAGTCCAATAAGATACATGCGCGATTAATCCTTTTCATCCAAATCAGCCAAAAGCAGGCCGCGCAATTCCGGCGTGATGTCGGGGCGCGTGCCGGTCCAAATCTCGAAAGATAAAGCGGCCTGATTGAGCAACATGCCAAGCCCGTCCACACAGATAAACCCGCCCGCTTGCGCGGCGCGCAAAAGCGGCGTGTGCAGCGGCGTATAAACAATATCGCTGACCAGGGCGTTTTTTTGCAGACCCTGCACCGCCATATTAAGCGGCGGCTGACCCGCCATGCCAAGGCTTGTGGTGTTGATCAATAGCCCGCAACCCTCGGCCAAGCCGTCGCGGTCTTGCCAATCGCCAATATTAATATGTGCCGCCAAATCCGACAGCGCCTCGGCTTTGGCGCGGGTGCGATTGACCAGACGAATATCCGGCACACCGGCGCGGCCCAAAGCGGCAATAATGGCGCGCGCGGCCCCGCCTGCGCCCAATATTAAGGCCGGTGTTTTTTGCCAATCTTGATTTGGCGTCACGGTCTGCAATCCGGCCAAAAACCCGTCGCCATCGGTGTTGTCACCGATTAAGCGACCGTTTTGAAAGCTGATTGTATTGACCGCGCCCAAATTTTGCGCCGCCGCGCTCACCTCATCCATAGCGGCAAAAGCGGCTTCCTTATGCGGTACGGTAACATTCGCCCCGATAAAACCCGCCGCCGCCATATCAAGCAGGGCGGCGCGAAAATTATCTTGCGGGTCAATCGGATAGGCTTCGTAGCGCGCCGATTGGCCCTGCGCTGCCAGCCAATAATTATGAATGAGCGGCGAGCGCGAATGGCTGACCGGCCAGCCAATAATGGCCAGCCTGCCCAGCGGCTGGGGTGAGAGCGTCATGCAACCAGCCCGCCATGCGCGCGCAAGCCATCCAATAGCGGCAAAAGCGGCAGGCCTAAAATGGAAAAATAATCGCCATCAATATGGCTGAATAAATGCGCGCCCAGCCCCTCAAGCTGATAGCAGCCGACCGAGCTTAAAATCTGCTCGCCCGCTTGGGCCAAATAAGCGTCGAGAAAATCATCGGAAAAATCGCGCATGGTCAGCGCCACGCGCCCACAATGCGACCAGACCGTCTCGCCGCCTTCGACCAGCACCACCGCGCCGACCAGATAATGGGTTTGGCCACGAAAAACAGTGAGATTATGCCGCGCCTCTTCCATGCTGCGCGGCTTGTCATAAAGCACGCCATCGCATTCCAAAATTTGATCGGCCCCAATAATCAAACCGCGGCCCTTATCCCCATTACCCGCACCCTCATCAATAACCAGGGCTTTGGCGGCGGCCAGCGCGAGAGCCAGCCCCTCAGCCGCGCCCTGATGTGTGGCCTTCAGCGCGTCTTCATCGACGCCGGAAACCTGCACGGAGAAATCGAGACCGGCGCCGCTCAACACGGCGGCGCGGATTTTGCTTTTCGAGGCAAGGGTCAGTTTTTTAGTCAGCTGCATGATGGGTTTTTTCATGTTCATGATAGAGGTTTAAAATAGCGCTGGCGATCTCTTCGACCGAGCGGCGCGTGACATCAATGACCGGCCATTTTTGCCGCGTAAAAAGCCGCCGCGCTTCGGCCACTTCGCCGCGAATAAGCTCGGGGTCAATATATTCCGTCTCATTATCTTCATTCAGCGTCAATAATCGATTGCGCCTTATGGCCTGCAACCGCTCGGGGCTATTGGTGAGGCCGACAATCAGCGGGTGCTGCGCATCCAATAATTCACGCGGCGGGTCCATGCCCGGCACAAGCGGCACATTGGCGGCCTTAATGCCCTTATTGGCAAGATAAATACAGGTCGGGGTTTTTGAGGTGCGGCTGACGCCAGTCAGCACAATATCAGCCTCATTTAAATCGCCCTGGCTCTGCCCGTCATCATGCTGAATGGTGTAATTCAGCGCATTTATGCGACGAAAATAATCCGTATCCAGCGCATGTTGGCTGCCCGGTTTATTGGCAATCTCAACTTTGAGATAGGGCGCAAGAGAATTGACGAAAGGCTGCAAAAGCGACAGGCACGGCACACCGATTTTATCGCATGCCGCATGCAACTCGCTACGCAGCCCGTCATCGAGAATGGAATACATGACCGGCCCGGGATTTGCCTTTAAGGCCTCCAGCGCGCGCGCCAGAGCTTTCGAGCCGCGCACCAATCCATAAATATGTTCTTGCGGCGCGCTATCGACAAATTGCGCGCAGACGGCCCGCGCCACAGCCTGCACGGTTTCGCCGGTACTGTCGGAGATGAGATGCAGGTGAAATTGCGTGTCGGCCATGCGGGCTCCGCTTTGCAGGAATTATGTGAATAGTGAGGATAAGTCGCCCTGCGCGCGAAGCCAAGAAATTTTGTCCCCGCTATGCTTTTTGTCGTGGGGTTTTATACAAGCTTTATTAAATCGCTTTGACCGATTGAGAAAAACGGGGACAAATCACCGGCCGCGTCATTTGCAGATTTTATCCCCACTATCCCCATTCTTATATAAAGACAGATGCAGAACACACTGCAAGCCAACTCCGGTCTATGTCGCTTAGTCTGTCTCTTTCGGGGATACGTTTTTGTTTTCCCCATTTTTCACAAGATACTTATGCACATGGGGCTGGCTGGGGACAAAATACCGTGAGCGGGATAATCAACACAAAACCGCCTCATCAACAACAACAACATCCTTTATTTATTAATATAAGAAAAAAGGTTAAGGAGAGTTATGAGTTCGACGTCGCTACCCAAGAAAAAACTTTTGCGTGTTTTGCAAGGCCATAGTGAGGCAGTCCCGCCCATATGGTTAATGCGACAGGCGGGGCGTTATTTACCTGAATATCGTGCGACACGCGAGCAGGCAGGTGGCTTTTTGGATTTATGTTACAGCCCTGAGCTGGCTGAGGAAGTCACGCTGCAACCGATCCGCCGTTATGGTTTTGACGCGTCAATTTTATTTGCCGATATTTTGCTTATCCCACAGGCGCTGGGTCAGGATTTATGGTTTGAGACCGGCGAAGGCCCGCGGCTTACCCCGATTGAAAATGCCGATAGCCTATCGCGCGCGGGCGTGATGACACATTTGGCACCCATATGTGAAACCGTCGCGCGTCTTTCCAAAAGCCTGCCGGAAGAAACCACCCTAATCGGTTTTGCCGGTGCGCCATGGACCGTGGCCAGCTATATGGTGGCGGGCCGCGGCACACCCGACCAGGCACCGGCGCGTGATTTGGCGGCGCGTGATGCGGCGGCGTTTCAATCGATTATTGATATGCTGGTGGCGGCAACCATTGATTATCTCGAAGCGCAAGCCTTGGCTGGTGCTGAAGTTTTGCAGCTTTTTGAAAGCTGGGCAGCCTCGCTTGAGGGTGATGAGTTTGAGCGTTGGTGTGTCGCGCCGGTCGCGGCGATTATTCAAGGTTTACGGGCGCGCGGAATTGATGCGCCGATTATCGCCTTTCCGCGTGCGGCCAAAACCCATATGGGCGCCTATTGCGCGGCTGTCGGTTGCGATGGGCTGGGCCTTGATACCAGCGCGGATATCGCTGCCGTGCGTGCTGAGGTTGGCGATGATATGGTGTTGCAAGGCAATCTTGACCCGCAAATTTTGGTGCGCGGCGAGGCAGAATTAGAAACGGCCATAGCCGACATATTGGCGCAAATCGACAATACGCCGCATATTTTTAATCTCGGTCATGGCATTGTGCCGCGAACACCGCCCGCCCATGTGTCGGGCTTAATCGCGTTGATACGCGGTGATGAGACGGCTTAAAGGAACAAAAAATGGCGTTTTTGGCTGATTATTATTCTTGGCTTTTGGCCTTTCATATTATCGCTGTGATGTTCTGGATGGCCGGCATGTATTATTTGCCGCGGCTGTTTGTTTATCATGTTGAGGCGCTGGAAAATAAAACCCAGCATGACATGTTTCCGGTGATGGAAGAAAAATTACTGCGCATTATTATGACCCCGGCCATGGCGGCGGCGTGGCTTTTCGGCCTGTCATTGATTTTTGCAGGCGGGCATTGGCCGCTCGCTGATATTTGGCTTATCAGCAAATTATCATTAGTGCTGCTATTGTCCGGCTATCATGGATTTTTGGCCGCGACGCGCAGAAAACTGGCAAGCGGTGTGCCGCCGCACGGGTCTCAATTTTACCGCATGATAAATGAAGTGCCGCCGGTTTTAACCGTGGTCATTGTTATTCTGGTCGTGGTGCAACCCTTTTAAGGCCTTTAAAACCCGCTTTTAAAAGGGATTTTGAAAGCTGCTTGAGATGGTTGCTTTTTTGCCCTATACTCGCCCTTCCTACCGAATGCCGCACGTCGGCACTTTTGCTTTTCGTCAAATCTGTTGAGCGTCCGGTCTATCGGACGGTGCATGTGTTTTTCAAAAAGCATTTCCTCAAAATTGGTGAGACTGATAATGGACCAAATTAAACTTGAAGAGCTGAAGGCGAAATCGCCGACCGAGCTTTTGGCGTTTGCTGAAACCCATGAGATTGAAAACGCATCAGCCATGCTGAAGCAGGATATGCTATTCGCCATTTTGAAAAAACTGGC
>VMHT01205577.1_pt1 | contig 33947 bp, 49 predicted proteins | sample 4693611 | NCBI WGS metagenome assembly VMHT01 (sample SAMN12280063, study PRJNA550983) | marine metagenome | isolation source: seawater sampled from same location over 5 years 0.02-0.2 micron viral filtrate | place: USA: collected off the coast of southern California halfway between the port... ...
AAATGGCAATCACGGTTTTTGATATGAACAAGGAAGTCGAGCGGCTCAAACGTCGGCCGACATGGGAGCTCAAGGCGATGGTCAAGGCTCTCGGATTTCATGCGTGGGGGAATACCGACGAGGAGAACATGCGGCGTGAAGCCGGCAAGGCGGTTCTCAAGGAGCGTCGGAAAAAAGGCGGGAAGTAATCTCGCTGACAACTAGCCAGCTGTGAGCTGGGGGCAAAACCCCCAGCTTTTATTTTTTGGATTTGATTATTTTCTTCTGAAGAAACTTGGGCAGCGTTTTCTGTTTTGCTGTCAGCTTGCCGGCTTTCTTTGCAGCCATCTTTTTTGCAGGCATTTTCTTTTTCATGGCGTCACTTCTTCTTTTTCTTTTTCGGGAACCCAGCTTTCATGTTTGCATAGGCTTTCGGGCTGATTGTGCTTTTCTTCTTGCTCCGGCTGGTGCCGGCTTTGCGACGGGCATTTATGTTTGCGTACAATCCACGGGGCATGGGCCTCTCCTGTTAACATTTCCATCTACGCCTTGCGGCTTTTCCTCTTGGGCCGGTCCAGCTTTTTGACCGAGCACAAAAGCTCTTGCGCCTTTTGGCAGCCTTGCTGCCGGCTTTGACTTTGCCTGTGACTGGTGCTTTCAGTTTGCTGCCTGTCGCTCGGTTGTATTTCGCGCGGCCTTTTGCAGTCAGGCCACCGCCCTGCTTGACAGAGCGTTTCTCGCCCCTGCCAACAGACAGATTCACGCTTTTCTTTTTAGCCATCCTTGAGCAGCCCTTGTCTGTAACCATTGACGCGGTCATAGGTCAGCAGCTGCTTGCGCGGCTCATGGACATAGCTGCAATGTATCCAGCCGGTGTTGCCGCCCGTGTAACATTCAAGGATCAGCTGATCGAATTGCAGCTCAGTTTCGATCCACTTAGCCAGATCGTAGTTGTCCACGTTTGCCACTTCGAAGTCAGCTGCCTGACCCTTGCAATGCTGTGACTTGTGAGAGCTGCCCACGGCCACCGACAGCTCCGCGCACCGGAAGCCTGACGAAACAATGAATGACCCGAACTCATCGCGGATCGGCTGCAGGATGTTCTCGGCCAGCTTGGTCAGGTGTTCGATAGCTGCAGCATCGGGCGTGTTGTCGATGCCCTTGCGCTCTGCTGTCTGACTTTTCGTTAATTCACGCAACGTGAAGTTTTGTGAAAGTTGCATCACTTTCTCCCGAAAAATTTGGTTGCTGCGCGCGTTCCAAACGAAGCGCTTACAATGATGCCAAGCGTGTAGCGGTAATAATCTGGCATAGCGTCCAATGCATAGAATCCGTCTGTAACAATCTGCCGGCCCCATTCGCCGCAAAACGCCAACACCAGCGGAACAGAAAACAGTATGGTCAGCCACTCGTCTTTCCAGCTGTGCTTGCTGGCATCGGCCATGGTCAGATCCCAGTCGATCTCGCCCGTCGCCTTTTTCTCCATAATAGTCGCTTCTGCCTTCGCCTTTGCGACCTTCGATGCAGCTTCCGCTTTCTTTGTTTCAACCTTGCCTTCAAGCCAAGTACCCGCCAAGGATGACAGCGGCCCTAGTAATGCTTGGATCATTTTCTACTCATCCACGCTGTTGTCCCCATGTACGCTCCGACAATGCCGGCGCCGGAAATATAGAAAAGGTTTGAGATCTCGCTGAGCGCGTCGATACGCTCGACACTTACCCAAGGCGTAAACATCATTGCCGTGAACGCGCCCATGCCGATCAGTGTGAACCTCGCCATGCGGAGCTGTGCCAAGCTCTTACGCAGCTCGCGCTCTGTTTGTTTCATCGCCTTGGCGTGTTCCAGCTCCTCATCTGTAACGACCCCGTCACCGTCGAGATCGTATTGCTCAAACTCGCTTTGTGGCTGCAGCTTCTTCTGTGTCATTTCTGGCTCTCCCGAATTGCCTTGAGCGTATCCCTCATGCTTGGCGGCTTGGGCGCATCAGGCACGAAGTCACACAGATACTCACGCGGGAACCACTCATTCATTCCAAAGCTCATTGTCTCTTGGGTGTTCCATGCGCCTCTGTAGACGCACCAGCGCTGGCCTTGGAAAACATCACACCCGACCAGCCGGCACTGGACATGCTCGGGCTGTGCGTTAGCCGTATGGGCTTTGAGCAGCATGACGAAACCAAACAAGACCCCGCAGCCGATCAGTGCCACAACAGCCCATGCACAAATCTCAATAAATTTTCTACGCTTCTGCCGTTGCTTATAGATTGTCTCAGCCCTTTGCTTTCGGATTCGGCCTTCGGTTGCCAAGAGCTCATTCCAAGCTGACTGTCCGAGCGTGAGGCTGATCCATTGTTTGAGCTCGTTGCGTTGCTCCTTAGCGCGCCGCGAGGCAGCGAACACTTGCAGGGCTTCCTCCTCAATAGATTTGGAGAACATCCGTTTCCAAATGGGGGGGTCGGATAGCTCTTTTTCCAGAGCCTCCAAATCCGAAGTGCATGACATCCACTTCGACAAAGTCTCTGTCATGGCAAGGACATCCTTGCCCATTGCCAGACCTTTTTTCAAAGTTTCAAAACTTGCGGTGGCACTGGCGATAACTGTAATCGGGTCCATCAATACAGCCTCTGGTCAGTGTTTTCTGGAATCTCAACGGGCAAGCAATAGGCCGTTATTTTGTCGGTGCCAGCTCGGTAGAACTCGTAATTGCCATAGGTTTTGACAATACGCTGGGCATACCACTGGCAATCGACCAGTGATCTGAAAAGCATTTTGTCGTGGATAAGTCGTTTGTCCTCGCCCAGCCCCATGTAGACGCTGAGAACGAAAACGGTAAGCATGGTTAGAGGCCGCCAATCACCATTGACAGGAGCAGCACAATCGTCGTTCCGGCCGACGCAATCATGATGTGTTCAATCCGCTTAATCCGCAGGATAGTTTCTTTCCAGCGCTCAGCACACACTGCCTCGTGTGTATCTATCTGGGCCTGTACAGATGTGGCTGTAGGCTTTGCCATTACCAACCAGCCGGCACAGCTTGACGCATTGGCGGGTTAGCCAGCGCAGCCATCTGGTCATCAAGCATTGTCTGCATTTCAGCTTCGGTCTTTTCCAAAGCCTCAAGCGTCTTTGTCTTACACCAGTCCCTTGTAATGTCATTGAAAGCAACGTAGTCACTGTCACCCTCGTCTGGTGTGGCTACAGCAGCAGTGCCATAGGCTCTGACGTTTAGTGCTTCACCTTCATCGTTAGTCTCGCTGTCAGATACAGCAGTAAGAATCCAGTGGATTGTCTTGATACAATCAGAGTGTCCATTCTGTGCCTCATTGCAAACGTCTAGTGCTGGGAAATCCCAAGTGTAATTATTAGCCATTTTCTATCCTTCTAATTCCGCTACTTCAGTTTCAAGTGTGGTAATTTCATCTTGCTTGGCTTGCAAAGCTGCGACAGAAGTAGCGTCACCAAGTATAGCCTTCTGCATTAAATACATATGGTCTGAAGTCCACAGCATTGCCTTAAGCATCGACAAGTCTTGTTGTTTTAATTCTAATGACATTTTAACCTCGTTAAGTTACGAATACGCACTCAAGATTGACATGATACCAAGCGGCGGTTGCGCCGGGTTCTAAGATAATGCGGATGCCAACTCTGTTGCCCTCGTCCAAAGTGAGGTTGACATCATTGGCCTCAAACATAACTGTGCCTTGCGTGACATCAATTTCTCTGTTTGTGCCAGTAATTGCAGTTCCATTTTGCGTCACATAAACTCTTGCACCGCCTCCTGATAAAGCACTGTTTACATAGCAACGCATTTTCAACACCTTGCATTTTGCTGGTATTGGCGTGTTGATTAATGAAGCATCTCCGCTTGTGAGTGCGCCATTTTGATAAAAAGTTACCTCACTGCTACCTGAGTTTGCTATGGGCGTAGACGGCGGAAACTGCATGAAAAAGCGAGTGCCTACCACTGTGCCAGTCAAGCCAGTTGGAGTTAGTGAAACAGACATTACTTAGCCTCCATGCCAGCTAGTCGCTGTTCTAGTTGTTCGATTTTCTTGTGCGCATCCTGCAACGCTGACACCAATATCGGAGTAATGCGTCCGTAATCCATAGACATCATCGCATCCTCGTCATCGCCAGTAGACACTGCCTCTGGCATCACCTCTTGCATTTCCTGTGCAATGAAGCCCATAGAGCGTGGGCCGTCTGGGTCAGCCTTCCAAGCGTATGACACAGGGTTCATAGACATCAGCTTGTCAGTAGCTTCTAGGGGTTCTATGTCTTGTTTAAGGCGAATGTCTGAAGTGGTGTTGTAGGTAGTGCCAGAGCCAGTTGTTGACACAGAACCAACAACAGAACCGTTTTTCCCAAATGCTAGTTGCGTAGCTGTAGCAGTGTCATCACGATTGACAACAATATAGCCCGGTCCGAGTTCAAGACTATTTGCATCTGTAGCTGCACCAATCCCCGCCGCTGATGTCTGCCCGACCAAGAACCGTGAACCGCTATCAAACCTAGCCCGCTCATTACTCCCAGTGACAAATGCCAAAGTGTTGTTCGCTGGTCTGAAAATACCCGCACCAATTGACGGTGTGGAAAGACTCCCCAAAAACGAAATTGCGCCACTGTCAATCGTCAGTTTTTCGTTAGGTGTCGCAGTGTTGATGCCGACATTGCCGCCCGATGTCAGGCGCATACGCTCACTTACATCACTCCCAGAGGGTGCGGTGTAAAAACGTATCTCTCCATTGTCACTGTCGTTCTGAATATTGATTTGTGCAAATCTCTCTGAGCCAGAACGTCCAGTGCGGCGGCCTTCAATAATGCCATTTCTACCTGTGTTGGCAGTATTGAAAACTAGATTAGTGTGTTCATCAGCAGTGGTTTCAATAGCTAGTAGTTTTCCACCGCTTGATGATGTTGGTGACGCAGTGTTGATGCCGACATTGTTGCTATTGTCAACGTGAAGTGCAACAGCGTCATCTGTCACGTTATAAATACTGAGTCCTGAGTTAGCCACGCCCGGATTTGCAGGGGTGATTTCCCAAACTTTACTGTTTGCTGTATTTTCCAAACGCAGCGAAGCTGAATCGTTTCCAGCAGAAAGGTGCATTAATTTGCTGGGTGCTGAAGTCCCCAGCCCTAGCAATCCCGCCGATGACAGGCGCATACGTTCAGATGGCGAACCAGCAGAAGCAGAGGTGTGAAAACTTAACGGCTCAACGGCAAGAGTTCTAATTTTCATACCACCAGCGTCAGACATTTGAATGTCGGCACCTGAGTTGGTTGCGCCATTTGCTTGGAATAGAATTTGTGTGCCGTGAGATGCATTAGCATTGTCTAGCAAAACAGTGCTAAAATCACCGCCAACCACCGTTAAAGGTTTTGCGGGTGACGCAGTGCCGATGCCAAGATTGCCATTCACGGTAACGCCAACAGATGTTGTTTCTAGGCTTTTACCGTTGTTGTGATAAAGTTCAGAGGCACCATCAGCGATAAATTTCGCCATAAATTCGCCGCTGGAACTAATAATGTCTATTTGAGAAGAACCAGCTAATCGCAGGTTTCCAGTGCCAGTGTCGTTGATATAGCTATCGCTACCATCGTGATAAATCTGCAAGTCATTGCCAGCACCAAACACAGCCTTGTCATTGTCGCCGAAGTCAATATCGTTGCCGTTGGTTTGTAAGTCACCGCCAAGCTGGGGACTGGTGTCGTTGACAACTTCGAAATTAGCGGCGGCTTGAGCAGCGGCAGCAGAAGATGCGGCAGAGGTTGCGCTAGTGGCCGCAGCAGTCTGACTTGTAGATGCCGCAGTGGCAGAAGATGCGGCAGCCGTTTCTGAGCTGGCCGCATTGGTCGCAGATGTAGAGGCTTCGGACGCTTTTGTAGTCGCTGTGGACGCACTGTTAGATGCGTTTGTAGCTTGCGTAGAAGCCGTAGACGCGCTTGTTGCAGCATTAGTAGCACTTGTAGCTGCTTCACTAGCTTTGGTAGTCGCTGTGGTAGCATGTCCAGACGCTGTGCTGGCTGAACTTGCCGCCGCTGTCGCAGAGTTAGACGCTGCTGTAGCACTGCTGGCAGCATTTGTCTCTGCTGTCTCAGCATTTGTCTCCGCAGTCTCTGCGTTTGTTTCCGCTGTTTCCGCTGCGGTTTGCGCTGTTTGAGCCGCAGTGGCAGCAGTCGATGCGGTGCTGGCAGAAGATGTTGCGCTACTTGCGCTGCTAGTCGCTGATGACTCACTGCTTGCTGCCGCTGTAGCACTTGATGCCGCTGCTGTGGCGCTAGATGCGGCAGCTGTCTGAGCGCTCGTTGCAGATGCGGCATCAACAATCAGTGACCACTTGGCGCTATCTGTGTTTGTCGTCAGCGGCTGGGAGCCGGAGCTGGTGTGCGCTGTGATAGCTATGAAAATATTGTTTGTGCTTGTGTCCTTGACGATGTCGCGCACGACATACGCGGTGCTCGCTGCCCAGTTTCCCTTGAACGTGCCGAGCTCTTGTGTGACTGACAGATCACCAGATCCATCGAAGGAGAAAACCTTGTTAGCACGGTCCGTGGCAGACACAGTGAACTCGGAGCTGCTGAATGTGTTAGTCACAGAGGCTTTGACCGAGCGGTCAACTTCTTCTTGGATCTGCTGTGTGATCATCGTCAGCCGGTCCAGAGCATCCTCATGTGATTCAGCTGGGAAAGCGTCATTTGCGACATAGTCTGTGCCTTGTGTCAGCGTCAGTGATCTTGTGATCACAACAGTCTCGCCGTTTGCCGGCCGCTGGTCGGTCCCGCTGTAATGCGCGTCTGAAGCATCCCCAGTGTTGAATTTGAACAAAATGTTGCCACCGCTGTCGTTGCCAGCGTTAGTGACAATGTAATGCGTGTTCAGCGTTTTCGTTGTCTCTGTGCCAGTCGAGCTGCGAACTACGACGGTAAGGTCAGCGTCAGCGAAAATCTTGAAGCCATAAGCAAACGAATGGGCCGTGCCATTCGCGCTGTAACTATTTTTTGTGGTGGTGCTGGAAACGCTCATCTCACTGCCTCATTGATCCTGTTCCGCTTTTCCTGTTGGAGCTCCCCGAAAGCCTTGATCCGTGCGGTTACGGCTGGGCCTACGTTCTGGTCGTCAATCAGATCTTGCTTTGCTTGTTTTCTTGCTTTTGTGATTTCACGATTGAAGGCGTCGTGCAGAACGGCCCTTGCATCAAGATCGCCAGCAAGCGCGGCCTCTTTCAAAGCCTTGTATCCATCATCTTCAATCATCGCCGACAGCCGCTCAAAAGAGCGCATACCGGCATACTGATGGAATATGGCTACCTCTCTGTCAGTCAGGCCGACACCCTCACGCATGACTTCCGGATGCTTGCTCGGCCCGTACCGCAGCTCAATAAACTCTTGATCAATCGCAAACGCTTTCTCAGCATAAGCCTCAGCGCCCATGCCGGCATCAATCTCGGACAATTTGTTAGGCCCATAGGTGCTGGAATAAATCGGGCTAATTAGATCAGGACCAGCTGCTCCAGAGCTAAACACTTTCATGCCCCAGAAATTACGCTTTGCCTCCAGCTCTCCACTTAGCGCTGGAATCTGTGATCTGATCTGGTCGAGTTTGCCGCGCGCTGCGCTGACTGTGGGGTCTGTCTGCCTTTCTATCTGAGCGAAAATTCTTGGTACAACAGATCTTGCCAGCCGGTCAGTCAGGCTGCCGCCATAGCGCGATGGGTCATTCAGCGTTGCGACGAAGTCAGCAAAGCCCGACATAAAGGTTTTATCAGTTACTTGGTTCGCCGCAGCCGCGATAAGGCCATTGGCCATTTCTTCCATTGCATCGCCGTCGAGCGCGCCAGATATCCCGACTTCGGCAAAATCTGCAGCCATGCCGATAATTGACGAGAAAGGCTCTGAGCCTTGATAGCTGTAATACTGATCGCCGACCCTCACTGAGTAAGGCTGCCATCCGGAGCGGATCATTGCTCTACGCAAGTCAGGATCGTTCGGCCCAGCTCCTGTGATTTGACCGTCGAGCGCATACCCAGTGACGACTGCCATTGTGGTGCTGCCCATGGCAATCCTCGCCTTTGCCATATCGGCGGCAGCTCTGTCTGCATCCGTCGCATCCGGCGCCCTGCCGCGCTTGATGATGCGGCTACTTTCGCCCCAGAACGCGCCTATGAGGCTCCTGTCGATCATCGCGTATTTAGTGGCGTTGTATGGCGTTTTGAAAAACGGCACCATAAGTCGCATCAGTGCGTTGTTCCGCACTCCGTTTAGATCCTTGCCGAGCTTGTCGAGATCGGTTTGCAAGGTCACATATTGGGCGTGGGCATCTGCACCCTTTAGCGCTTCTGCAGGCGGGTCCATCATAAACTCAGCGATGTGCGTTGATAACGCCTCGCCGTTCAGGCCTTTGGTGCGGCCTGTCCTGTAAGCGTTTTGGTAAAGGCTCATGCGCTGAGCCATAACCTTGAAAAGCGTATCTTCGAACTCAAGCGCCCTAGTCGGCACCCTGCCCAGCGTCATTAGACTGCCGAGCATATCGACTGTAGTGCCAAGTTTGCCACTTTTCAGTCGTTCAGCGGAGAAAAAACTGCCGCCATAGGACGCCATGCCAAAGCCCTCAGCGCTGAAAGCGTTGATGTGATCACGGCCACCGACCATCTCAATCTTTGAGCCTGCAATCGGGCGCTCGCCCGTCTTGAATGACCGGCCAGCTGCAGCAAAGGCGTCACGCATCGACATCATTGCGCCAAACATGAGAGCCCTGCTCTCGCCCATATACATGCCGCCCTGACCTCCCATAGCCCTGCGGGTAGTCCCTATGGCGCCGCCGACAACAGTTTCGGGGATATGTGCGAATGTTGTTAAAAAAGCACCGGCAGTGTTCTTCACATGTGTCACTGGGCTAGACAGAAGGATGTTTATCCACGCTTCATAGAAGGCATCAAAGGTTTTTGCAGTCGCGCCTTTACGGGCAACCGCAAGCCGCTGTGACCTTGTGTTCGCCTGATTGTAGGCAGCGGCCATGTCGCGGATGTTATCTGCCCCGCCATGCTGGTTTAGCATCGCGGAAAGATCTGTGCCGCGCAGCGCATCCGGTGCGTTGCCGGTTCTGGCCGGTATGCGAAACGAGCCTAGAGCTCTGGCGATTTCTGTCTGCGACCCCTTGATTTGAGCCTGCATCTGCGCGACCAGCTCCAGCTGCTGACGAAACGCAAGAGCGTCCTCGTCTGTGCCAGTCGCAGCCTTCTTTGCCAGACCGTCGAGTGTTTCGGATTCCTTGACCAGCAGATCTCTTGCGGCAAGCATTGTCTCTGCGAGCCCCATGCCTTCTTGGAAAATTACGCCACCGCGTTTACGGTTCAGTATGTTGTTTGTCAGCTTGTTAGGCGTGACACCTATGTAATCAGCCAGCTCTCTTGTCGCTTGCTGGGTCTGCACACCGCGCGTGGCCTCGTCAATCGTGCCGCGATATGTCTGGCTGATGCCATCAATCGTTGACAGGATGCTGCCCTCATCGGGAATCTTGGCGTCGCCGGCGCTGCCAACAGCTCTGAAATCACGCAACATCCCATCATCTGAGATCTGTGCTGGCTGATCCATAGCGGCTGCGACCTCAGCTGCCTGCTCCTCAGTCGCCAAGCCTGCGTCCTTCACCCTGACATTTTCATCAGCCGCCTGCATTTCGTCCAGCAAGGCATCGTTGTCAGCCTCATCAGGCAGCTGCTCGCGTGTCCTCAGATCCTCCAGCTCGTCAGCTGAACGGCTGAACACGTTGTCGAAGTCACCCGAAAACATACGAACCAGCGGCCGCGTCAACCACCGAGCACTGGCGAGCTCAACAACTTCTTGATCAATGTTTTGTGGTGGCGCGACGACATCAAGCCCGATCATAGACGAGCCAGATGCTACGCTGGGAGCGGATTGCAGGACATCGTTTCCCTGCAGGGGATCTGTTAGGCCACCCGTCAGGATTGATGACTGGGCCAGATCGTCTGGTGCCGTTTTGGGTATCGCCATTCGCGCAACAAAAAAGGCAGCCGCAGCCGCCTATTCTCCCATTAATATAGTTGTTTTTAGGGTCACTCGCTACAAAAAATTTTACTGCAGTGCCACGCCGATCTGGTCATAAATAGGCTGCCACATTTGCTGGCCGGCGAGCAGTGCGGCTGCAGCCGCCTCGGCTCCTTGCCTCATCTGGGCGTCATAACTTTGTTTGGCTTCTGGGTTGCCAGCTTTCGCTGCCTTCTCAAACTTTTGCGCTTCTTCGTAATATTTGTGCAGATCTTCTTTGATATCGGAAATTTCCCTACTGAATAATTGCACTTCTGCTGTTTTGCCCTCGGGGGTCTTGACCATGATTTTACGGTCAAAATAGCCGCCGCCATACAACTGCCAGCCCTCGTCTGTGATCTCATAGTTTTTGGCAAGAGCCGCAACCACTGCGTCTGCCTCGTCAGGCCGGTCAACAGTGACGCCAGCCCTGACGATATCTGTAAAGTCATCGGGGCTATCGTAGCCCTTGCGCTTCACTTTTGCGCGCGCACGGGCTTTCCCTTTGATTTTTGGATCTATCACATTTGGCCCTGTGTCTGAAATTACCGGCCGGCCGTCAACCTCGAGAGGCTCCTCCTCCACAGCTTTTCGCAAGTAGGACACGAGCCCTTCCTGCGCCTCCTCAGCATTTTCATAAACCTTTGTGAGCAGCCGCTCTGTCGGGTTTATCTTTTTGTAAATTGCAGTTGCGCCCTGCGGTACAGCACCAGCGAGTATAAGGCCAGCTGCGGCGCCAACTCCTGTGCTCACAAGGTTCTGGCCGAAGTCGAACTCCTCCTGCCCAGATACGTCTTTTGCGGCTATGCTAACAGTCTGTCTGCTTGCGTCATCCGCAGACATGATCAACCCGCCCTCAGCTGCACCAGCTGCAGCTGTAGCGCCGTGGCGCTGCAGATACTGCATGAACGCGCTTTTGCCAGCTTGCTTGACACCGGCCTTGCCGATAAAGCCAAACCCCATAGTCCCGAGCCCCACATAAGTTGTCGGATCTTGGAACATGTTTTTGATGGCCCTGCGTGTGCCGCGCCATGTCGCCGGCTTTGCGTCATAGGACTGCATCAGTCGGAACATCGCACCTGCGACCTCGGGCGGCGCGTCCATGGTTTGAGCTGCCCTGATGCCCATTTTGGGTAAGTTATAGTTAAACTCGCCCATGAACTCTAAGCCCCATTGACCGAAATTTGTTGGCGGCTGCTTGGCAGCTTCGGCGTTCAATGTCGCCATGTCAGCACCTTCTGCCATCATCTGCTGCATAGACATGCCGTTGGACGGGCGCAGACTGGCGAAATAGTCATGGACAATCCGGCTGTCCTGTTGCCATGAGGCGTTGTTTGCAAGCTCGTCATCAGCGTCAGGCTCCGGCACTCCGATGACATCATTGTCGAACATATAGTCGGAGTTTACGAAATCACTCAAACCCTCATCTTCTATGCGCTTTGCAAACCTAGCTTTCTGCGCCATGCGTCGGCGAGCGGTGACATAATCATGTGCAAGATCGTTCATTTTTCACCTATTGTGGGTTTGCCAGCGCATCTTCGCGGGACTGGATAGAATCATCGCCGCCGAGATATTGCTGGATTTGGTCTACGACTGTCGGGGCTCCAGCTCCTGTTTCTTGGTTATTTTCCTCGACAACTGGGGCGCCTTCAAACAACCCTTCTTCTTCCATGTAAGCCTCAAGCAGTTGCAGCGTTTCCATTTCCAGATCCTGCTGCAACGGCGTTAAACGCAAACCCGCAGCGGTTGTCATGCTCCTAACGCTTATTTTAGCTTTGACGAAATCCTGCCTTGTCCACTTTGAAAAATCTTTTTTGCCGACAACACTATATGTTGCGGTGCTGGGGGCTATAAACGCCAGATCTTGTGCTACTGCCTCCCTATTTTGCAACAACACTTCTTGATACGCTTGGCGCGGCGGGATCGGATCGTCGGGGTCTGTGGTCAGACGATGGTATGTATCCAGAGCGTCATTGCGGCGTTCAATCGTTTCTGCCGACGGGCCTGAGTTGCCAAATATAACGATCCCATCTGTCTTTACGCCGATGCCTTTTTTGAGCAGCCCTTCATAGTGTTTGATGTCCCGCGCCTCCGGCGTTTTGGATTTTGCGCCATCAGCCAAACTCAGGATAGATATTGCATCTGCCATTTTAATGTCGCCAGCTGGCCCCAGATGCGTGTATAGCTCCGTCGTGATTTCGTCGATTTCTTCGGCGGTTTCAGCTTGCATTATCTTTTGACGAAAATTCATTGCGACCTGTGTATTTGTGGCAGGCGCGTCGCGTCCTTCGATAGCATCGCTTATCGCTTTATACTGTGTTTCTGTCAGCTCCTGATTGCCGCGCATCGTAATAACGTCCAGCAAATTTGGCAGACTTGCACCATCAATACCCTCATTTGCTCGCCGCACTTGTGTCATTAAGTCAGCAAAATTAGCGTTCTGTTTCGCTTTCATTTTTTTTGCGGCGTTTGTATCTGCTTTTGCCTCAGCTGCAACAGCTGCTCGCTGGAGAGTTTCAGCCAATGTGTTTGCCTGTCCTGTCAGGCTGTCACGGTCGGCAGGCTTCAGATATTTGAAATTTGCCGGATCTTGCAGCTGCTGCAAAACCGCCATCGCGTTTGCCGGATCTTTGCTGATTGACGCTGCGTTTAGCTGCTGCCTGACACTTGACCTGTCAATCTGTGACCTTGCGTCTGATTCCAGCTCAACGCGCCGCTGCTGCGTGATGTAACCGGCGTCTGCCATATATTGATAAAGACCAACAGAGCTTGATGTTCCGAAAAGCATTTCGGTTGCCATCTGGCGCTCTGTGGCGTTACCGGATGCGGCATTTCTGATGTGTGTCTCGGCGCCCTCGTAGAAGGCAGCTGCCTCGCCGTCAATGGCTCTGGCACGGGCATCCTGCAGCACAGACAGCCGTTTGGCGATTGTCAGATCTTCGGCCTTGGACAAAAACCTTTTGCGCGACACCGTGTCTGTGATTGAGCTTGCAATGCTTGCAGCTGTCGATTTTGCCTGATTGTCGAAAAACCCACGCACTTGCGGCGCTTCAACATCTTTGGACTGCACAACCGTTTCCTGCAGCCTTACGTTAAAATCATTCTCCGCTCGCGCCACTTCTGCGGCGCGCTGGTTACCCAGCTCTGTTTTGTACCAATTCGCGCTGATCTCAGCTGCGTTATTCGCAACTTGTGTGATCGCCGCGTTGGACTGGTTCAAAGCGTTAGCGTTGGCCTGCACCGTCATCTGGATTCCGCTGACGCGATTGGTGCGCTGGGTCTGGGCTGTGTATGTTGGCACTTTCATTATGCTGTCGCCTGTATGTAGCTTGCGTTAGATGCGCCCGATAGCAGTGTTCCGAGCGCCCTCATCCTGCCGGCATCCCGCGCTGATCTGCCATACATGCGGTTGAGATTGCCAGCCATGCGCTGCTGCAAGCCTTCTTCTCTGGCCTGCCCCGCCCCGACCTTGGCGTTGAAGCGGCGAATGGCTATTTCCTCATCTGCCTCCTGAGCCGACGCGAGCGCTACAAGCAAGGGTGTGTCGCCATCAGCCATCCAGCCGTTATATCTGAACGCCTGCTGTTGCGCGTCTGCAAAGCCGGCATATTCACGTTTGAACCTTTCAATCGCCAGCTCCTCTGACATAACGATCTGGGCTGCTTCCTGATCCTTAATAAGCGCATTACGGTCATTGATTGCTGCGTTGTAATCACTGGCAGCTTTTGCCGTGCGTCCTTGCTGTAAAGATCCATAGGCGCTGACAGCCGTTGCGCCAGCCATTGCAGTCATCGCTAGTTTTGGAGACATTCTTTCACCCAAGCATATCTATAGTAGTCGGAACCGTCAGGCCCGTACCGTTTCATAACGCCTTCATTTTGCATCCCGAAAAACTCTGCATAACGCATTGCCTCGGGCCAATCTGTACGGACGCAAGCCTGCACCCGCCAGAAATTCTGGTGTGTAATCATCTGCCATAAAAGGCGCTTTGTGGCCCGTACAACGGCCATTCTGTTTTCGTGCAGCAGACTGCTGGCGATGACCCAAGCCTCGCCCACACCCTCCCAAAGCGGGTTTATGCCAGCACAGCAGACCAGACCTTGCTCGGCAACGCCGGTGAAGGACATCTCAGGCACAACAAGGTCATCTGCAAAATCACGCATCCCCAGCACATTTTGAGGTGCGCCTTTGTTCATGTGGCCGTTGATTATCTCTCTGGCATGATCGGCCTGATAATCCAGAATGATCATCTGTCGAATGTCTGCAACCTCGGGATGATCGACAACAGGGTCAGAGGGAGGGGCTGATCCTGCTGCACGACCACAAACCCATCAGTTTCGAAGCCTCCCCGAAACTCGACGAATTTATCTCCTGTAAAAAGCCCAATAGCGGCATCCATCGCGTCTGCCGAGCTTCTGAACGGTATCCTGTCCATTTCTGCCGTCGAGCTGCCCACCTTGGCGCCGACGCTTTCGAACAGCCGCAGCGTAACGTCCTGCACCCGTTTTGTTTTGCCCTGAGAGGTTCCTTCTGTGCCACCGGCATCAAGGCGCATGGTCTGAAGCGTCGAGGTGTAGCCAAGACCGACATGCGCTTTTGTGGCAGACGATGCCAGCGCTACAGCCCCGCTTGCCACTGTCCTGTCTGGGTGTGTGGCTCCATTCGCTAGAATCGAGACTGATTGGCCCTCAAGGTGGCTGAGCCCTGATATACTTGTTGCAGCCGAGCCGCTGTACGTCAGGCCACAATCTACGAAGAACGCATCTGCGACATCGTCGCCGAAATCGCTAACCGTGAAAAACTCCACATAGCGTTTTGTCGCGCCGCCAATCGTGCGCTTTACAACAAGATAAACTGTATCCTCATTGAGATCCCCAGCTATAGACGCGACGCTCTCGACATACCCATAAGCGTATGTCGTGCCGCCATCAGTAAAGCTGCCGCCCATCAGATGCTGGTGCCATGCAACAACATCTTCCTCACGACGATAGGTCATGCCGACCAGCTTGCCGTTGTTGAGGACACACCACACCACATTGTTTGGCTCTTGCTGCAGTGAGATCTCTTTGATTCCGCTCTCTGTTACATGCTCTGCAAGTATGGTCATATCCGGCGCCACATAGCTGTCTGTGTTCAGATCGAACACCAGCTCGCGCAGTTTGCGACGGGCGCGCTGCACGAACAGCGTCACGTTGCCAACTTGCACCGGCTGAACGTCAGCCGACCCGTATGTGGCTTGCCTGCGGATAACCGTGTTCGTTGGCGATATCGGCGCATCTTCTGAGGCGGTGACAACAAACTCGCCGCCTGATGTCCCAACAAGCAGGACACGGCCTGATTGCAGATACCGGATGACGTTGACCTGATTAGACCCCAGCGTGTAGATCAGCGCAGCTGACGCATCGACACCACCCGTGAAGTTTTCAAAATCACCACTGACACTGAAAAACACGGTTTGCGGCTGCTCTGTCGTTGCTGCAAAAACTAGCCGCGACTGATAGAAAGTCACAGCCGCTGGGTGGCCTGTTGTCGCAGAAAAAGCGCCAAGGCTCCATTCATCGTCAGCTGCTATAACGCCGGCAATCGTTACGCTCTGCCCTGCACTCTCATCGACCAGATCAACAGACGGGCTGAGCAGTATCGTATCGCGTGTGACCTGTACGATCAGCGCAGATGATTTGTTGTTCCCACCATTGCTTGCACCCGAAATCACGACAGACATGCCGACTTCGAAGCCCTGCTCGACAAACTTGCCGGCGGTATCGACCATCCGGTCATTGTGCTCCAGCCCTGTCGAGCTCGGATCTCCTTCGTGGAAACTGATGGTTGTTGCTGTGTAACTTGGCTCCAGCTCTGTGTTGCCCAATTCGTTTTCCTGCACGGCTGCCACGACTGTTGTGGCGTTGGTAAAGGACGAGATCTTGGCATAGCCGTTATGTAGCTTGACCAGCCGGCCGACATCGGTGCTGGCAAAAGTGTCAGCACTTGCCGTGATCGTCACGTTGCCGGTTCTGGCCGACGCTGTCAGGGTTGTTGTTGTCGTGTTCGCGTCCTGCATCGGGCCACGCCGGAACGCAACTTCTGTGATCGTCCAAGCCGTGTGGCTGGTTCTTGTGATCTTTCTGGGCGCGTGATTGGGGTGGACAATGTACATGACATCGGCCGATTGCGTGAACTTGAGCTCTGCGAGCTCGGTCTGCAGATACGGCGTTGTGACTTCCACAGCGCTTCCAGAAGAAGTAACTGTCCCACCATCTTTGTGAATCCGAAAATATTGGTCGCCAAACTCTAGGATGTAAGATTGCGTCACGTTAAATTCGAAAGGTATCAGACGCGCGTTGTGAGCGCTGTTCTTGACCTCATTGACAAACTTGGTGCCGGATCTTCGCGACGCACCGCCGTGCGGCTGCACAACAAAATTCTGCAGCGTCTTGCAACCGTTGCCATATTTGGCAACATCGGTGCGCCCATCCAGCCTCGGGCTCAGCTCGCCGGCTGTGAAATTAGAAAGTATCGGAGATGCTTGTGCCATCTTAGTACCGGCTGTTTACAAAGGTATCAGCTGAGAAGTTGCGGCTATCCGCTATATTCGTCGATGATGTGGTGTTATCCTCCGTTGCGTCTACGAAACGCGCCTCTTTCAACTTGTCTTGATAAAACGTGTACATGTTCGCAGCCAGCGTCGAGCTGCCGACCAAAGGATATGCAAGGTCATAAGCAAGTGCAGCTGCGAGCGTTTCGATCAGCAGCGTGTCATATTCGTTTACGTCAGTGACGCGCCCGACATAGATCAGGTTGACCGTGCTGTCGTCAGTCAGCAGCTTGCGACCTTCGATGCGGAAAAGAATGTTTGTATCCAGAAGCCCCAGAACGCGCAGACAGAACGGGTCTGTCGGCAGCTGATACTGGAAGGCATATTCGAAAGCAGGCGCTGTGCTGTCAGCTGCAAGCGTAGTGCGGTGAATAAGGCAATTCCATGGGTGGGCTCTAAATACGCTATCGCGCAGAAACTCAAAACGCTGGTTACAGATCCGAGCGGCCTTGCTGTCCTCAGTCAGACTGATGATATTGGACGCGCCGATCTGGTTGAGAGCGCTGTTGCAGATGTCTACTACCGAAGCCATGCCAATCCCCTGATAAAGAGAAATGGGGCAGCCTGAGCTGCCCCACCTGTGTTAGTTGACGACGTAAAGCATCGTTACAGCAACGGAGCCTGTGCCTGCGGCACCGCCCATGGTTACTGTTACGACCTTGCCGTTCTCATCGGCGTCCACTTCCTCGCCATTCAGCAGAGCGAGCGTGGCAACGATGTCCACGATCTGTGCTGATGTCGAGGCAGCGGCAGCCTTGTACGCAGCAGCGGATGCTGAAACAGCTGTTCCATCTGCTTTGCTGTGGGCTGCGAAGCCTACTGAGAGGGTTGTCGATGAACCCATCGCGTCATGGGCCAGCTGACCTTGCAGGATGCGCGCGCCGTCAGGCAATGCGAACATCTCAATGACATCACCAGATGCCAGAGAAGATGCCTCGTATGTGCCGTGTGCAACACGAACTTCACCGCCAAGCTCGTTAGCTTTGACCATGTCGGTTGGGTTGTTCTGGGTCAACGAAGTGCGTTGAGTTGAATAAACTGTTGCCATGTCAACTCTCCTTATGCTGATTCATCACAGAGGATAGAAACAACTTTTTCTTCCTCCATGCGGGTCGCCCCGAAGGTTGCACAATAGTAAACCTGAGTTGAGTAAGACTTGTCTGACCGCTCGTCGATGCGGCTCATCACGTCTTTGCCAACAGCAAGTTTAACGCCATCTTCTGCCCACGCGAAACAAGTCCGGATGTTTGAAGCAACAGCCAGACGAGTTGAGGTGATGAACTTGAAACCGAGGAAGGTATCAATCTCACCCTGCACCAGAGCTTTGACTGTGTTGAAGTCAGCGCTTGTTACAGATGTGGTGTTCAGCAGAGCTTCGATCTGATCCGGACCGACGGCGATATACCGTGGGATGGATGGATCGACTGATGCAAGGTCAAGAGTTTTCTTGGCCGTGATCAGCTTTGCGATGGTCAGATCAGCTGAACCGTGAGCAATAACATGCGAAGCTGTCATCGCTGTGCTGGTTGAGCCTGACTTACCTGTCAGAGCGTTGCCGGTTGCGGCCGAAATGATCGCATCATCCATCGCACGACCCATAGCTGCGGCAGCTGCCTTGGCATAAGTCGAGGTGGGGTCAGCAAGCATCCGGACCTTGTCAGCGTCGTCGATTAGGTCTGCCCATTCATACGAATCCATAGTCACCATCCGGCGGCTATGGGGGGTCTCAACCATGGGTGTATCCCCATGACGAGAGGTGCGCTTGACAGCAGCTGTGGAGCCGATTTGATCGAAGAAAGCCTTTTCACCTGTTACGCTTTCTTCATCAACAGACCCACGCAACAAAGAACCAGTCTGCTGCGAGAGCATCTGGACGTTGGCGCTAAACTGCTGGACAAACGCGGTTGTGATTTGATTGCTCATTGCAATCCTCCTTCACGTTGCGTTTTGACTAATCGCTACCCTGCGGGGTGCAGGACGAAGGGTTTTGCAAGTACGGTTGCGGCGCGGGGGCTAAGCTGCTTTTCCCGTTTTATTGCCTTGGTTGCCTGTCTCTCGGGCCTTTGGCTTGTCGAGAGTGTCGAGCACCCACTGCAAATTCTTTTCGGCATGGCCCAGCGGGTCAGCGATGACCGCAGCCGAGCCGGTTTCCATTGTCAGACGGAGAACCTCAAGCCTTAATTCCTGTTCATTCATCGGTCATCAGCTCCCTCAATCTGAGGCTTTCCTGCACATACCAGTCATGCTCAGGATGCCGCGCATCGAACATCGGGCCATCCGGCCGTGTGATCTCGCGCAGTCGCTCGTTAGCCTCATCAGGCGTCATGCCGCCTTTGCTTTTGACGCCGAGCAGCTGATCTTCGCCGATCTTCTCTTGTATATATTGGCCCAGATTAACGGCCAGCCTGACCATTTCTGGGTGATCTTTCAGCGCTCTGCCGTCTGCCAGCTGCAGCTGCGTAAGCTCTGGGTTGCCAAACTGCTGCAGGACGCTGTCGCCAGCTGCAATCCGCTCCTCAAACGCGGAGCCATATTCACGCTGCATCTCCCTGACGCCATCCTCATAGAGCCGCGTGACATCAGCCTCGCTGTTCTGCTGCTGTGAGCCGGCGCGCTCCAGATATCCATTCATCAGCTTTTGTGCCTGATCAGGCCGCAATCCCGCGCTGTGGGCCAGATCCTTGAACCAGTTGCCTGTGTCCTCGTCGATATCGACATCACCCAGCTCGTAGCCTGCCGGCTCCTCCGGCCTGCCTGTCTTGGAATAGAAGTCGGTCCATTCATCAGGCGTGGCACTAGCCGGCGGGATAACAACCTTGTCAGCGCCGATCATAGACTGCGCGTGGACAAAGCCTTTTGCCAGACTGCCAACATCCTTGATTGTTTCCAGTGATTTGTGTCCCGCGATTTCCTCGGGGATTTGCGAGCGCCAGTCAAAGTCTGGCACAGACGGTGCTACCTCCTCAACGGAGACATCCGCTACCTGTTCTTCACTCATCTGATGATAATTCCTCTAGCTGTTTTGTATCGCGCAGCATTGCTTCAATAAACAGAACTACCGTGCGCTGCCCCTCACGATAGGCTGTCTCTGTCGCATCTGGGGAGAATGTCGTCCCCGAGATGTGATACCGTGTCCTCAGATCACCCAAGATCTCCTGACCTTCTGGGCTGTTGAAAACTTGCTTGTAAGTCGTCCTCAAATCTTCGGGGTTGATCAACGTCCCATGTCCTTAGTTGCCTGCACGAATGGCGCGACCTGACCGGCTGCCTCTGCTGTCTGCATCAGCTCCTGCTGCTGAGCTGCGGCTGCCTCTGCCTGCTGGCGCTGCTCGCGGAGCTGCATGACTTCCATGTCGCCCCTGATCGCTGTTGCCGGCACGGCCAGAACCTTGATCAGATGCTTGGAAAGCCCGTCTGTGTCGATGTGATCCATGATCGCTGGGTCCAGCTGTGTCAGCGGCATCATCAGCTCCATCAGGCGCTGCATCGACTGTATGTCACCCTGACGCTGTGCTTTAGCTAGAGGCGATACATATTCGATTTCTATATCCTGATCCGACATGAACTCGGGAGCTGCATCGAACATCTGCTGACGCGCCAGAATATTATAGACCCGAGAGATCATCGGCTGCAGAAGCTCGGCCTGCAATCTTCCCAGAACGGGTCCAAGCAGCCTCATTTTTTCTTCGGTGCGCTGGACAACCTCGGTTGCCGTCATCTGCGGCCCTTCACCGAGGATCAGCTGGTCTACATAAAAAGCAGAGCGGATGGCACCCCTGCGCTGCTCCTCCATGTTCAGACCGAGTGGGTTATTCGCACCGATGTTCAGTGGCTCAATCCGGTCCCTTGTGCCTGAGCGATAGAAATTCAGGCCACTTGGCACCGTCCTGATAGGCAAGATGAACCCGTCGTCAGGGACAAGGAGCGGCGGGTCCACCTGTTTTTGTGCCGCCCTGATGGTTGTCTCACTCATTTTGTTGAGCATTTTGACATCAGCGAGGCAGCTCATCGCAGGAGATCTGCCATAACCGATCTCAAACGAGCTCTTGAGGAACCTCGGGCAAGTGTAAGGCATTTCGTCAAAGCCGGATTCAGACAGGACAACCCGTTCTTCTGGGTCAAGATAGACGGACGCAATCGGCTTCTGATCGCTTGTGTCCTTTGTGATATCCCGCTCTGTCCTTGGGTATACCGCATGAACCAGCGTGATCAGCTCATAAGGATTTTCGCCGGCTTTTTTCTGCATTTTCTTGGACAATGCGGCTTCGCCGAAACGCTCAATGATTGCCCGTGCAGGCATCTTGAATTTTCTGTAGACAGTATCGACGCGGCCCTTTGCATCTTCCGACAGATAGCACTCGGAGATGTGCCGCGTTGAGAATTGCAGCTGCTGCTCAGGATCGGCCTCGATCATCATTATGCCGGTGCCGAATGTAATCAGATCGTGATAGAGCTCATGGACCTGTTCTTGGAAATTAGAGCGGTTAAACGCCTGATACATGACATCTTCGACGCTTTCCAGCCACTCTTTCGCCTCGTCATCACCGTCAAGCTGACGGTCACGAAAGCGCAGAGAGAACCAGCTGGTCGATGCGTTGGTGAGCATACCATGCAAGCTGGCGCTGAGCAGCTCGGCCGCATGGATCGCGGTGCTGTCGAACACCAGCTCGGAACGCTTGTCGCCGGCAGACCGCTGTTTTGTGACATCTGCCTTGCGTGGAACGACGAAGTCAGCGACTTCCTGCCAATGGCTCTCCCATGTCTGGCGCTGGTTTTCCAAGCTACCAAAGCGCTTCATCAGTTTGATGGCGAGATCATCAGCCATTCATCAACCCCCCATCAAGATCCGGTCAGACTGCGTTTTGCTCAAAAGCCCTTTTGCCATGAGCTCCCGCGCCCTATCCGTTCCCATAAGATTTTTCGTTTTCTTCTTTGCCGCAGCGCCAACTGCAGTCGATACCGTGCCGCCTGTCGCATCTTCGGGCGCTGGCGCTTCCGGCGCAGATTCAGGAGGCGCCGGCGTGGTGTTGGAACCGCCACCCATCAGGCCGCCGGTATTCATGGGGTTATACTCGGGTCTGCCGGAATACACCCTGCCACCCATTGCGTTCTCACTGGTGGCACCCATGATCCTGCCGCTGCTGTCAAAGACAGGATCGGCGCCATCTGCTATTTTCTGCATGATGTTTTGCGCGTTTTTCTTGCCGATAGTGTTCAGCACATTTGCCGCCACGCTCAATCCACCAACACCGACCCTCATATCGGCCATCTGACCCGCGCCTGCTCTGGTTTGCAGATCTCCGAGGTTATCCTTGTTGATATCATCTCTGCCAGATAGCTTGCCGGCCATCTCATCGCTGCCGGTGATTGCCTTGACAGCTAACGGGCTCATGCCCTGAGCGCGCTGATAGTCATCCTCTCGGCCGATTTTCGGGCCTGTTGGCGTATATCTCACCCCGACCTCTGCCTGTTTTGCAGACGCGGCCTTTTTAACATCTGTTTGAATCGGCTTCGGCTTTGGAGGCGGCCGCCTGTTCACAGATGATTTCGGGCGCGGAGGCGTAACCTTGCCGCCGCCACCACCACCAGATGTTTCACCAGCCATCAGTTGCCCCCAAGTAAATTCTTGTACTCAACCGGCGCATCAGTCACCAAGCCTCGCGGCCCCGTCATCAGCGTCTGTTTAGGCCCGACCCTCGCGGGGTCATTCATCTTGCGCTTGACCTCATCCTCTACTGTCGTCACCGGATCTGGCACAACAGGATCGGGCGGTGGCGGTGGGGGTGGTGGAGGCACCGGCACTTTTGGCGTCATAAAACTCATGCGATTGCTCCAAAGGGGTTGTACTTACTCTCAGCCATGACTTGCGGCGGCCGTTCCATGGCCGATGTATCCTTGATGCCTACAGCGCAGTAGCGCCACGCATCAGCTGCATGTGATGACCAGTCATGCACCGGACTGTTCCGGAACGTCCTCAGCCTCTCATTGTATGCGCGATGATATTGTCTCAGCGCCTCAAGTCCGGCCTTACACGCAACCTTGTCGAACCAGCATTTCGCAAGAAGCATCTGTCCTGCATGTATGCCATCCTCGACGGGCAGCTTCGGGACGACCCGAAAGTTAATGCCAAGATCCCACGCAACCTCACGCCGGCTCTTGCCGCTGCCCAGCTCACGAACCTCAATGTCGTGCGGGGCATTATGCGTCCCATAAAAATAATCTTTTTCCTGCAAGACCCGCGCATAATGCGGCAAGCCCTCGCCCCTGTTCTCGTAAAAATCCACAACATGAACAGCCCTGCCAACAGACTGCGTAAACCATATCGCCGTGCTGTCACCTATACCCAGATCCCACCAAGTATCGACCCGCACTGTCGGCTCTACCGGCACCGAAGATATGCGGCCCTTCTCATGTAGATCCTGCAGCTCCTTGCCGTAGACAGCCCCCGCCACATTGGCGACCCAAGAGCACTCATATTCCTGATTGTACTGATCAGCCGACATCATCGACCTCGCAGCCTCTAGCTCCTCGTCGTCAACGATGCCTGTCTCGCTGGCCTTGTAAGTCCGGACAAACCACTCGTCCTGCCCCTCAGCAGCGCTGTAGAGCTCATAAAAAGCGTTATGCCCTCTAGGCGTACCAATGAACAATGCCCACCCTTTGCGGTCACTCAGAGCCGGCCTGATGATCTCAGGAAACAAACTCTCAGGCATATCTGCCATCTCATCAAGGCAGGCACCATCCAAGTAAATGCCACGCAGGCTGTCAGGGTTCTCAGCACCTAGCAGCTGTATCCTTGCGCCATTCGGCAGATCACACCGCAGCTCAGTCTCATGGAAGCGCACCATAGGCACAGCTCCCGCGAACTGCTTGAGATAATCCCAAGCAACAGCCTTGGCCTGCTTGTAGCTCGGCGCAATGTAAGCATACCGAGGGTTCGGCTTGCTGCAGAGAATAGCATCCCTGAGCAAGTGGTTTATCGCCATCACCGTTTTGCCAAATCTGCGATGGCAAACAACAGCGCCCCATCTGTGCTTGTCTAGCTCAGCGTGGAGCTCGGCTTGCAGACGCCTCGGAGCGTAGGGGATTTCGATGTTCATGTGAGACAGTGTCTCCAAGATCTATTATACGTCTAGTGACAGGCGGCCACTTCTGGGGGTGGGTGGGGGTCCGGTTTTTCAGCGACACCCCCCACCAGCAGGATTGAATCCTACCCACGACCCTGCAGGATCTGGGCATCACAGAGCGTTGCATCACAAACGCATCACAGAGAAACAATGTTAACTGAAAATCAGTTGACTGGGTGCCTCGTGCGCGCGAGCACTGCCATGTGGCAGACCACCCACACAGAAATCACTCCACCTGAGCATTGCCCCAGCTGAGCGTCACCGTGCCACTGCTCTGCTTGTTATCGTCTGCCTTGTCTCTGATCCCAAGAGGCTGCATCTGCCTGATATGCTTGTCCTTGTGATCTGCCTCAAGCCTTCTACGTTGCACCTCAGCCATTGCCAGCTTCGGATCACTTGGCAGCTCTGCCTCGACAAGATCTATAATCTGATCACGCATGACCTCGCACTGCAAAGTCCTTGCAATCCGGTAAGCCTTGTACGCTTCTTCGTCCTCCTGCACCCATCTCAGCACAGTACGCCATGAGGGCAGCTCATCACTGTTGTTGCAAATTCTGGTCAGAGATCTCCCGTTGGCAATCTCATCGCAGATCTGCTCCATCTGTTTCTTTGTGACACGAACCTTAGCCATGATGCTCCAAAAAGAACCCAGCCATTCTCAGGGACGAAAATGACTGGGCTAGGTAACACTCTTACGGAGGAAACGCATGAAATCGCAACATCTTGCGTATCTTACCGAAAAAGCTACCCCATTTAGCGCATTGGCGCAAGTCCCTTGATCTTTTCCGTTACAGCATCCTGTAACTCAGCTGCACCAGTACATCCTTGTAACGCGCCTTGACCACTCTGGGGTCATGCAACCCCAAGATCCTCGCCAGCTTCGACCACTGGGCTCCACGGCGCCTGTAGGCAGCCGAGTGGGCCACAGCCCACACAAGCCTGCGCTCATCATCCTGCAGCTGCTCACAGGCAATCCTGATAGCCCTGTCATACGCATCAATCTGTGAAGGAGTAGCTTTGAGGATGGGCGCTTCGAAGCTGGTGTAGCCATACGCATCCCAGCTCTGCACATAGTCAGGCCACGCTGACATCTTCTGCCTGACCATCGCCGGCGGCATCTTGCGCTCTGTCTCGCAAGCCTCGACGAACATATCATGCAACTGCGTGACATTCATCGTCTGATCTTTTCTGCCTCCAGCTCCAGCTCACTGAAGAACACCTGACGCTGAAAAGGCGGTAATCCACTGATATGGTTCTGCAGCTCGCTGAACCGATCAGCTGAGTAGCTTGGCCTGAGCTTCTTCATCACCCTGCGCTGCAGCTCGTCCAGCGGTGATTGCTTTGAACGCTGGATTGCCTCGCGATACTTAGAGTTACTATGCTTAGCTATGTTCTGGATTATAGAATTTATTTGGGGGTTTGCAGAAGCGCTGTGAGCGCTTTGTTCGCTATGCTTAGCAGCGGGATTGCGGGGATTGTAATTATTTCGTCGATTCATTGTCAACCCTTCTTTCTCTATTTCGTTAACACCTTTGATGCAATCCGACAAGGCGCACACGAAATGCTTACTTGCCAAAATAACCCAGCTGCCATCCCTGATGTTGTGCAGCTTGCCGCAAACGCAGCACCTTTCGGGACTGATGCTCATACCCAGCTGAGCTGCGTTGCGCCGTTGTAACAGCCTGCCCAGACAAACCACGCATAAGCCGTCGTGCCTGTCGAAGTGGCCTCCTCACCACCGCGCCACATCGTCAATCTCTTGGAAAACACATGGACCCGAGCTGGCGGGTGATGCAAAAACAGACTGTCATGCCGGCCCTTGCCCTCTAAAAAGCTCAGGCGCAGCAGCCACGCATGTTTGCCAACACCCAGATCAATCGCGTGTTGAATGAACTGCTCTGCCAGCTTGTAAGGCGGGTTCGTGACAAGCGAATTGCTCTCTGCCTTCGTCGTCATCAGAAAATCAACGCCGGCGGTGCAATAACCATAATCGACAAGATCCGAGGCGACCACATCGTAGCAGGCAGCGCGCAGCACCTCGCAGATTGCGCCATCACCAGCTGCAGGCTCCCAGATGCGCTCGTCAAACAGCTCGACATCAAGCAGGCGCTTGGTCGCAACCGGAGGCGTGGGATACCAATCATCTTTCTGCCTAGCCATCGAAGTCAAAACTTCACCCTCCCCGTAGCCTTGAGGACTTTGAGCTGATCCAGCGCCTTGTCATTCGAAGCGTGTTGCACCTCCGGCCCGAGGAATACATGCCGGCGGTGGTAATCCATGAAAGACTGGCGCAGATGATAATCCTGCAGCGCATCCTTGTAGCGCTGCTGCGCGGCCCTGAATTTGTTGAAAGCCGCATCAACTTGCCATTTCGGCAAGTCCATTTTGCGAATCTGGTTAATTGACGAAAAGATGTTCAAACCCGCATTGAAAGGCGTGTTCCATGTCATCTTCTGCGGCACGACAACCGCAGGGATCTTGCACTTGTCATCGCCATTCGCCCACGCTGCCAGAATGAAATCGCCAAAACCTGACTGCAGCTGCTCACCCCAGTTTGTGCCGAGAGCATCGTAGATCTTGTGCGAAATCATCAGTCGCCTGCCTTCGTCAAAAGAGATGAAACCCTTGTCAAAAAGCAGATCAATATGCTTGTTCAACAAAAGCCCGTTCATTGGCGAGACAGCCTCAGCACGATCTTTGCAATGCCTGAAAGGCTTAATGTGTGATGCGACCAGCGACGGCTGATAACACCAGCCTGTCATCTGACAGACCCTTTGACGGGTCAACAGCTCCTTGCGGAACTCTGACCTGATTGCCTGCATCTCCACCTTGTTCAAACCTTTGTAAAACGCGGTGTGATCGTTGCCCTCGACAGTCAGGACGCTCGGGTTGTCAACGCCGAGGCGTATTAACTCAGACTTAATCGAATTAATCATCAAACTCGCCCTTCTGGCCCTTGTTGTTGAACATATCGGGGTCCATCAGCGGCTCCTCGCCACTGCCGGCGCAGCGAGGACACAAGGCAGATTGCACACAACCATGGCCGTCAGGCTCGTAGATCCAGCCCTCCTTGCAGCGCGTATAGCTGTTCCTGTAAGTGCATTTTCTGCCGCTCCAGCTCATGTGCCGGCCCTCAGCTTGACCAGCGGCGACAGGATCTCCTCCACCTGTTCCAGAGAGCGCGCCAGCCCCCAGTGGCAACCGGCATCAAGTAACGCATCGCGCATCTTCTGCTGGTTTTCGTTCAGCCTGCCGCCCTTCGGACGCTTGAGCTCAATAAAAATGGACGAGCTAATACCCGTCCTTGAAGCGTCTGCTGGCACAAAAATTTCAAGATCCGGCCACCCGAAGCGCGTTCCCATGCGCCTAAGTTTCATTTTGAACGCCACATGGCGGGTGCCTTCGTTTGGCGAATGATGGAAAACGCAGCCAACAGGCAACGCCAGCTCCAGCCAGTCTGCCACTTGCGTCTGCAGCTCGTCCTCAGTCATGGCGAATGTAGAAATCGTTTGGCATGACTTCGCCTTGGGTCAGCAGCATGACCTTGTCCATATTGTCTGGATTCGGTATCAACCGCTGTTTGTCGCCATGCGGCAAGCACCAGCGGCGCACCACAGTTGCGTGGCTTGCACCCAGCAAACGCGCCAGCTGGCTATAGGACCAGCCCTTTTTTTGTCGATAATTGTTAAGCTGCATTACGTTTTCCGGACAGTTAATATTTGTCCTAATGTAAGCAGCTTGACTTATTTCGTCAATGCGCTTATCTCTTTCCTGACATTGACGCATAACGACAAGGAGGTATGCTTGCCATGGTAACACTCAACAAGGACTACAACATGGCGCCTAACAATCTAAATAAGATGATTCAGCGCTCTGGCTTGACGAACAAGATGGTCGCAGAGCTTAAGGGTATTCAACCAGCAACCTTATCACGGCATAAGTCCGGTGACATCGGGATCTCCCTTGCCGACGCGGAGGAATATGCTGGAATACTTGTCTGCGAGCCGCAGCAGATATTTTTTTCAAACCCGCCGATCCCAATACTCGCAACGGTTCAAAACATAGAGACAGCGCACTGCGAGGTTGATTTAAAAAGTTTGACAGAGCCTACTCTGGTGCTTTGCCAACACCTCAGCAAACATGGCAGCGAGAGGTTTTACAACAAATCTGTCTATCTGCATGGCAATTACAATCATTCGACCATGTGCATCGTCTGGGACTTGGATCAAGACATTGAGCACCCAGCAAGCTGGCAGCACGGCAATCTCGACATCATCAACGCAGACCCCATTTGGCATCATTATGTCGATAAGAACGCGCTTGGGGGCCATTACTGCATCGCAATGACAGATGATGAGCGGCTGCTTTACGGCGAGCTGTATCAAACAGGCCGCAATAAATACAACATAAATTCATGGAATTTCGGATGTTATGAAAATCTCAAATTAAAATGGGCTACACCAATCGTTGACATGGTAATCAGGCCCGATCTCAGGCAAATAGAGTTTAAGGATACTGACAATGAGGCTTGGGCGAAGGCTTTGGGTGCAACGTATTAAAGAAAGCCTATTGACGTAATCCGTAAAGGACATTAGCTTATCCCGAAATGTAACGGGAGAAGCCTAAATGTTCCATGACATCCCTGACTGGGCCGAGCGACATCACTATCGCCACCACTCAAACCCAAAATCCAAATCCCGAGCCAAGACCTTTTTTGAAAAGGTGCATCTGCGCCCAACGCTGACCGCAGCTTGGGAAATCGTCAAAGCAAAGAACGATCCGCGCCTGCCCGATGCTTGGGCAACCATCAAAAAATTCGATCAAAAATATTCTGGGGCTGACAACGCCAACATGCTTGGCGGCAGGCTTGCACAGCTGATCGCTGACAAGGTTCTGCTGGAAGGCATGGACATTGGTGATTCAGTCAAGCTCGCTTTCGAAAAATACGACGCTTACAAGCCCCGTGACTGGGATGACGGCACCGATGCTGCCAAGGCCAAGCAATACCGCGAGGAGCTGCCAGAGGTGGCTGCAAACGCGATTATCGGCCTGAAAGAAGCAATGGCTAGGGAAAACAGGATCATCGGCGAGATTGACTTGCATGACCTGATCGGCGGCCTTGCCCTGCCCCACTTTACCAAACCTGACTATGCCCGTCGCGGCGATCTCAAGACAAAGTGGTCAAAGAAAAGCGCGACAAGCAAATCTGGGTTTGCCAGCAGCTCACTGCCGAAGCATCTGGGCGGGATGTTTGAGCAGGCCCATGTCTATCAGGTTGCCGGTTTCTGGGCGCTCAACGGCCACCAGCCACCCTTTCTGGTCTACGCCAACAAAACCGATTGCACGGTATTCACACCGGACAATGCGCCTGAGCTGCGCGATGACAACCTCGCTGCGATAGTCGAGGACATCAAGCTCTATCACAAAACCACCGAAAATCTGCTGCGCGCTGCCGAGCACAAGGACGAGCTGTTCTCTCTGGTTTCGCCAGATTTCTCCGAGCTGTGCTGGCAAGAGCCGCCGGCAATCGTCGAGGAGGCAAAGCAAATATGGAAATTGTGAGACTGACCATGTGGGAGTGGATTCGAGAGATCTTCGCCACCCTGCTTTTTTTCACCGCCATGGCATTGGTCTGTGTCGTGATGGTGCTGATTTTCCCAGACCCGCTGTTATGGAGGTAACAATGCAGACAGAAATCGACTGGGGTGACACTGGCCCGATCACCCACAAAAACGGGCCAGACACAGAGCAGATGGCTGCTGATTTTATGGCAAACAAGGTCACGGGACTGAGGCTACAAGCCCTGAGAAGCATCGCCTCAGTCACCGCTGGCCTGTCATCTAGTCAGGTTGTCCGGAGTGTCGGCGCCTATGAGTATAGCGTCAAGCCCCGCATAACCGAGCTGCAGCGCCTCGGGCTGGTTGTCGATACTGGCCTGCGGCAAAAAAACGAGCGCAACAGGCAGGAAGTCGTCTGGGCTGCAACGCCGAAGGGCCATGAGCTGCTCGGGGGGATTGATGCGAAAAATTCCTGAGAAGCTGGTCGCTCTGTTCAAGGATATGGGCATCACCTCAAGCGAGGCTGTCTGGGATTGCCACGGCACACCCGTCGTGAATCATAAATCCTTGGAGCGTGTTGCAGCCCATCTGAAGATCTCTTTTGACGAGCCATCGGTGATCGAAAGTGACGCGCAGACAAAAACTGTCGTCATGCTTGTGACCGGCCGGCTCGGCGAAAAGGTTGAATGGTCGATTGGCGAGGCGGCGCCGTACAACAATAAAAACGGCTACCCCTACGCCATGGCTGAAAAGCGCGCAAAGGACCGCGTGATCCTCAAGCTCATCGAAGTCTCCGGCGATGTCTACTCAAACGAGGAGGCTGAGGATTTCAAAGCTGAGCAAGCCCGTCTGGCGCGTGAGGCGTCTGGCAGGGAGGAAGTCGTAAAGACTGAAGATCCTGAGCCAACGCCCGACGAGCTGGAGGCACAGTGGCTGAGCTGGTGCAAATCTCAAGTGCCGAAAATAGAGGCAAGCACACAAACCAAGCAGCTGACGCTGTGGACGCATGAAAACCGCGATCACATGCGGAACCTCAAAAACTTCTCCGAGGCCAAGTGGCAACGCTTGACCAATATCTACAACGACAAATTCGAAAAACTTAACACCGGCTTGCCGCCGGAAGGAGACAACCAATGAGCTATGGCACACTGCCACACCTTTCACGCAGCGAAGTGAAGCTGCGCCAGCCTGTCGATATGCAAACACCAGCTGGGGTGCCGGTAATCTATCGCGGGTCTGCTTATCTTCAATTCAAAACAGCGTGGGACGATAACAGTCATAGATATGAGCCTATGACTGACGAACAGAAAAAGGTCTGTGATGACATGGCAAAGCAGCTGCTTGACCATGGAATCCAGATATCTGTCTCGTTGCAGGCAAAAATCGGCGAGGAGCCGCGCAGCTGGCCGAAAGTGCTGACGATGACCCTTTTGCCCAACAAGCCGCGAGATAGCGACCAGCAGGCTCCTATGGGCCAGCAACAGGCATCAGCGCCATCCGCACCACCTCAGACATCACAGGAGATTCTTGATGACAAAGTCGGATTCTAATCTGCTGCCAGCAAAGAAAGCTGCGGCCATCTGCTTCGGGGATAACCATGAAAACAGCTATCGAAGGTTTCTGCGCCTTTTGGCGAGCAAAGAGCTGGCATCTGTCAGGGTCGGCAAAGCGATCTACGTCAAACGCACAGATCTGGAAAACTGGCTCGGAATTTCTGGTCTACCCGTCGGGGAACGATCTTTGCGCGCTGATCGACGGCCAGCTGCACAAGAGACAGCTGACGGCTGATGAGCTCGACAACCTCGCGTTCAGATTCCACGAAGCCGCCCGAGAAACCCGACGAAGGGTTTACGGACGACCCGAGAGCTGAGGAGGCTGACAAGCATGGTGTGTACTACCAGCCCGAGACAATCGTGCCGAGCGTCACACTGGACAACTATTTGGCATCACCAGACTACATGCCATATCACGCAAGACATCAGAAGGGACAAAATGATGCAAAAGAAAAAAGCAAGGAGCTGGACGCCAGCTCAGAAAGCGAACCAATCAAAAAAAATGAGAGCCTACTGGGCCGCAAGAAAAGAGAATGAACAAAAGCCGGAACCATGGTGGCGCCGGCTGCTGCAATCGGTCTTTTCTTGAACTCGAACTGGGGGCTTTACAGCCCCCTTTTTACTGCCATGAACGGTTTGTTGGTCACGATTGCTGGCCTGTTGTCGTTATCTTCTTCGCAGACACCCGCAATCCAGTTTCTCACATCACAAAGCTGATCATCTGACATTGTGGGGCAGCGAACCTCCAGCCATTCTGGGAAACCTTCTACCTCCCAAGTCCCAGAGATGCGCGCATTAGCGTGCATGTGATATTGCCAGTTGCCGCGCCGCACCCTTACGCGGATCTCATGGTCGCCAAATGCCCAGCGTGTTTCGTGTGCGCCCTTGGTCTTGTAGCCGCCACCGACACGATACATTTCGATCAGGCGCGCGGCTTCCATCTATTCGGCCTCCTCAACCAACCACCAGAAAACAGTCTTACCGATGACTTTTGTTTTCGCCTCTTTGTTGTGGAGGAATGTTGCCTCCCAGAACTCCTCAAGCGCCTCAAAAGTATCGAAAGTTTTTTTCGCGTATTGCTTGCCGTTCTTTTCGGCAGCGTACCCATCGCCGTCCGTAAACTTCGCGAGAATTTTTACACCGTTGTCTGTCATGCAATCTCCTTTGGCCGTTGAATGACTGTCTGTTTGGTCCCGTCATACTCGTCGTGGGCCTTGACAGTCGCTTTGATTTTTATGGCGTCGCCTTTTTGTCCGAGGCGATTGCCCCGATAGTGGAACACGTTGCCAGCTGGGTCGGTCATGGTGTTGAACCATGTGGTGCCGTAGTACCCATCGAAGCTTTTTGCGAACACGATCTTGGCGTCGATCTCAATCCGCTCGCCGACTTTGCCGACGTGCTGGCTGACAGCTGCAGCCTTGATCTTGGCAATCGCAGCGAAACCCCGCGCGACTGTGAACTTGAGATCTTTGATCTTGAGGATTTCAAGGTTGACTAGGAACCGCGCTTTTTCTTTGGCTTTTGTCTTGGCCCGTGCCTTGATATGGCCGGCGGCCTGCTTGGCTGTGTAAAGCCGAGCTGGCTTCGTGCCGATGCCCCAACAATGAAAACACCGGCCGCCTTCGACGTGCATGTAAATGAGCCGGACGCCATTGTCACAATAGCCACAAGGCGCCCTGCCGTAGAGCTTGCCGTCTTTTGTCGTGACGGCGCCCGTGTATGGTGTGTCAGCAGCGTAAAGGTAGTGCTCGGTCATCCGGCCACCCCGTTTACTTCCCAGTTATAAATCTCAAGAGCCTCATCAAGAATCTCGTCAAACACAGCGACGAGCTCATCCCGATAGAGCCCAGTGAACGCTGTCTTTGTTTCATTCTCAATACCCAGCGTTTTCATAATGTAGGCTAGTGTTTTCGCAGTTTTTGCCATCCCGACAGTGCCAGCGGCAGCGTCAAAGCAAATGACCTCGACGCCATCTTTGCCCCACTCGCCGTTGTAATTCATCCCGAAAGTCTTGATTTTAGCCATTACGCAGCCTCCGTTTTTATGACAGTCCCGTAGAATTTTTTGCCCCGATAATTGGTGACAACGACTTTGCCGTTTTTGTATTTCTTGGTTACGCCGCCGTAGACTTTTTCGACGCGCCCAGTTTTTGTTTTGATAGTCACAAACATTCAGACAACACCTCCGGCTATCGCCAAAAATAATGGGCCGCAAAGCGTTAAAGCGCCGGCGACCCACATGAACATTTCTTCGGTAGTCATTTCTAAAACCATCAAACACTCCTTACACAATTAATATGGAGTGCTTGACGTATTCCGTCAAGGTATATTACGCAAAAATATCGTCGATTGTGTTGGCGAGCGCAATTTCCTCCTCCTCGTCGGCAAGCCAATGACCATAGGTATCTTGCGTGATCAGCGTGTTTTCGTGGCCCATCAGGTTCGCAACGGTCCACAGATCTTCCTGACCAAATTTCTTGAGCAGCATCGAAGCGTAGTGGTGCCGCAGCTCATGCCATGTAACGTGCTGGACACCCGCATCCGAACAAGCCTGCGAGATTGCCTCGACAAAGCGCTGTCCAGCGAGCACCAGCCCTGTCGTCGAAGGCCAGACGTAGGTGTGCAGCTCGGGCCGGCCGAGAGCCATGTAGCGCTCCCGCAGCTCGTCTGCGACGAAAGCCGGAACATTGACATCTCGGATGCCAGCTTCGGTCTTGGGCTCCCCGATATCGTAGGTGCGAGCTTTGACGGCTTTCGTTACATGCACCTTACAACCCAAGTTGCTGGGCTCAAGCAGGCCGGTAAAGTCACCCCATGTCAGGCACCGCTGCTCGCCTTGCCGCAGGCCGGTTGTCCGAGCGAACTGTGCCATCAGTTTCCACTTGCCGCGCATCGCACCGATGATCTTGTCGATAAGCTGTGGGCTGATCCGTCGCGCTTTCTCTTTCTTTTTCTCTGTAACCCCGCCGTGAATCGGCCGCACAACTTTTGCAGGATTGGTGGTCCGACAGCCACACTTGATAGCGTGGGTCAGCATCGGCTTGAGAGCTGCCCAGAAATTCTTGCATGTCTTGAGCGTCCGTCCCTCCATGACTTG
>VMHT01164465.1_pt1 | contig 33932 bp, 28 predicted proteins | sample 4693611 | NCBI WGS metagenome assembly VMHT01 (sample SAMN12280063, study PRJNA550983) | marine metagenome | isolation source: seawater sampled from same location over 5 years 0.02-0.2 micron viral filtrate | place: USA: collected off the coast of southern California halfway between the port... ...
CGTCGTCGTCGTGCGTGTCCTCGCAGAACGACGACGCGGAGAGATTCGTCGCGCCGTGGGCGTACGAGGGCGACCGCGCGACGGCGATGCGACGCCTCGTCGACGTCGCGACGGGACGCGCGACGCCGCGAGGCAGGGCGCTGTCGCAGCGCGGGAGCGGGATCGGGGCGAGGACGGGCGACGGGCGCGCGCGCGACGGGTTGTCGTTCGTCGCTCGCGCGGAGGCGTACGACGAATCGAGCGGATACGTGCGGTTGGCGCTCGCGCCCAAGACGCGAAACGACGCGAACGGTGGATTCGGGGCGAAGGTCGCGCTCGACGGGAACGACGTCGACGTCGCGGGCGTCGGCGTGTTCGACGCGGAATTTCTGTTCATCGCGAACGACGAAGTGGTCGACGTGCGCGTGGCGCAGCGCGGCGGTAACGCCGAGAATCGCGGGGTGTTTCGATTGAGTTACACCGATGGCGTGGCGTTCGATACGAATCTCGCGAGGGCGCGCGCCGAGGAGCTTCGCATCGCGATCGGGTGGGAAATCCTCCCAGTCATAGCCGCGTTCGATCCGAAGTGGAGCGACAAAGAGCGACTTTGGTTTGAGAAATTATTCGACGCCGCCGCGGGGCGTCCGGCGCCGGAGACGAACGATCTACGCGACATGCGCGACACGTACTCGTACGAGTGATCGCCTCGCGTCGCGTCGCGTTGTAGTGTTCATCGATTTGTTTGTACCGCGCCGTCACCGCGCCTCGATTTGTTTGGACCGCGAGCTCGAGCTCGCGGTCCCGAAGCTGCACACTTCAAACCTCGGCGACGATGGCGATCTCCGAGCTCGCGCGCAAGGTGTTCCTGACGTACTTCGTCACCCACATCCCCGCCACGATGCTCATCGACGCGCAGGTGGTGTTGCCGCCGCGCGTCGTCCCGACGTTTGCGCGAAACGCCCTGCGTTGGCACATCTCCACGAATAACGACGTCTTGATGGCGCACCAGCCCGCGTGGTTGCGGAGTTTGGTGATGTGTGAGCTCGTGTTCCAACTGCCGTTCTTCTTCGTCGCGATATCGGCGCTGCGTCGAAGAGATGAGGGCGCGAAGGGGTGGTTGTTGGCGTACGGCGCGCACACGGCGACGACGCTCGCGCCGATTTTGCAATACATTTGGGAGAGCGACGCGATCGCGAGCGAGCTCGAGCGATGGAAGTTGATTGGGGTGTATTCGCCGTATCTCGTCGTACCGCTGTGGATCGTGTCGTGCACGATCGGAGAGGGGAAGATTTTCGTCGACGCGAAGACGGCGAGGAGCGCGTCTTCGAGGCGGAAGCGGGCGTAGGTCGCGGTGAGTTGACGTTTAGTTTTAATATTGAAAATGATCAAAACTGCCGAGTGGTGTTGGTCACTCGTCATGAGGGAAACTGTTCTTCGTTCGAAACGAGACGTCCCTAGTTCGGGACGTTGTGGATCACCTTGCCGGCGTCGATGGAGATGATGTTCGCGGGCGCGTTGGCGGCGCGAACGAAGCCACCGCTGTCTCTGCAAGGAAGGTCACAGCCCCAGAGATTGCCGTTGCCGTCGAGAAGCCAGAGCGCGGTGGCGCCGACGGTGATTTGACTGATCGTTGCGGTCGAGAGCGCACTCGGAATGGAGATTGTGGACCAGTCGCCGGTCATGTCCGAGGCTTTTCGTTTCAGCGTCCTTCCATCTTGGTATACGACGAACGCGTCCGAATCGCCGACTTCGACCTGCTTGACGGTCTTTACGGGTTGACGAACCCATCCGCCATTAGGCAGTTCCGCGCTCCACATATTGTGTTGCTTGTTCATGTGAAAGTGGTGCGTGCGACCGATGGTCACTTGGACACCTTTTCCGCCGCCGTCATCGGCGAAACCCCAATCGCCCGAGCCGTCGACGGGACGACTCCACATGTATCCGCCGGAGGTGTGTATACTCGTGTCCGTGACTCCGATGAGCGCATCGTAGCCCGCGTCAAAGTCAACCATGGTGCCTTGGGCGACGCCGTTGGCTACGGGATTGTTGGTTGCCGTATTCCAGTTATCGCGAGAGAACTGATTGAGGTCGGCGTTACGCGTCCAGGCGAGAGTTCCAGTCACGGTATTTAAACCCCACGTGTTGAACTCTCCCGAACTCACCGAGGTAAAGTGACCTTTGTAGTTACGCCAGACATCAGTTTTCGCCATCGATTCTTCGATTCCCCAGACGTTGTCCTCGTCGCCGGTCGCCGGACCGGTGCACGCGATGAGCTTCACCGTCAGCGGGCACCGCTCGAGACATCCAGCCCACGTCGTCTCGAATCGACGCACGCCGTCGACGAGCCGCATGCTCGACCTTTTCGGAATCACGCGATTTCTGTACGCGCCCCCGCCCGCGGGGACGTTTGCCAGGCACGTCGCGTTCGCGAGTTCGCCCGTCGCCGGAAACCGCTTGTTGTGCCCCAGTTCGAAGATGGTCTCGCCTCGCGCGTTCACCAGCCCGAACCCGATCTCCTCTCCCGCGCGCACGCGCGCTCGGCCGACGTATATCGTCGACCATCCGCTCTGCGTCAGCTCGACCCCGCCCGCGCGTCGGCTCGCGCCGCCGAACTCTTCAATCGGATCGTCCCCTCGTCGCAGCAACCGCACGCTCGCGATGTCGGACGCGTAGAAGTCCTCTATCGGCGAGCGATCGACGACGTCGAGCTCGATGCACCCGACGTCGACCTGAAACTGCACCTCGAACGGCGCGCCGGCGCCCTCGCGAGACGCGCGCCCGCGCGCGACGATCGACGCGACCGCGACGGCGACGACGGCGACGGACGCGATCGTCGCGCGGCGTCGGCGGTGACGCGCGACGTCGAGCTCGTTCGCCGCGCGGAGCAGCGCCGTGGACTCCGTCGCGTCGCGCGCGGGCGCCATGACGCGTCGGAGTGCGGACTGGGGTGTTACAACGGTTGGCGGAGCCCTGACTGACCCGGCGCGGCGCGCGGAGGATTTCGATCGATCGCGCGCGCGACGATCGAACGATGGGCTACGCGCGAACGGCCTGTTGAACGAATGATTTCGACGCGCTCGCCACGATGAAGACGTCGGCGCGCTCGAGCGAAGCGCCGACGATTTCGCGGGGCGAAAACGACGCGGCGGCGCGCTCGAGCGCGACTCGCGCGGGCGCGAGCATGCCCGGGACGAAAGAATAAAGCGCCGGCTCGTCTGCGCAAAGAAACACGAGGCGTGATCTACCGTCCAGGTCGTCGTCTTCGAACCACCTGAAGTCGATGATTGGTTTTCTGTGAACGAAGACGGCGAGCGGAGCTCCGTCGTCGGCGTCGTTCCCGGACGCCGGCCATAGAAATAAAACCTTGTCGTTGTGGCTCGCGCACAGAGTCGCGAGCATCGTCTTACACGAACTCAGCGCCAGTCGCACGCCCGCTCGTTCGATACCTCGCGCGTCGCACGCCAAAGTTTTCTGTTCAAACCGCGCGACTTTTTCGTATCCGTCTCCGCGCTGAGACTCGCGGAAAATTCTCGTCGATGCCGTCGCGTCGCACGTCAGCGGGTGCGTGAGCGCGCGCGTGATCCGCCAAGTCAATTCATCGATCCATAAAAGGGCCTCGTTCGACACGCACGTGACGATGAGACGTCCATCCTTCGCCCGAACGCTCGGCGCCGACGCGCCTCGAATCGTCGCTCGCCGGAGGCCTTCGGCCGAAAAAATCTCCAGCGCCGGTCGCGCCTCCACCGCGCACGAATCGTCATAAATTAGAATCTCCTGCCCCCCTGCGCCGCCAAACTCGATCATCTGCGCATCGAAGCCCGGAGGCAAGCGAAACGAGATCGCGCCTTCGTACGGCGCCGTCGCCGAGAACACCTCCACGCGTTCGCGCGCTTCATCGTCGCGCGTCACGAACGCCATCCACCGTCCATCTCGCGACCGCGCGTGCGCGCTAAATCTGGAGCTACTCTTCCTCGCGTGCGCGATTCGAACGAAGTCGAATCCGTCTCGGTCGTCGAGCATCGTCGTCGACGCGTCGCCGTCGCCGGCGAACGCGAGCGCGCCGTCGCCCGCGCGGAACGCCCGCGAGCACGCCCCGATGCCGCGCGCGACGCGCTCGAGCGTCAACCCGCGGTCGTCGACGGTGACGACGCACGCGGTGCCGTCGTCGAGGACCACCGCGCAGACGTCGCGCGTCGCGTGCCAAGCGACAGACGCGATTGTGCTTTCAAACTGTATCGCCTTCCCGACGCGTTCGTCGACGCGCGCGGCGCGCCGGAGCGTCAGATGGACGCCATCGCGCACGAGCGCGCGCGTGCGGTCGGGGCTGAGCGCGACGGAGCCGCGAAGATCGCGGTCGTCGAGCGCGAGGGCGGGCATGCTGTGCGGCTGGCGCCGGCGCGCGTCGCGCCGGCAGTCGGTGGCGCGGTCTATCTCTCGCATAAAACTACGGCGCGGCGCCGCGCGGGAGCTATGTCTAATAACACTGGCTGCGTCGATCACTCAGACGTTGCCGTCGGCCTGGACGCCGTCGTAGGAGACTCTGTACGCCGGGAATTGGCTGGCGTCGATGACGCCGCAACCGATGTCTCGCACAGTGACGTTCAAGCGACCGTTGAGCATTTTCCCACGCAAGTGACCGGGCATCGATCCCGGGTACACGTTTAACACGCTGTGCACGATCATGCGCGAAGGGCCGCCGAAGAGCAAGACGTCGCCCGAGTTCAGGCGCACGACTTTGTGCTCGGGATCGTCAAACGAATATTTGTACCCAAAGTCGCCGCTCAGCCCTACGGAGAAACTCACGATGGGCGGACCCGTGCGCGATTTTACGAGCTTTGGATCTTCACTATCTTTGTGCCACTTGAACTCGGCGCCGTCTTTGTAAAAGTTTACCAGGCACGTCGTCGGGTTCATATTTGTCGGCATCTCGGCGTCCGCGGCGCACGCCGCCGCCACCGCGTCCTCGCACATCTGCGTCAAAATCCCGTCTGGAAACGCATCGGGTTCGAGGATCATCCGCCCACGACTACCTTGATTCAGCTTGAACGTCCCATCTCCCATCTTCGCGAAGAAACCTTGCCCGCGCGCGGCGTCGTCGGATTCTGATTCGCCGAGCGCGAACGATTCGCTCGCCAACCACATTTGCGCCTCCACGCTCAAAAACTTCCTCAAGCACACCAATCCTGGTCCGAGACGCTCCGTCTTAAATCCGTGCGGCTTTTTCTCTCGTTCACGCGTCGATTTCACCGCCGCGTCGTCGTCTAAATCCCGTCCGACGCACTCTCGCAGCCGCCTCCGGTCCAACGCCGACGGCGTCGTCGCGATCACCTCTCGCGCCGTCGCCCTCGTCACCCCCCCCGTCCGCGCGCACTCCACCAACACTTTCGCGAACTCCGACGCCGTCACCTCCCGGCGCTGAAACGCCCGCGCGTGCGCGCGCAGCGCGTCGTACGCTTTCTTCGCCAGCTGTCCGCGCAACGCCTTCGCGAGCTTCTGACACCGCCCTCTGGCGCCTTCGCCGCCCGTCGCGTCTCGCGCGTCGTCCATCGCGGTGTCGTCCGCGCCTCGACCGCGCGCGCGTCGACGCTCGACGCCCGCGCGCGCCGCTCTGTCGCCATTCGTCGACGCATCGCGTCGCGTCGCCGCATCGTCATGACGGACGCGCGTCGCTACGACCGCGCGAACGACCCGTACTACGTCGTGCGCGACGAGATCGCGCGCCACGTCGACGACCTCGCGCGCCGCGCGCGGAGCGGCGCCGCGAGCGCGACGGTAAGCGCGGCGCTCGAGCGAGACATCGAGAGCGCGCGCTGGGAGCTCGACGAACTCGACCGCGCGATCGCGGTCGCGGAGCGCGAGAGCGCGCGGTACAAGCTCGACGCGCGCGAGATCGACGAAAGGAAACGGTGGAGCGCGCGGGCGCGCGAGGCGGTGGACGAAGCGATGGCGACGACGCGCGCGAGGGCTCGAGCGGGACGCGCGAACGGGGACGGCGACGGCGACGCGAACGGGACGACGACGCGAACGGCGGGAGACGCGGGCGTCGGTGAGGCGGGATTCGACGATCATCAACAGTTGCTCGTGCGAAGGCAAGACGAGGATCTGGACGACATATCGGCGAGCATAACGCGCATCGGACAAGTCGGTTTGACCATCGGCGAGGAGCTCGCGTCGCAGTCGAAAATGTTGGAGGACTTGGACGAAGACGTCGACGGCGTCAACGCGAGGTTGGCGGCGGCGGAGCGAAAGATGCGAGATGTTTTGAAAAAGGTCGGTCTGCGCGGACAGCTTTGCGTGATTTTCTTCTTGACCGTCGTGTTGTTCGTCTTGTTCGCGATCGCGTTTAAGTGACGCACGCGGCGTCGGCGCGTCGCGGTTCGCTAGTCTAATACTTGCAATATTGTACTGTACAAACACTTCCTTCGTCTTCGTCCTCTCTAATCGTCGCCGCGCGCGCTAACATCGTTTATTTAATCGTCCCACGACAACACCTTGGTGGTGTCCCAACGCGCGACGCCGCTTCGCGTCACCGCGTCGTCCACCATGCGCTCGGCGTCCTCCAGCGCGACGTCGACGATTTCGTATCCGAGCATCCCTCGCATCGTCCCTCGCACGCGTTCGAATATCTCATCGCGCTCGTACCCTCGATCGCGCAATCGCGTCACGAAATCTCCGTGCGCGCGTCCGTTCCTGTACGCCGGCGCGCGTTCCGGCGTCTTCAGCGTCGCCGCCATCGCGTCCTCGTCGTAGTCGTACAGAAACGACGTGTGGTGCAAAAACCTTCCCCTCGTGATCGCCTGCGCGTTCCCTCCGAACTTTCGCGTCCCGAACGCGTAATCGTTCTCTCGCAGCGCGAACGTCCCGCACTTATCGAACACCCGCGCGTACACCTCTCCCGTCGCCGCCATCACTCTTCGCGGGTGCGTCTCGCGTTCGCGCACCATCGCGTCGTCGCCCGCGTTCATCGTCATCCCCACGAACAGCGTGTCGCCGTCGCACGCGATCGTCCCACCGCCCGTGAATCGTCGCACGAGTTTCACGTCGCGCCTTCGCGCCTCTCGCGCGTCGACCAAGCGCTCGACCGCGCCGGAGACGCCCAACACGACGGCGCGTCGCGCCGCGCCGTCGAGCGTCGTGAGCCAATCCTCGCTCGCGCGGTGTCGCAGCAGCCCCTCCTCGAGTCGCAGGAACCGCGCGATGTCGACCGATCGCGCGTGGACGTGGTACAGCGCTCGCGACGCGCCGCGCGCCATGCGCGTCGCGCGTCGCGTCGCGACGTGTCGTCATCGGCGGATTCAGCCTTCGTCGGCGTTCGCCACTCATCGGCGCTCCGGCGATGACGGACGTCGAGCTCAAGGCGTCGCGCGCGCTCGAGGCCGCGCGCGCGTTCCTCGCGCGCTCGCCCGCGAGCGCGCGCGCGCCGAGCGCGACGACGCGCGCGAGGAACGCGCTGAATGTGAATCTCGACGCGACGTTTTCCGCGGCGACGAGCGACGACGCGAGGACGGACGCGGACGCGGCGACGACGGGACGCGCGCCGGAGACGCCCGCGTCGGTGGCGTTGGAGCTGTCGAGCGAGAGCGACGACGACGACGACGCGGCGACGGCGACGACGACGACGACGACGACGGGCGGCGACGACGCGCGGGAGAGAGGCGAGGAGGGGCGACGGGTGAGGCTCGAAGTGGACGAAGACGAGGACGTCGACGACGGCGCGCGCGATGGTGGGGAATCGGACTCCGAGGGCGTGTTCGCGGTGGCGATCAAACGCGAGCGAGACGAGGCGGAGGCGGAGGCGGAGGCGGAGGCGGAGGCGGAGGCGGAAACCGGCGGCGAGGCGGAGGCGAACGCCGAGACCGCGGCGGCGTTGCGAGCGAATATCGACGCGTTGCGCGAAGAGTTGGAAGAGTCGAGATGGGCGCGCGAGGCGCTGGAGACGCGCGTGCAGGAGGCGGAGAAGATCGCCGCCGAGGCGCGCTCGAAGACAATCGAGAGCGCGTTGGATCCGCAAAACCAGTTGACGAACGAGCAAGTGGCCGCGCTCAGGGCGGAGATCGAACAAGTGGAGTATTTGAAACGTTTACTCGCGCGCGCGGAGCAGATGCGTAACGTCGCGCGCGCGGAGACGAAACAGGCGCGCGACAAACACGAGAGCGATTTGGAAATCGTTCGCAAGGAAGTCGCCGTCATGGACGCCGAGATGGAAAATTTACGGCGGCGCGTGAAAAAGGACAAAGCGAAAATTGAGGCGATGGAACGCACGACCATCGAGGCCGCGGATGAATTCGCGACGCTGTACTCGCGACAAGAGAACACCAGACGTCTCCTCGGCGCGTGCATCGTCGCCATCCTCGCCCTCGTCGTGCGCCTCGGTCTATCGGGGCAAACTTTCATGATGAAAAACATGTATCAGTACTGATGTAAGAACATAAACGCGCGCTTCGTTCTAAACCCCCATCGTCGATCCTTTGCCGCGCTGACCCGCGACGCCGCCGTCGACGTCGTGTTTCCAGTCGAGAAGTCTCTGTAGCGCGTCGTCGCTCATCGAACGCGTCTCCGGGACGACGTATCGCAAATGTTTGATTTCTTCCACGGCAGAATCATATCCGTGCTGCTTTGCGTGGACATCGCGCAGTTTTTTTGATATCTTGCGTAGTGACTCGAGGTCTTGTTCGTGCACGTACGCGGCCTCGGCGGCGCGGTCGCGAGCCTTCACCCAGTCTGTTGCGCCGACGCCGACTGTTTTCGAGTAACACCGCGCCGGCGCATCGCGAACGAGCGCGCGCCGTGCGAACCGAGTCGTGATCGCCGTGAGTGACATGCGTTTGCGTTTTTGAAGCGCGAGCGGTGTCGGCGCGAGGCGAGGTGTGCGGCGCGCGAATAATTGAAAACAACGAGATGGGATTAAATCACGGCGCCGCCGAGGTCGCGTTGGAGACGCCTAAAGGCTGGACTTCAGCTATCGGGCCTTCGCGAATGAACGCGGCCCAGTAATCGGGCATGAGAAGGGCAAGAATGTGCGGCTCGGTGTCGCGCTCTAACGCGACCTCGAGCGTCAAGACGTCTTCGAGGAGCTTCTCGAGAGATTTGCTCACCTTGGAAAACATCGGACCGAGAGTCTGCGCGGCGCGAGAAGCGTCCGCGGGAGAAAGCCAAAGATGTTCGCGCAAAGCGGGGAGAGAACCCCCTTGAGCGCCTCGCAAGGAGTTGAGTTGTGCTGTGAGTACACCGCGCAAATTTTTCGCTTCGCTGAGCAATCGCGCGCACTCTTCGGCGTCGCCGTCGGCGCGGCAGGCGCGGCCGAACAAGCCCGCTAATAAATACTGCACCTGTTTCGTCCCACGATCCTGCGCGAGACGCTCTAAAATCCAATCTTTGATCATCATTGCCTCATTCGGGCGCTGCCACAACACGTTCACGAGCAACAAGGTGTCGAATTCGCTCACCTCGTCGCGGTTGTTCGTGTACGCCGCGACGCGCAACATTTGCACCGCCTTGAGCAAGCGACGATCGGAAACGTACACCGGCGGCTCACACTTGTCTTGCAAAAACGTTCGTAAGTCAGTGATCAGCTCGATGACGTTCGTCGGTACCTCGGTCTCCGCCGCGGCTTCGTATCGAATGTTCGCAAAGTCCTCCGGCTTGAGTCGGGTGTCGCTCGTCGAGACGCCGCCGTGATCGTTCGCCTTGGACCCGATCGCCGCCTCGCCGCCGAGAGATAGCAACTTCCCGAGCCCACCGGCGGATACTTGTTCGACGCTCGATCGCAATAAAAATCGATCGTACAGCGCGTCCAACTCCTCGCTCTCCGGTAATTCATTCGAAGCGCCGACCAAGCACAACAGCGGCACGTCGACGCGTTCGCTCCCGTTATCAAACAACCTCTCGTTCAATATCGTCAACAGTGAGTTCAAGATGGCTGAATTCGCCTTAAAAATTTCATCCACAAACGCCACGTTGGCGCTGGGCAGATATCCATCAATCTTCCGCACGTACTCATCGTTTTCCAGCCCCTTCATGCTCAGCGGTCCAAACAACTCCTCCGGCACCGAAAACCGCGTGAGCAATCGTTCAAAAAATTGCCCTCCCTCGCACAGCGCGCTCAGCCGGCGTCCAAGTTCGCTCTTCGCCGTCCCCGGCGGTCCGAGCAACAGCAAGTGTTCTCCGCAGCACGCCGCCAGCAGCAACAACCGCGTCTCCGTCTCGCGTTCCACCAAACCTCGCTCCAGCGCCGTCGTCGCCGCCGCGATCTTCCTCGACAGTTCCTCCCTCCGCGCGCTCGACGACGCCATCCCGTCCTTCGCGTGCGCGTCCGCGTCGACGTCGGTCTCTCCGCTCACGATCGGCGCCATGCGCTCGCGCACGCGCTCGCGCACCGCGCGCTCCTCGGCCGATATCTGCGCATCCTGCTCGCGCTGTCGCCGCTTCCACTCCGGCTCGTCCGCGTCCGCGGCGCGCGCGATCGCGCGACCGCGCGGTCGGACCTCGCGTCGGTCGCGCGCGCGCGCCGGGATCGCGCCGACGCGCGACGCGCGCGCCATCGCGAGCGCCATGGATGAATGCGTGCGCGCGCGGCAATCTGACGTCAGCGCGTCGTCGTCGTTATCCGCACACGCGCGCGCGATGCGAGGCGCGCTCGCGACGCCGCGCGCGACGCGCGGCGCGCGACGCGACGCCGCGACGGTCGGTCGACGCGGGCGCGCGACGCGCGCGCGCGCGACGACGCGCGGCGACGCGACGACGACGACGACGACGACGCGACGGCGCGCGCTGGTCGCGCTGGTCGCGCTCGCGAACGCGCGACGCGCGAACGCGGGTCCGGCGACGCGACCGTTCGTCGTCGACGCGGTGAAGAACGAGCGATGGGTGGCCGTGGACGCGACGTTCGAGGTGCCGGCGACGTGGGCGAACAGGCCGGGGCAACGCGCGAGGGTGGATAAATACGTCCTGTACACGGATACGTACGGGCCGAATTATCGGTACACGACGACGGTGCCGAAACTGCTCGGCGACGGCGAGGCGAAGATCGATCAACTCGCGCTGGTCGTCGTGTCGAGGGAGGGATTGGAGAGCGTGGGGGATTTGGGGACGATTGAAAAGATCGATCCCGCGCGCGCGTTCGGCGTGGAAGGTTTCGAGGGATTGGCGGCGAGCGAGGTCGCGAAGGCGAGCGTGAGAGAGGACGCGGGCAAGCAAACGTATTATCAGTGGGAGCTCTTCGATGGCCAACATCGATTTTTGATGTCGGCGTGCGTGTCGGGAGGGGGGTTGTATTGCTGGGTCGCTCAAATCGACGGCGCGCGGTTCGACGCCGACGCGGAGACGTACAGGGCGGTTTTGGACTCGGTGAACATCCCGCTCGTGGAAGAATCGCGTAACGATATGTCTAGTCGTATTTATGAAACCCGCTAGTGATTGGGATGCAATAATTATCGCGCTTGTTGTTGTTTCATCGACTCGTTCATCGACTCGCGAAGAATCGCTTGCGCGCGCGACGCCGTGCCTCGATCGACCCCCTCGGTCTTACCGTCCACCGCCGCGTCTAAGAGCTCGAGCACGGTCTCTGCTTTCGCGACGTTTCGACCGGCGCCGATGTTCATCGCCGTGGCGCTTCCCACGTGCGTCGCGAGCGTCGCGGTGGTTTGCAAGACTTCGCTCAAATCCAACGCGTCGTCGGCTTGCTTTCGCAGGTATCCTAAGACGTACGCGCCCGCGCTGCTATCACCGCACCCCACGGTGTCGCCGACTTTCACGCGTGGACAACCGACGCGCGCGCTTTGACCGTCGCGCGTGACGACCATCGCGCCTTCGGGACCGAGCTTCACGACGACCCACTCCGCCGCGGATCCCGGAAAGTCGAACACAGCCGCGGCGTAGTCCGTGGGCGGCGCATTCGCACGCACGCCCGTGAGCGCTGCGAGTTCTTCCTCGGTCGCGAGCACGACGTCGGAATTTTCCAGCGCCACTCTCAATGCCTCCATGCGTGACGGATTCGTCTCGTCGACAAACGTAAACGCGCGAGGCCCCGGATCGAAAAACACCCCCGCGCCGTTCCCCTTGGCCAATTTGAGCGCCTGCGCTACAGCCTGAGGCTTGAGCTCGTCGAACACAAAACCGTTGAGAAACACCGCTCGACACGAACGCAACGCCTCGCGCGCTTCGTTAGAGACGTCGCTCACGTCCCGCATCAGCGGCCACGGGCCCAAATCGTACCTACTACAAAACGCGTGCGAACCGGCGCCGTCGCTCAACACGAAACAAATCAACGTCTCGGCCAAAGCGCTCACGCGCACGCCCTGATCGTCTCCTGGAATCAATTCCACGTGATCAATTCCCTCCAGCGCGAGCTCATCGATCAAAAACTTGCCGTATTCATCGTTTCCGACGTGTCCCGCGCACGACGCTCGCAAGCCCAGCCTCGACGCCGCGATTAAAAAATTACAATTCCCGCCCAGTTCCCACGACTCTCGCGCCGGCGCCGTCCTCGCGAGTTCACCGAGTGTTTTAGTCGTCTTCAGCGACGTCGCGTCTGGGATCGGGCCGGGCGGCAGTAACACGTCCACGCACAGGTTACCGAGCGCGACGACGTCGTACTCTCGACTCGCGCGCCGCGCCACCCTTCGTCGCACCTCTCGCTCGCGCGCGCCCGCGCGCGCGCGGGACGACGCACGACCACTGTGCGCGCACTCTCCACACGCGCGTCGCCGCTCGACGTGCGCGTGCGCGGCGACTCGCGTCGAGATCATGGTGCTCTCGATGCCGCTCGCCGAATCAATCAATCGCGCACGTTTCGCGCGCGCACGCGTTCGTGTCGAACGCCGCGCGCGATGGAGAAGACGAAGACGACGGTTCTACGTCCCGTTCGACGCGCGCGCGGACGTGGTGCGCGAACGCGTCGGTGCGCGCGTCAAAGTGTGGTTTCGACTCGGTGCTGGTTAAGGGGAAGAAGGAGATATTTATTCGACGCGCGACGCCGAAAAGCTAAATCAACGAGCCGCCGGTAAATTTTGCCGGTGACATTGGAGGGTTTTGAGATCTAGCGTCGTTCGACGACGAAGATCCAAAACCGAGATCTTTGGTCAAGGCGGCGAGCGCGTCCAAGGAGTCGGTCGCGAGCGGCGGCTTTCGCGGCGACGAGCCGCCGCTCAGTCGCGGGGAGGCGCCGGGAGAACCGAAACTGGATAGCCCAAATGGATCGGCCGCAGGTTTTGGAGGACTTTGGGGAACTTGCGCAGCGTGTGGATGCATCGCCGAAGCCTGCGGGGGCGGTGCGAAACCGAATTGATTCGCCGGCGACGGCGCCGCTCGCGGCGCAGGCGCGCCAAACGACGCGAGCGGGTCGGCCCCCATCGCTGGCTGCGGCGGCGCGTGCGCCTGGTTCGGGGCGTTGAACAAGTTGTCCAAATCGCCCCAACCAGAAGCCACCGGCGCGGCCGCGGGTGCAGCCGCAGGCGTCACCGCGGGCGCGCTCAAACCTCCGAGCAAATCGTCGATGCTCGACGTCGGCGCCGGCGCCGCGGACGAGGCGGAGGAGTAATTCACCGCCATCACCGCGTTCGCCGCGCGAGGTGGCGGCGCGAACGCCATCACACCCGGCGCCGGCGCGACGCTCGGTACGGGAACGTCTCTAAAAACAATCTTTGGCGCCGCGTTCGCCGACGGCGCGTCGTCTTCGTCGTCGCTCGAATCCGCCTTTTGTCGTCCCGACGCGAACGCCGGCGCCGGCGCGCTCGGCGGCGCCACGGGAGCGCGTGGTTTCACGTCTTCGTCCGCGCGATTCCACGGCGCGCCGCCAGCGCCACCGCCCGAAGAAATCGACGCCGTCGACCGTCGCTCCGAGTCGCCGCCGAGCGCGCTCCCTCCCGAAAACGACCCACCCGCGCTCGACGTCGACCCTCTCCGCGCGTGCGTCCGCGCTTCTTCGCTCGACATCCCCGCGTACTTGCCGCGATTTCTCTCCGCCTTTTCCCTCGCCTCCTCGACCGATCTCGGATCTTCCACCAACGCCTTGATCTTTTCCGCTCGATGTCGCACGTTCACCCCCTCATCCTTCCCTCGCGCGTCCTTGTACTCGAACCTCAGCGCGCCGTCCATCATTCGCCTTCGCCTGACGTCCTCCGCGATCGCTCGATCGCCGTTCGCGACGAGATACTCGACGACGGTGAGCGCCTTGTACGCGCGTCGCCACTCCTCCGGCGCGCTCTTCAAGCGTTTCTCCAGCACCTCGCGCACGACGTCCCACTTCCCATCGCGCGTGAGCCGCGCGATCGCGCGCAGCTGCTCCCCGTGCGGGCCCCAGGGCTCGGAGTTCGTCGCGTCGCGGACGAGCGCTTCGTCGTCGCCGATGCCTTTCCATTGATTGACGCGCTTCTTCGCCGCCTGCGCCACCTCGTCCGGGATCGCGGACTTGATCGTCGTCAGCGCGGCTTTGAACATCGTCGCCGTCGCGCGCGGCGCGGCGCGCGACGCGACGGCGCGCGACGCGACGGCGTGTGACGCGACGTCTCTTTCACCGCGCGACGCCGAAACCAAAACCAAAACCAAAGCCAAACACGGAACGCGAAAGCGGGCACGCGTCACTCGGCGACGCGACGACGGCCGGACCGGCGACGCGCGCGCGACCGACGCGTGCCGATGAACGCGTCGACGTGCGTCGTGTGCGGCGCGACGGGACGCGGGAAGACGACGGTCGTGAACGGATTGGTGCGGGAAACGCTGCGGGAAGAGATTCTTCTCGGAACGGACGACGAGGACGCGCGCGCGACGGGGCGGGCGCGCGCGGTCGTCGATGAGGTGCGACGAAGGACGACGCGCGACGACGCGAAAAACGCGAATGCGATGGTGCGCGCGCTCGAGACGAAGCGCGGCGAGTGACGCGCGCGCGGGACCGATGCGACAGAGCGAGACGACGCGGGCGAGGCGCGATGGAAATCGGCGCGCGGCGAGACGCGAAGGACGGACGACGAACGGAGGGGATTGGAGGTGGCGACAGCGCGAAGAAGTGCGAGAAATGATGTCTAGTGATGAGGGGCGACGAGCGATGGAGGCGTGCGTGCGAAAACAGAATGCGTTGGATGTGATGCCGACGAGCGCGAGGACGGGGTGCCCGATAGCGATTCGACGCGCGACGTTGGACGACGAAGATGAAAAACAGGCGGCGAACGGCGTGTTCATCGCGCGAGTCGTCGTGCGATACCGAGAGGAGCATGAACTGGAGCAGGCGTTGCTAGATGTGGCGATTCAGTCGCGCACGGCGGGAGAGTTGGCGGGGAGACTGTGCGCCGGAGGGACGCCGCCAAGAAGAAATCGCGCCGACGAGGACGAGGCGGAGGCGAACGACGGATCGATCGAAGAACTCGCGAGCGTGCTCGGTGAAGACCCAAAAGACGTGAAAGCGCGTGTGTTGGAGTGTTACGATCGATGTGAGCCATTTCTTCCAGCGCGCGTTCGAGATTTGCTCGGACGCGAACGCGTGTACGAAGTCCGAAGCGCTTGCGCCGGCGCCGCACTCACGGCTATTCGTTCTTTTATTTTACGCGTGGCGACGGCGGGTAAGTGGACGCACTGGGGCATCATAGAAGGTACGGTCGAGGTCGAGCTTCCGTTAGCGTACGACGTCAAGTTCGTGGATACGCCCGGGATTGATGCGTCGCAATTCTCTCTCAAGCGATTGCGCCGAGTAATTGGCGCTGAAGCCGAGGAGCGATTCGGGATGTTCATATACGTGTGCGGTAAAGATGCACCGAAAGAGTCGGAGTGGAGCGCTCTGCATGCAATGGGTACGCTAAAGAAGATCGTCACCGAGGGTCCGCGGCTGTGTTTGTGCTGGCCCGTGGAGCTCGTGGTGAACGCCAACGGACGTCCAGATGGCTTTGTCACGAATCTCCAAATCAAAAAGTTCCAGGATCGCACGTTGAAGATGCTGCGATCGGACTCTAATCATTGGCGCGAACGTCTTGATCAATGTATCGTCGCATCCAAGGTCGATGGCTTGCGCGGTGATTTAAGACGCGGCATGGCGCTGGCGTTTGTTCGGGCGTTTAAGCCCGACGCCTCGACGATTTTGAAGTATTCCATGTATCAGCTGGCGTTTTCGGTGGAAGAAGAGCTCAAACCATCACCGCCGAGCGATAACGGCAGTGGAGTCTTACCGAGCACCGCGGTGGTCGCTGACGCAAAACCTTCGACAGACCCTTGTCCGAAGACCAAGCGAAAGATTGACGAAGAAGCCGCGACGAAAGCGTCGCCACCAAAGAAACGCCTTAAGAAGCAACCACGCCAGTGTACCATCGCTGATCCATTCGTGTTCAACGAAGACGATGGTCTTTTTGCCGACGAAGACGCCGCAACACCTCCAATGTTCGGCAAGCACATCGCAAAAACCAAATCAACGCGCTCGCCGCTCGTCGACGCCAACGAAAAGTCTCGCGCGACGGCGGCGGCGCGACGCAAAACCAAACCGTCGAACACCGCACCGAAGCGACCGCTCGTCTTGACGTCGACGACCGTTTCTCCGCCGAAGTCGAAGCATCGAGGTGCTGAAGCACCGCAGCCGAAGCTTTCCCCTCAACTCTCCGCGACGCCCGCGTCCAAGCCTGCGCGAAATCGGCCAAAGTTCGTCGTCGCCTCCGTCGACGACGGTCCCACCCCATCCCCACCCCCCGCGCGTCCGAAACGCCCGCGCGAATGCACGAAACAACCTTGGTGGGTCGTCCAATCGCATCGATAGCTCCATCACGACGCATCGCTTCCATCAATTTATCCATCGCTGACTCGCCGACAGTTACGCCTCGCGCCTCGTCAGCGTCCCCGCGCGCCTCATTCCGAGGCGACCTCGACGTCGCGTTCGACGCCGCAGATCGTCGGAATCGATCGACAGCGCGCGCGTTGCGTTTTCGATCGCATCGCTCGCGCGAGACGCCGCGCGCGCGTCCGGTCACCGCTCGGAACCGGCGCGATTCAACAATCGCTCATTAATCGCCCGACGCGATCGACCGAGCGATGTCGTCGAGCGAAGGCGCGCGGTCGCGCTCGCCCAAGCGCATCGCGCGCGTACACGTTACCGCAGACGCGCGCGCGCGCGACGCGCGGCAAATGCTCGATCACGCGTGGCGGGAGTGCGAAGGAAAGGCGCGAGCGCGGCGCGCGAGAGCGTCGGCGAGAGGCGAAGACGAAGCGGACGACGAAAGGATGGAAGATTTGCACGCCATCGGAGACGTCGTGCGTGAATTGTGCGCGGTGGATGATGGGGTGCTGATGCGATCGACCCTGGGGTGCATGGATGGGTTTAAGGTGGCGTTGCGCGCGGAGCGAGAGGACGACGACGAGGCGAGGAGAGAAATTTGCGTCGCGGCGTTGTTTGGATTGAGCAAGCTCGCGACGACGGCGAGGGAACAAGTCATCGGGGGGGATGTGGAAGAAGATGTGGTACTTGAAATGCTTCGCGTGCAGTGTAAGGCGCCGAATATGCGATTTTCAGAACGCGCTCGGGCGATGTCGATGTACGTCAAGGCGGTGGGCGTTCGGGAAAACTTGACAAACGTCAACGTTCGGACGCCTCCGGCATCGCCGAAGGATAAGAGTGGTAGAACTATAGGTGGCTTAGCGCGAGCGTTTGCATCGCAACAAGAGATGGCAGATTTCAACACACCAGACGTGAGCGACGACGAGGGGACAGAGGAGCGCAGGCAATCGATGAGTTCGCTGTGCGCGTCACCGAGTAGAATCTTCTACTCGCCGAAAATTTTGAGCGGAGATGGCACGGTCGTTGATGAAGCGATCACACCTCCAGGCACAGTTATATGTCGCATCTGCGAACAGCCTGTCGCCAAACGAACTTTTGCCGATCACAACGCGACGTGCGCTGGATTTCGTCCGTCGTCGCTGGGTTCGAGTGGTTGCGCGTCTGCGCGCACTTCTGCCTCTCTCGCACAAGATGATTCGGAAACTTCAGACCAGATGTCTATTGATGACTTTCGAATCATAAAACTGATAAGTGGGGGCGCGTACGGGCGAGTCTTCTTGGCGCAGAAACGCGCGACGGGCGATTTGTTCGCCGTCAAGGCGTTGCGAAAGCGCGATCTCATGTACAAGAACATGATGGATCAAGTCGTCGCCGAACGTGATGCCCTGATAGCAGCTGCGAATCCGTTCACAATCAAATTGTACTACTCATTCACCTCTGCGAGGCACGTTTATCTCGTCACCGAATACGCAAACGGTGGCGACTTGTACAGTCTGTTGACGCAGCTCGGTCGATTGAGCGAAGAGCACGCTCGCCAGTACTGTGCCGAGATCGCACTCGCGCTCGAGTACGTGCACTCGAAAGGAATTACGCACCGAGATTTGAAGCCGGGTAATTGTCTCATTGCGTCGGATGGGCACATCAAACTTGCTGATTTTGGTTTATCGCGAATCGACCGAGACGCCGGGGACGCAGCGGGAAGCGGTAGCAACTCGCCCAGCCCTTACAGTGGCACGGGATCGCCCATGTCGCCGAGCAGTGGAGCCGCTTCGATCCGAATCCCAACGCGAGATCCCATGACGACGAATAGTCCGATACATAGAATGACTCTAGCCGCAAACGCGAGACAGAGCCCAACTCAGAGCCCGTCGCGAAAGGTGCATCGACGCTCGGCGTCAAGACACGCTTCTGGAGCTAAGGGTACTCCAGATTACTTGGCACCTGAAATTCTTTTATGCGAACCGTGCGGCGAGGGTGTGGATTGGTGGGCGTTAGGAGTGATGGCGTACGAAATGCTCGTGGGAGTTCCTCCGTTCAATGCGTCGACGCCGTTGGCGATTTTCGCAAGAATCATCAACGGCAAAGTGGAATGGCCAGGAAGTGGCGCCGCGCTGAGTGACGAGTCTAAAGATTTTGTTAACGCTCTACTCGTGCACGATGTAGAAGCGCGTCTGGGCTCGAACGACGATGCAAATGATATCAAGGCTCATCCTTGGTTTGCAGACGTCACTTGGGAACACGTCTACGACAAGAGCGCTGCGAGCGTGTTCGTGCCAAAGCCCGAAAGTCGACAAGATACGTCGTACTTCGTTCCCGCGTCGGATTTAAGCTTAGGTGTGGAGTATCCAGTCGGAGAGCGAAGAATGAGTGAATCTCACGCAAGTGAAGACAGCTCGAGCATGAAGGAGGACGTAGTCATTCCTGTCCCCACGCCAGAGGAAGTGGATGAAATCGAAGATTGCGACGAGGAAAAGTTACGGGCATTCACGTATAAGAACCTCGCCGAACTGGCGATGCGAAACATGAGGGTTTCCGGAGGGTCTGTCACGCACTCAGCCGCCCAAACGAGCGGACTTCCTCGTCGAGGCTCGGTTGGCAAAGACTTAGCGCACCAAAATTGATACTGTAGATGAAATTCTATGCGTCACACTTCAAAACTAAGCGCTCGCTATCGGACAGAAGACGAGGATGTTTCCGGCGTTCAATTGATGTGCGTTCTGCGGGGCTAGAGCTAATGGATGCGCAAATCGCGGCGTAGCAAGACGCGGGCAGGACGGCCGAGCGACGACTCGGCGCCGGCGGTTTCTTGCGCTTCGCGGATGAAATCTGAACGTTCGTAAAGAGCGATCGCGGCGTCGTTGTCGTGCTGGACGTGGACGTACAGCGTGTGCACGGCGTATTCGTCCCTCGCGATGATGGACGCGCGCTCTATCATGCGCGAGGCAACACCGGTCCGTCTCGCGGCGGGCGCCACGCCGACGTTTGATAAATACGCGCGTCTTCCGAGCGAGCGCGTTCCAGCGAGTTCTTCCGCCGGTAAACGATCGCCGATGTTAATGTCTAACGAACCGACGATCAAAGACGTCTCGGCGCCGTCGCGCACGCTCAACGATGCCGGATCGAACTCTCGTATGTCGTACTGCGCCGACGACGCGGGCGCTCGAGCGACGATGAGCACCACTTTCACGTTCTCGTAACCGACCTCAGCGCCGCACAGCTTGTTCGTCAGCGACGTGGTTTCGTTCTCAATCTTCATCGCGACGTGCGCGCGCTTGGCGAACGCGCTTCGGTCGCTCGGGACGTTTTGGCTGAAACTGAGCGCTCGACACGCCGCGGCGCCTACGACGTCGCTCGCGTGCGAGGAGACGTCGATGGTGATCGCGGAGCACGATGGGCTCGTCGTAGCGCGCGAACATTGTCGAGCGCGCGCGCGGGTGAAGACGGGCGAGACGCCGCGCGACGGCGCGACGACGGAGGACGCCATGCAGTGCAGTGCGGCGACGCGCTGGGCGATTTACAAGTCTAAGTCATCGACGCGGAGCGTTCCACGACGTTTCGCCGGTCTTAGCGTTGTAGTAATATGTTTTTCCCTCTGGAGTTTGCGCCGTCATCCAATCGCTCGGTGGCGCGGAGTACGCGTCGGGGTAGTATTGCGCGCCGGGCGCCGACGTCGGGGCGTCGAACGCCGCGGAACCGGCGGCGGAGGACGGATGCGCGAAGGGCAGAGGTGGCAACGTGACGTACGATGTTCCTTGCGTAGAATGCATCGCATCGCGCTGCTGTGGCGGCGCCGGTGATGTGTATCCTTGGACTTCGATCTGAATGTTTGACGGGTCGGCAAAGCGATGGGGCGGCGTTCGCTCTGGCGCTAACGGTCGAGAAGCGGATGGGGGTGTCGCGGCTTGCGCAAACCCTTGCCGCAATTGCTCCGTCGTTGACGCTTGCCCAGTCGAGGTCGACGTGCGCTCGCGCATGGCTTTCTGTAAAGCTTCGAGCCATTGCGATCGCTCGCGCTCGGAATCGGCGACGAGATACTTTGTCCCGATTCTCGCCGGTAGAGCGCCTTCGAGATGGATCGCGTAAGGCTTGCCAGCCGCCGCCTCTGACGCGACGGACACACTGTCGATGGATTCTATCGGGATCTCTCCTCGAGTCACCGCGCGCTCGTTCACGACGTTGGTCTTGAACCACACCAAATGTCCTTGCTTCAACACGAACCATCGCTTGCGCCACGTTCGCAACATCTCTCCTTGCTTCGTGAGCCATCCCGAGTACTCAGGGGTCTCCCAGAATCGAATCCCCGCGGCCGAAGACGTTGCCGTCGCGCCTGATCCCACCGTCGTCGCCTTGAGATTCATCCAATCCGATCCGCTTGACACTATGGTGTCCATCGCGTCCAAACCGTTCAACTCGCACCACTGAAAAGCCGACGTCGTCAACACATCCACGAGCGCCGCGATCGTCTTTACATCTGCGCTCAACGCTAACGACGTCTCGCCTGTGCCTTCTTTCGCGTGTATGCTCAAAATCGTCGGATCCGTCATCGACCATTTCGCTATTCTCGGCAGCTCGAACGCTCGTCTGGCTTTCGTCTCGTCGCCAACCGCGAAGCACTTCACCCCATCCAGCCCGACTTGCGCGATGACGTCTTCTATGTCGTCCCCGTCGTTCACCGGAAGTGTCATGCATCGATAACGCACGTTCCCAGCGGGTGCACCGGGAATTTCTCCCGCCTGCGCGTCGCGCGGTCCGCTCGCGTCTCGCGGCGTCCCGTCGCTCCTCGCGCCGGCACCGTTCTGTCCATCGTACGCCCCTTGCATCACCGCGCTCCCGTGCGAACTCGGCGTGAGTGTCACGTACGATGTTGTCGGGTACCTCACCGGCGTCGACGCGTACGGGTCGGTGTTATACGGGTCCATGACGAGATTGAGAATTCACAGCACGGGCCTGGTGCCGTGTGATTCGTCGCCGTTTGTCGCGCGTCCACGCGCACGAGACGCGTTCGTGCGTCGCCACGAAGGGTTTAAAGGGTTTCTGGACGCGTGAGCGCGCGCACAGCTCGCGGGCGTCGCGCGCGCGCCGATTTATGAGGCGATGAATCTAACGACCGAGATTCTGGTGTGGTCCCTCTCTGAGGCGTGAGCGCCGCCCGCGCGAACGCGCGCAGAACGCACTTCAAATTGTCGATTTAAGTAATCAAAAAAGGGTATGTTACATGTGTGAGTGTGTCGGTGTGACTATACTAGCTATCGTGCCGTCGATCGCGAACAGAATAAGCAGAAAGCGAAGCGTCGCCGAGCTCGTCGAGCGGCGTCGCTCGTCGCGAAACGCAAATTGAGCGGAGCAATCTTGGATGCGCACAGAATGATACTCGCGTCAGCGAATACTTAAAGATTTACTCGTACACGTCAGGCGTGCTGAGCGGAATGGGTGAAGTGAACGTGGCTCGCAACGGACCGTCCTTCGCAGCGTCGTGCATGCCGCCGAAGACAGTGTTCGTCTTTCTGTCTCGCGGCGTCTTGAACTCACCACCGTGGCCGCTATCCTCGTTGAAGAGCGGTACGGGCGCTTTACCGCGAGATGACGAAGACCGAATGCTGTACTTGCCCGGACGCATGCCCGGCGTGAGCGGAGACATGAAACCGTGGGATGGCGTTGGACGAAGCGGAGACATCTGTCCGGCGCGAAGAGGAGACAACGCAGTCGCGGGAAGTGAGCTCGTAGAGAAGAAGGGCGAGAGTTGAACGCCTTCGGAAAGTAGAAGAGTTCGCAGCGGTGACTGCTCCACAGACTTGCTCAAGTTCGAGTATTCACTCGATAAGTCGTCGGTATGCTCAAACGCTCGAAGCGGCGACCCCATCACCCCCGTCAACTTGAAATCCTCTATTATGAGGTCATCTTGCAACTCCTTGGCCGCCATCGTCGTTGCAGCGACGGTCTCTCGCGAGCGCGCTTTAGATTTGGAGACTTTCGACGCCTTCGCGGCTCCACCTCGTGGAAGCGCGGGGGAAGGACCGTTGTCGTTGTTCTTGCAACCTTCGCACTTGCAGTAATCTTGACACTTGACGCCCGCCTGGAAGCACTCACAATACTTCTTCAAGCACGCGCTCTTTTTGCAATGGCAACCCTTGGTGTGACGCGCATCGTCGCCTGCATCAGCCATGATTTTGCTCTCGAACGCATACGGGTTGCGCTGCTCAATCTGCTGTCTCGTCTTCGTCACGATGGCCTCGTTCTCCGTCGTGTTTTGGCACTGCTGACAAGAGCAATCCTTGCAAAAGGCGCCGGCGGCGAAGCATTCGCAGTACAACTTGAGACATTTGCTCTTCTTGCAGTTGCACTTCTTACTCGCAACGAACTCTCGGCACGCACTGGCATTCTTCATGGCACTCGCGTTAGATGCCAGACTGGAGTTCTTCGCCGTCGCGCCGCCGCGCTTCGCTACGACAGCCTTGGATGCCTCCACGCCGCCGCGCGGCGCGCGAGCGCTACGCGTGCCCACGCGAGGAGAATCCGCATCGAAGTTCTTCAGAGTCTTCGTGTAACCTTTCGTCCATTCGACGCTCGCGCCAGTCGTGCTCGAACGTTTAGACGCAGAATCCTCGTGACCGTCCCCTCGCGACGCCCCTCCTCGACGTGGATACGAGCCTTGCTCTTCGACGCCGATGACGGAATCATCAAACTCGTCGTACATGTTTTGCAAGACGTATCGATCATCTTGAAGTGCTTGGACGTCCAACTCACCGAATTCAACATCGAGTTGCCTTCGCGCGCGCCCACCACCGCCGTTTCCTCGTTGAATCGACGCCTCCGCGCTCAGCGCCAAGCGCGCGACGTCCGAAACGCCGCCGCCGTTTGTCGCCTTTCCATCGCCATCACTGCGTCGCCGAGCGTCATCCGATGCATTCGTCAGTCTCACGCGATTCATTTCGATCGTGTTCACCGCCAACTCGCGTCTGACCACCCTATTCGAGCGCCCTTCGCGACGTCGATTCCCCTCTCTTCTCTCGCGCGCTCGAGGCTCCCACCCGCCCGTCTCCCGGAGACGGCCACCGAAACGCGCGCAATCACCCCGCGGCCGCGCTCTCGCGCGTGGACGACTCGCGACGTACCTCATCGGTCTCGATGGAGAATTAAAGCACGGAACTTCCGGCGATCGCACGCCCACGGACGAGACGTAACGCGTCGTGCTCGCGTCGCTCAACTGCGCGCGCGACATCGCGATCGGGCTCAAACTGGATGCACAAAAATTGAAGAATCCCGGCGACCCGAGCAACGCGGTGACCTGCGACGCGAACCGATCGACGCGTGATTTTCGTCAGTCCCCTCCGCATCGCGCGGTCCGTCGTCGCCCCTCCCTCGCGCGCGCGACGACGGTTTAAAATCATCACATCGATTTGCGCGGGAAAACTCGATTGCGCGTGGCGCGCGCGAACACGCACGTCTTCGTCCGTCGTTTTCGCGCGTCGTTCGGGCGTTTTGCACCCATCGTCGCCCGCGACGTCGCGCGCGATTTCTTCGTCGTCGTCATCGCCGCGCGCGCTTCGTCGCGTCCGCCGCGTCGCGCGCGCGGTCGCGCCCATCGTGCGCCGCGCGGAGTGCGGCCGTCGTCCGCCCTTTGGCGTCCTCGTCCTCGAGCGCATCGTTAAATACGAGATTTGATGGCGTTTTCGGACGCACGGCGCGATGGATTCGCGCGCGATCGTCGTCGTCGGACGTTCGGACGTTTCGGCGTCGGCGCGAAGGGACGCGCGCGACGCCGACGGCGACGACGACGGCGACGACGACGACGACGACGACGACGACGACGACGGCGACGGCGTCGACGCGTCGTCCCGACCGCGCGCTTCGGCGGGCGAGCGACGGACGACGACGACGACGACGGGACGGGCGGCGACGCGACAGCTCGGGAGAGGTTTGAATTCGAGCGGGACGCGCGAGACGCGAGGAGGGGTCGGACCGAGGCGCGCGACCGGCGAACGGGTTCGAACGGGCGAGGATCGAGCGAGAACGCGCGGTGGGATGGCTAGGGTTACCTATTTCTGCTCGCGGGGCGACGGGCGCGAACGACGCGGCGACCGGGCGCGGGGTCGGCGGCGGCGCCGGCGGAGAACGCGAACGGCGTCGCGCTCGGCGCTCCGACGGTGGGGGGCTTGGAGAAAGGATTCGCGGTCGACGATGACGGTGGCGCGGCGGTGAAGGTGAAACCACCGGTCGAGGACGGTGGGTTCGACGTCGTCGTCGGTTTCGCGGGCTCGGCGGCGGCGGTCGCCGCGGTCGATTTGAACTCGGCCAACGCGGCGCCCAAGCCGCCACTGTCGTTCGATTTCGGTCTATCGCTCGCGACGGTCGTCGCGTAAGACGACGGTAAGCCGAGCGCGGGCGCCCGCGTGGCTTCTAAGCGCTCTCGCTCGGCTTTGTCCTCGGCCAGTTCATCGAACTCGACCCGAGCGCGAACGTCGACGATTCGTCTTCTCCCTCCCAAGCCGCGGCGGTTCGTCGGGCCTCGTCGCGCGGGCGCCGCCACGCGCGACGACATCTTGGGCAGCGCCTTGAATCCATCTAATCTACCGCCCTTCAAAACCTTTTCCGCGACCAGAACAGGCGTCGCGCGCGCTCGCGGAGCTTGAACGCTCGCGCGCTCCGAAGTTCGCCGACGGTGCGCCGCGGGCGTCTCCGCATCCTCTTCGTCCTCTATCCCCCGCTTGCGCTTCGCGCTCGGCCAAGGCGCTAGATCTTCGTCGCCTCGTCCCGATATTTCTCCGCGCACGACGGCGACGTCCACATCGTCGTCGTGTCGAGGTCGTTTACCGCCCGCGCCGTCGTCGTCGCCGCCGCCGTCGACGTCGCCGTTCGCGCCCTCACCGTTCGTCCCGCTCGATTCGCGCGCGCGTTTACCGCCGACGGCGTCTCTGACGAACCGCGACATCGCGCGCGACGCTTGGTTCCCGTTCGTCGCGCGCGCGACGCCATCGGACGCGCTCGTCGACGCCGCTCGAGCGAAGGACAAACGACGCGGAACGAGCGATTTCACGCTCGACGCCGGCGAACTGCCCGCGATTTCCCCGACCGGGCCGCTCAGGTACGCCCCCAGAACGCGTCGAACGGTGTCCATGGCGCGCGCGACGCCCGCGCGCGAGCGCCGAGCGCGGGATTCTGCGGCGCGTCTCTTCGCGCCGTGGCACGGTCGACGGCGACGGCGAACGAAGGCGATACAAACGGTGAACAATGCGTAACAAAGCGAGCGAGCGAACGAGCGGGCGAACGAATAACGCGCGACGCGACGCGACGCGCGCGCGAGATCGCGCGCTCACAGACCGTCGCCCTCGGCCCAACACTGGTTCAAGAATTCGACCATCTCGCGAAGCGGAATCGGCGCCTTGAACGCGCGATCGACGCAAACTCTGTCGACGCCGAGAAACGAGTCGTACGACGCGTTTCTCGGAATCTGACGCTTCGTCGCGCGATCGCGATCGGCGTCGCCCTCCGCGCGCCGCCGCCGTCCCGGATTGGTCCACATCTCCCTCCGTTTCAACCACAACAACAACGCTCGATTCGTCGCCACGCCGTTGATTCGGTTGAACCGGTACGTCTTCGCGTCGATCCCAAAATCCGGTTCTCGCCCCGACCCCGACCCCGAATCATCGCTCGACCGCACCGTCGTCGCGCTTTCGCTCGCGCGTCGCCGATGGTTCCCGTTCGCGCCCCCATCCGCTCGCGCGTTCGCGTCGCCGTCGCGTCGCCGCCGCGCGCGCGTCGCCGTCGTCGTCCTCCGCCTCTGTTCGCCCGCGCCGCCGTCCTCCCGCGCGCTCGCGCCGCCGCCGAAGCACCCGCTCAGCAGCGTCGTCCATCCCGCCCCGTCGCGCGTCCCGTCGCGCGCGCGTCGCGTCGTCGCGTCGTTCGTCGTCGCGCGCCGTCGTCCGTCGTCGTCGTCGTCGTCGCCGCCGCCGTCGCGCGTCGTCGTCGTCGTCGTCGCGCGTCGCGCGTTCGAGGCGTCGGCGACGCCGTCGCGCGCGTCCCGCGTCGACCGCATCCGTGTGACGCCGCGCGCCGTTCGCGGGAGGCGTCGCGCCGTCGCCGTCGCGAATCGAATTGTCGAATCGTCGAATGGCGTCGCGTTGAATCGTCACACCGCGACGCTCCGCGCGCGCGATCTCGCGACCCGAACGCGAGCTCGAACTCGAACTCGACCGCTCGCGCCATGGTCCGCGCGTCCACGCTCGCGCTGCACCTGAACCTGGTCGAAACGATCGCGGGCGCGGAATTGGTGGCGCTCGCCAATCCGCGGTCCGCGCTTTCGGCGATCCCGCGGTTGACGAACGGCGGAGGCCTCGGGGATGGGCTGGCGCGCGCGTGCGCGCAAAACGCGGTCGTCGCGTTCGTGGTCTCGCTGTACGGCTCGCTCTTGGTGGTGAGCGGCGCGTGCGCGGCGATGAAAATTCGCGACCGGACGCTGCGCGTGGGCGAACGACAATTCGCGGGGACGCACGCGGTCATCGCGGCGAACTGCGTGGCGTTTCGCGCGCGCGTGCCCGCGGTTTTTCCACTGGGGGCGCTGTTCCACGCCGTCGTCGCCGCGCTGTTCCATCTCGGCGACGGCTACAAGTTGCCGCTGAAGTTTCCGAGCGTGCTCGGACGCGCGAAGACGACGAGCGCGGCGGCGCGCAAGGCGGCGAAGAAGCCATCCAAGAAGTCTTCGTCGAACAAGGCGAAGCGAGCGCCGGCCAAGCGCGCGTCGTCGAGCAGAAAGAGCCGGCGTTGATCGAAAGTCGATCGCAAGTCGATCGATCGTCGACGCCCGTCGTCGCGACGACCGGCGGCGCGCGGCGACGGTCGCTCGCCCGGGCATCGACACATATTTAACAGGTTTCTGGGCTATATAATAACACATAAAAACTAATATACACCAATAACTCAATGCGCATACCCGAAGAACGGACCGAAAATCGCTCGCCCCGGACGCTCCTTGCGCGCGTCGTCGTCACACCCACGCGCTCGACATCGTCATGTCTGCCTTCACCACCTCCTTCACCGGCGTTCGCGTCGTCTCCAAGACCACGGTCGCGAAGAAGACCGTCTCCACCAAGGCGTGCGCGTCCATGGACTTCAAGAAGGTGCGTCGCGAATTCGCACGCGCGCCGAATCCGCGCCCTCGATCGCCGTTCGCGGGCGACGCGCGGATCGATCCGGCGTCGCGAACGCGCCGGTCGAGCGCGCGTCGTCGCGCGTCTGCGCGCGCGCGTCCGCGATCGAGAATCTTCGAATTTCGCCTCGCGCGCGCGACGGACGCGCGCGCGACGAACGCGATCGCGCGCGCGACCGACGACGCGTCGATCGCCGACTGACGATGACGCGACCTAATTTCCGACGCGCGCAGGCTGCGGTCGTCGCCGCGACGACGCTCGCGATGTCCTCCCCGGCGTTCGCGGCGACCATCAAGCTCGGCGGTGATAACGGCGAGCTCGGTTTCTACGTGCGTGACCCGACGCGACGCGACGCGACGCGACGCGACGCGCGCGCGACGCGACGGACCCCCCCGAGCGAACCTCTAGATACGGTTAGCGCTCGACGACCAATCCTGACTCGAGGGGACCCGGCGCGGGTGGATGACGAGGACGACGAACGAGCGCGAAGACTGACGGACGCGCGCGATTTCCCGATGAATAGCCGCCGTCCATCACGGTCAAGGCTGGTGAAACGATTGAATTCGTCAACAACAAGGCGTTCCCGCACAACGTCGTCTTCGACGAAGACAACGTGCCGTCGGGCGTCAACGTCGACGCCATCTCGCACGAAGACTACTTGAACGGCCCGGGCGAGAAGGTGACGAACAAGTTCGACACCCCGGGTACGTACGGCTACTACTGCGAACCGCACCAAGGTGCGGGCATGGCGGGTACGATCATCGTCCAATAAATTGGCCAGCTATGATGGTTTGAAACGCGCGAACGACGCGGTTTCGGCGCGGTTTGGTTAAATGGCGCCGAGGGCGCGCGCTCGCGCGTCGTCGGTACTACGGCGCGCGTCGCTCTTTCGTTCGACCGCGCACACAAGAGTGTCTTTAATAAACGATGAATTAATTTCAAGTTCAATGTTTTCGCAAGCTCGCACGATGCGCGCGCTCGCGTGCCTAAATACATCTACATCAACTACGCTTCGACGCGAGCAAAATTTGTCGAACCGGCGTGCGGGTCGGCGTCGACAAACTTTAGCGTCAGCGTCTCCCCCAACACCGCGCCGCGATCGAGCTTCACCACAGTTTCGTAGCCAAGGTCGTCGAAGATGACCAAAACTAAATCGTCGCCGCGAATAAACTTGACCACCGTCGCCGTCCAACGCGCGTCCGCGGGCTGGGCGTCAAAGTACGCCGAAGCCCAATACTTTGACGTCTCGCGTTGAGAGCGAATCGCGCCACCAACGGTGGTACCGACGTCTTCGATGACGTTTTCCATCGATTGTTCGTCGAATGGAAGCGGTTCGCCTCGTAAGTACGCCTTGATTTGATGATGCGCCAAGACGTCGGCGTACCTGCGAATCGGCGACGTAAACTGCACGTACGCGCTCAAGCCGAGACCGGAGTGCGGACGGGGCGTAGCGCCACTCGTCGATGACGTCATGCACGAACGCATAGCCATATCCTGACATATCCCTTCGGGGATTCCATCCCACTCGTCGTCGGACATCAAGCGCGGCTCGCCCTGACCTCGGAAAGGAAGCGGGATATTTTCTCTCACGCCAAAGCGCGCGACGACGTCGCCGACGAGAACCATGAGCTCGGAGACGAGCATGCGCGCCGGCGTGTGACCATTGATTTTTGACATTGTTATAGCGACGTCGCCGTCGCCTCCGCGCGCGGTGGCTCCTCGCACGTTGACTGAATTCTCGGGAAGAATGATGGTCACCGAACCGTCTTCGGCGCGACGCTCGTCTCGCGCGCTCGCCACCTTGTACAACAATCGAAGTCCTTCATCGCACGTCGCGCTGTCGAGTTCGACGTCGACTTCATCGTACGTCCAACGTCGATCGAGCTTTACGAAACTCGGCATAATTTCAAAATCCATGATGTTACCCTCGCGATCGATGTCGGCGCGAACCGTCATCGCCTCGCTCGCGACGTCTGACCTCGAGCCCAAAGACATCGGACCCGCGGCGATTTCCAGAGGAAACATCGGGACGATCTCCGTGGGGTAATACAGCGTCGTCGCGCGCTGACGCGCGATGGCGTCCAGCGGCGACCCGAGAGGGATCCATCGCGTCGGATCGGCGATGTGCACCCACACTCGAATCTGTCCGTCGTCGCCCAGCGCCTCGGCGCTCACCGCGTCGTCCACCTCAACCGTTTCAGCGTCGTCGATGGCGTACGCTCTTAGGTAAGTTAAATCCACGCGCGACGCGGCGTCGGCGTCGACTGGTTCATTAGACAACACCTCCGCGCACGCTTTTGCGGTACCTTCGGGGAAATCAATCTGCACCCCATACTTGCGCACGGATAAATTTTCGTGTCGGCTCCACGTGCCGGTTGAAATCAACGTCTTCAACGCGCCCTCGGATGAGCGCGTGAACCCTAGTTTGCCGAGTAAATCGTCCGCCATCGCCTTCTCTCCGGCGGAATGGAATTTCTCGCCGAGCGCGTACGCTTCCAGCGCCTCTAATCGACGAACGCGCGCGTCGTTATCCTCGTCGCTCGGTCTCCATAGCGCGTCGCGATCGGGCTTTACTCCCGCGGGCGCCGCGGCGGCGGCTTTGATCTCATCCAAAAACGCTTCTTCCACCTTTGCTGCGCGAGATTCAGCTTCTGCTTTACGCTTAAGCGCGTCTATTTGATCCGCCGCGCGCGATTCGTACGTCCCTTTCGCCTTCAGTTTGAAATAAATACCCCCCATCGGCGAGCTCAACAGACGATGCGCGGCGAATTCCCTCGCGCCCGCGGGCGCGTTCGCGTCATCTTCAAACATCAACTCACTCACGTACGTCGCATCGCACACCTCCCCACTCTCTAACCCAAACTCATCGATCAGTTCCCACGCCCCTCGCAATAACGCATCCGCCTTCGCGCTCTCCGCCGCGTCTCGCGCGAAGCGTTCCATCGCTTCGCAGTCGCACTTCGCGCCAAAGTTAAAATCAATCGCCTTCGCGTTCACCTTGACGCTTTCGCGTCCCGGCATCTCTCGCACCACCACTCCCGTTTTCCCGTCTCGTCGCTCCACCGTCCCGATTCGCACCTCCCCGCGCCTGGAGTACGCCACGCCGTCGCCCGCCTCGACGTCGCCGCTCGCCGCGCGCGCCGCCGCGCGCGTCCCGCGTCCCCGCCCTCCCTCCGCGCGCGCCGACGCCCGCGTCGCGCGCGTCGTCGTCGCCGTTCGTCGTCGTCGCGCCGCCGTCGCGCGTCGTCGCCCGTCGCTCGCGTCCGCGCGCGCGCGCGACGCGCTCGCGGCGCCGAGCGCGCGGTCGACGCTCGCGCGCATCGCGAGCGCGCGTCGAGCGCCGATCTCGAGCGCGCGTCGCGACGCGCGGCGCATTCTGAGGCGTCGCGCGTCGTCGCGTCGTCACGTCGCGACGCGCCGATTCGTTCGGCTTCGCCATGCCGCGCGCGCCGCGACGCGACGCGCGCGGTGAGACGGCGTCCGCGCCGAGCGTCGACGACGGCGCGACGCGCGACGGCGCGCGAACGGCGTCGCGCGACGAGGCGAAGGAGGTCGAACCCGTCGCCGATCGCGCCGACGACGACGGACTGCCGGGACACGCGGTGCAGCGCGGCGCGAACGCGAAGGAGAGAGCGGATGAATATTACGGATACGCCGACGCCATGGCGTTCGCGCAGAAGGAGCGCGAGCGAGAGAGGAGCCGACGAAGACGGGCGAATCAGTCGTCGGCGGCGCGGGAACGCGAACGCGCGCGGTCGCAGCGAAGACGAGACGCGCTGAGCGAAGAAGCGAGACGCGCGCTGGCGGAGAAAAAGGTGCGGAAACGAATGGTGGAGAGACAGGAAAGGAATCACAACACCGCGGCGGCGGTGCTGGCGTCGCGATTGGACGACGAACGCGCGGCGACGAACGCGAGAGCGGCAAACGCGGAGTGACGACGCGGCGAAGAAGCGTCGATCGGTGGTTGAATTCACCGCCGCGATCGATGTCGGACTACGTATATGAACTATTTTAAATTATGTGTAAGCGTGCAGTTTAGTTTAGTTTACGCGCGCGTCGACCCACCGCGCGAGCGACTTTGCCCGTTTACGGCGTCGTTTCGCGCGCGCGTCGCCACTCCACGGCGCGTCGACCGAGCGCCCGTCGCCGTGACGTCTCGCGCGCGCGACTACTTGTCCGTTCGTCATGCCCGGCGCCGCCGACGCGCGCGCGGCGGCGCAAAAGGGTGATAAGCAGCGCCAGAATGTTTTTGAACCGATGAGTGGGACGCGAATTTCAAATCGTCTCGTGTCCGGCGCCGTCGTGCGCGCGCGATTCGACGATCGCCGACACTGCGCGATCAAAGATTTAGAAAAGGAAATCGTCGGCAAGCACGGATTCGTGGGCGTGGTGACGGAGGCGAGGATAAAGGTGAATGGAAGAGGTTCAAAGTACGCGCTGTGGACGGTGAGCGAGCTGCGCGGCGGCGGCGCGAGCGCGACGGTGTCGGTGTTCGGAGACGCGTACGCGGCGCACGGTGAAGACGAAAAGAAGGCGATAGGATTCATATGGGGAGTGTTTGATACGAAATTCTACCAATCGCGAAGCGTGAGCGTGGAGGATGGAGGACAGTTGATGAAGATTGGCGCCGCCGCGGATTTCGGCGTGTGCAAGGCGACGAGGAAAGACGGGACGCCGTGCACGAAGGCTGTGAACGTGTCGGAGTGTAAGTTTTGTGAATTTCACGTCCCGAAAGCGATTCGTGAGGTGGCGAACGCGCAGCGACAGATGACGGGGAAGAGAAACGCGAATGGAGACTTCAAAGTCGGCTTGCAAAAGTACGGAGCGTCGATGCAACCGACGAGCGCTCGAGCGAGTCATTTACAGCGACCGGGCGAAGGCTTGATGAATGGCGGTCCCGCACCGAGCGCGAGAGCACAAGCGATCTTGAAGCAATCCAACGCACATCTCCCTCGCAACGCGTTCAAACCTAAGCGAACGGGAGAGGAATTCGCGGCGAGACTGCACGCCAAGGCGCCGACGACGATGGCGCTCGAAGAGGAAGATTTGGACTTTGAAGACGATAAAGAGGCGCTCGCGACGCTCGCGAGGCAACACGCGGCGTCTATTGCTCAGACGCGTCAGGACGCGTCGCGTGCGAAGCAACGCGAAGTGGCAGAGCGGTTGAGAGCGACTGGACTTACGCTAACAAAGCCAGACCCGAACGACACGTCGGCGAAGAAACCGACGACGACGGTGCGAGCGGAACCCAAACCGTTGCCCGAAACCCTGAAAGCGCATGGTTTACAGATGGCCACCGTGCAACAGTTAGAACGTAAGCTCAAGGCTGAGATTGCGCGTAGAGAGGCGCTGGAGAAGGAGAACGAAGAGTTGCGACGTCAACTCGCCGAAGCGCGCGGCGCGCCTGCCTCGAGTTTCGCTCCAGCGCGGCCGGCGATGCGAGACGTGTCGAACAACGGCACCAAGTCCACGAGCGCGCCGTCGACTACGGCTAGATTATTCGGTCACGTCGCCGCGCCCGCGTTGAAGTCTCGATACGCCGCCGAAGCCGAAGAAGAAGACGTGGATCAAATGATGAAGAACATGGACGCGTTGGAAGAACGCGACCAGCTCGCCGCACAACTCGCGCTGAAACGCGAGGTCAAAGTCAAGGTGTACCATTGCACGGTGTGCGAGAAAAAGACCCGATTTTTTGATGTTGCGACTTGTAGAGAGCATCGCGACAGCGTGAAGCACGTGGATTCCATCATGCGATACTTCCGCTGTAAGGGGTGCAACCGAACGAACACGTCGTTCGACTCGCTGACACCCAAGCACTGCGAGAAGAGTGGGTGTATGAGCGTGGCATTCGAGCGCGTCACCGCCGCGGACGTCACCGCCGCGGCGAAACCACGCAAAGAAGATTTGGTCGCCGTGGAGGGCAACGTGGCGAATCGAGACGCCCTCGCGCCGCGCGGCGTCGAACATGGTTTTAGGTTGGACACCATACACAATAGCGCTTAGATCTAGTCTATAGTTTTCTAATACAAATACGCTGCTGAAGTAAGTATTCTTCTAATCGTTTC
>VMHT01066493.1_pt1 | contig 33923 bp, 34 predicted proteins | sample 4693611 | NCBI WGS metagenome assembly VMHT01 (sample SAMN12280063, study PRJNA550983) | marine metagenome | isolation source: seawater sampled from same location over 5 years 0.02-0.2 micron viral filtrate | place: USA: collected off the coast of southern California halfway between the port... ...
AAATCGGTTAAGTTATATTTTACCACATAACCCAAATATTTATTTTCTATAATTAAAGGTTCATTAGACCTGGCCACAAGTGTTTTAGATGAAGGAATATATCTTAATTCGATTGAATCCTCATTGATAATTTTACAGTTAGAGGCTGATTTATTTGAGCCTAAGAACTCTCTTTTAAATATCCGCAATTTTCTTAGTCTTGACCAGGGATCAGTTTCAAGATGTACAGTATTTAATTCTTCCAACTTCTCTTTAAGATAAACATCTGGCAATGACTTTAATGAATTATAGTCCTGTTGCTTAATAATTACGGGGTCGTAGCCTAGGGAACTTATAATTAGTGAAGAATTGTTTTCCTTAAATAGGATTTCATAATAACCCTGCTTATTTGTTGAAACTCCTATGCTTGTACCGTCAAAGTATACTGAAGCGCCGTAAATGGCTGTGGAATCATTAGCCCGGTATACTTTTCCAGTTAATTGATTTTGAGAGAAAACATTTGTTTCCGGTATTAAGATAATAGGCAGAAGAAGTAATAACCATACCCCCCTGTTGCGAGACAAAAAGAAAATCTCATTGGATAAATTAAAATGAATATTCTTATTGTAAGAACATAAACTTCGTTGTCTAAAAATTAAACCCATAATATTAGTTGTATAACTACAAATATAGTTATTAGTAGCTTTTATTGATAGGAATGATTAAAATATTTCCTTCAAACTTTATAAACTATTTTAAAAATTCTTGTTTAATTTAATTGGATTTTGACACACGTTGGAAACAGTAAGCATTTAAGAAGACTTACCCTTATTTATTTGTTTCCTTATTAAAGGACCATATATTCCGTATTGTAATAAAGAAACCGCGGGAGCAAAATCAATCTCTATATACTTCAACTGTAACAAAAATGGGAGTTATTCGTTTTATTTATAGAAGTGAACCCAAAAAGTCCATTTATGACCAAAATTACCACGAGCCTAATCCTATTTTTTACAAGCTTAATTTTTGCCCAATCAAACTCAGAACAAATTAAAATACCTTTTACACAAACCCCTAACGGACATATTATTATTCCAGCGACCATCAACGGAGTTCAAGGAAATTTTGTTTTTGATACAGGGGCGGGTATCAACCTCTTAACCAAAGATTTTGCTGATAGGATTGAAGACATTGAAAAAACCAATCATTTCTACACAGGCCATCGGGCGACAGGGGAAGAAATCAAATCTGACCTATGGAATTCCAAATCCCTGGAAATTGGAGATTTCAATATTAAGAATGAAATTTTTGCGGTTTATGATTTGGAATTTCCTTTGGATGGTTTGATCTCTTTGACTCCTTTTAAGGATAGACAGATAACCATTAATTTCAAGAATAAAACATTAAGTATAGAATCAGAAGAGGCGCTAAACCAACTCGTAGCTGACAAAGATTTTGAAATGCCTATTCAAATAACCAATGACAGAGACATTAGGATAGGGATTTCCACTTCAGTAATAGTCAATGATGAACTTTCGCTAAACGTAGGTCTTGATAGCGGTGCTGGTTATGACGTTTACCGCTTTAACTCGCGATATATGGAAAGCCTTGGTATTGATTCAACGCAGGTTAAAAGTGAATACCAACCTAGTACTTTTAAGCCAAAAGAAGGTAATAACTATTACTTTTCTGCACTGGATAAGCTAACCGACGAAGGAGAAAATGCTTCTGTAAAAAAATTAAATGCCACATTCATTGATGATCTAATTTACGAAGGTATTATGGGAATCAATTGGATTGGTGATATAATCACTATTGACATTCCTCATAAAAAAATAATAGTACAAGAGTAAAACCTGGGAATTAATGTTGTTTTATTTTCAACCATCATAGCAAGATTTAAAGAATTTCTATTTTAGAAAAAATTTAGAAATGTAACATTTTAAGATCATTGTCAACTAACTACTGATTGCTATTTAACTCCCCCTAAAATGAAAACATTAAGTTTATTACTCCTTTTATTTTTAAGTATCACATCTTTATCTGCTCAGCAAATCGAATCTGAAAAAGTTTTTCTTGGCTACAAATTCACTATGAATAATCAAAGACTTGATCTAAAAGCAATGCAAAAGCTGATGATCGCAGATAAAGAAGCTACCCGTTTAATAAAAAAAGCTAGAACTAATAATACCATCTCCACCATTTTAGGCAGTATCGGAGGTAGTTTTGTAGGTATTCCAATAGGGATCGCCGCTTCCAATCAGGATGCTCCATGGGCCTTAGCCGGAGTTGGTGCAGCTTTTATTGGTGTGGCCATACCTATTTCTATAAGGTCAAATAACCAGGCACTTGAAGCGGCAGAAAGGATTAACCAGGTTAATTCTTCACCGCCCAATCCTCTCCAGATTACCTTTAATTTCATAGGAAACCAAAATGGAGTTGGCCTGGCTTTATCTTTTTAAAATTTCTTGATTTGGTTCTTTACTTAATGGATAAGTTTGGACTTATATTATTTTATTGAGCTATACATTTAGCTACCATTAATAATTTGGGAATGTAGCCGTGGTTTTCCTTGTATCATTCTCTTTATATTATTGTGAAAAATGGTTTGTTTTGACTGTGATCGATTCAACCTGTATGAATATTCATCCAGGTACCTTCTGACATGTTGTTTTGAAATAGGCGCTTGAACTGTCCTCAACCAAGACTTTATCTTGTGGATTATAATATGAAGTTCCTTGAAATTTTTTCCTTTATTACTAGGTACCTGCTCGATATTATACTTTTTCTTTAATGGGCTGTAACCTCGCCATTTGTCGGTAACCACCTTTGCTTCTTCAGATATATGCTGTTCGAACAATGGGGTAAATGACTTGGCGGAATAATCGTCAATTACCTTGGCGTAGGCACGTTTAACTTTGCGTTCTTCATTAAGCTCCACCGCTATTATAACCTTGGTTTTACGGGTGTTGTAGCTTCTGCCAGGAGCATTTTCTTCTTGTCCGCCAATGATAAATTCATCGACATGAACCAAACCTTTCAAAGGATGTTTTTTGCTGCTTTCCATTGCCGAGCGTACTTTGTGCATAAAATACCAGGCTGTGCCCTGGCGGATACCATAACGTTCGCCCATTTGGATACTGGAGAGGCTTTTGCTAGTTGTACTCATCTCAAAAACGATACAAAAGGCTTTTCGTAGCCCGAACTTGACCTTATGAAAAAGTGTTCCGGCCGTTGAAGATTCTACCTTTCCACAACCATAGCAATGATACTTATGGTCTTTTTTTAAGCATCCTTTAGTATGACCGCATTTTGGACAAGTAAATCCATCGTGCCATTTCAAGTTAGCCAAATATTCCCTACATGACCCATCATCCGGAAAGACTTTCATAAAGTCTAGGATATTTTTACCTTTAAATTTATCCATAATCAATGTTTACAAGGGCTAATATACGGCTCTTATATGTATAACTCAATTATTTTAAATAGCTATTGGTATTTATTACTTCATACTTTGGGCTTCTTTTTAACCACATATCAAAAAATGCAGTATGGGTAGCTCCCATAAGTATAAAGACACGGTCATCTTCTTCTAATTCGATTTGGTTAAGATTGGAATACATGACCAAATTCCGATGATACATTTTTGCGGCTTCATCTGCTCCTTCTGCATTTCCTTCCGTTGAAATATGGGTTAGGATATCAGCATTTATATTGAGTAACATATCTTTATATCCCGGCGTATTGCTCATTTGTAATTTTTGCAACACAGACATTTTCTCCTCAGGATATTGCTTCTGTAAGGAATCTAATACTGAGAAATATTTCTGGTAGGTTTCATACCCGTAGTTGTCATTTATTTTCTCTCCGATTCTGTAGTTATAACCCTCTTTAAAGTCTATCCCGTAAATACGATTAGTGCCCGCCAGACGACCTACTTCGAATGCTAATAATTCCACTTCTGAAGGATTTTTAAAATTCATTTCAGGGTTTTGCTGATAATCTTTATAATTACTCTGTAGAACTTCATTATTATCGGGCAAGGTTTCTACAATAATTACAGTCGGTTTAAATTCAGCAATGGACTGAGCAATTTGATGAACCTTATCAATATTTCTTTGATCGTGCTCATCGAATTCGGTAGTAGTAGCATCTGGAGTATATCCCATATGAAAAGTCCCCATATTTAATACCTTAACCGTGTTTTCAAATTTTATTGGATCTTGTAATTCCTGGCCTTGTAACTGGATACTCAGAAACACCATAATAATCAATGTAAATCTCATTTCTTTAATTTTTAAGTTTCCTTAAAAATCATAATTATATGGGAGGCGGAATGGTCTTTTCTACAAACCCCTTCTACTTTTCGACAAACCCGTCCCTACTCCTGCTTAGAATGTTTTAGTTTTACACTTATGAAACCTTTTCCCTATATCGGTGCAATGACTAAAAGAAAAGAGTTCCTTTTACATGGCCTTTTTTGGTTACTCTTTACTTACTTCGAGCTTATTCAATTTGATCTTGAAAACCCCTATCTTTTTAACATCAGAAAATTAGATATCTTCGAGATCTCAGCTAGTATCGTTTTTCTAGCCACCTTCTATTTTAATTATATACTCATCCTTCCAAAGGTATTTGAAAAGCTCAATTGGAAAAGAATTCTTATCGGTATTGCCTCTGGATTTATTGTATTTATCTTCCTGAGATACATCCTGGAAGAAGTCTTAATTGAACAATTTATCGGCCACGGTAATTATTTTGAAGGAACTTCTATTAGCTACTATATTTATGATAATCTATATTATGGAAGTTTCCCGCTAATAATTAGTTCCATACTTTGGATCTTGATTTTTAATGTTCGACTCCTGGAATACAATAAACATATTATTGAAGAAAAAAGTGCAACGGAAGTAAAGTTCCTAAAAGCTCAACTCAACCCCCACTTTATGTTTAACACCCTAAACAATATTTATTCTCTTGTTTATTTCAAATCTGATAAAGCGCTGCCGGCCATTGAAAAACTAGGGGAACTGATGCGATACACCACTTACGAAACAAACAAAGAGAGGATTGATTTACAGCAGGAGATTAATTATATAAAATCTTATATTGAACTCGACCAATTAAGACACGAAGATGAAAATACTGTAATTTTTGAAATTACTGTAGATAAGCCTAAAGTTCAAATACCCCCTTTTTTACTAAGCCCTCTGGTGGAGAATGCATTAAAACACGGAAAGTATAATAAGGAAAACCCAATTCTTTTGGATCTTAAGCAAACCGGCAATAGGCTTTTGTTTAAAATCACTAATAAAATTAGTAACCAGAAAAAAGATAAATTAGGCGGAATAGGCCTGGATAATCTTAGAAAAAGCTTAGCTATTAATTATCCCAATACTCATTCTTTTGTGATAAACCAAAATCAAGAAAATTTTATTGCCAACTTAGAAATTAAGCTCGATGGAAAGACCCATTAATACTATAATTCTTGATGACGAACCTTTTGCAGTCCGTTTACTAAAGGATTATGCTGAAAAGGTTTCCAGCCTTAATATTATTTATGCAGGAAGTGATACGTATAAAGTTCTCGAGCTTCTTAAGGAGTACACGGATAGCTTAGTTTTTATAGATCTTCAGATGCCTGAACTTAGCGGTATGGAAATTATGGAAATGCGTAATCATTCCGATCATAATTTTATTATCACCTCAGCTTACCAGGAATATGCCTTAGATGCTTTTAAGTATAAGGTTATTGACTTCCTTGTAAAACCTATTACTTTTCAGCGGTTCTATGATAGTGTTGAGAAATATTTAGCCTGGCAGAACTCTTTTAAAACTGCTTCTAATTCATTTGCTAAAAGCAGGGATTTCTATATTAAAGCAGAAAAAAAGGTCTACCGGATCATCCCTGAAGAAATTATATATATTGAGGGCCTGAAGGATTATATTAGAATTCACACTAAAAATGATAAAATTATAGCACACGAGAATATGAAAGATATTATCGAGATGCTACCAAAAAATGAGTTCCTAAGAATTCATAGGTCTTATATTATTCCCTCTGGAAAAATAAAAATACTTGAAGGCAATAGTATTTGCCTGGATGGAGATATTCGCTTACCTATAGGAGAAACATACCGCAAGGTTATTAAAGCAAAATTCAATTAGCTATGCCGCTTTTAAGCTGTTTTATTCATATACTGATAGAAGGTTTTGTTTTTTTACTCTTTGCTTAAGTTCCTAAGCTGAAACCGGAATAAATATCAAACTAAATAGGACCAATAATATAAAGCTCATTTTATTGACTAAAGTTTCTGAAAATCTCAAATAAAATCTGGAGAACAACTAAGGTTATCACTATAAGGTTCAATATATTCCCAAAAAGCCTTACCGGCACTGTTCAAATAATTCATCGAGTAATTGAGTTTAGTATTTGAACTTACCTGATATAGATATTCAGAACAACTCAAAGAATATTCTTCCTTAAAGCAAACCACTGCGAAATAGAAAGTCTCATAATCTATACTAAGATCATAAAAAGTAACTTTAGAGATCGCATCACTATCATAACTTGTATAAGTGGTTCCATACCCGGACTCTTTAACGGTTGCCAGAAGTTCATCACAGGATTGAGCTTTACCCGTAAAAATTGTAAAAAGGAATAATAGTAAAGGTAAATTTATTTTCATGTTTTAAATAGATAATAGGTTATCCACAAGTTAAAAGTTAGAACTTAAAATAAATTGTGGATAACCGTAAAAGAGAAGTTTTAGAGTTCAGAAGATATTGACTCTAGTAAATTTTAACCTTCATAAAAGAATTCGTGAATATCAATTATTGCTCCTCGGCTAATTTGAACTAGATCCCTGGTTTCTTTCAAAAATATTCCAAGGGATTTTTCATTATAAATTATTTTCATTTCAGGAGAATAATCTGTCACCAGGTACATATCCCCATCTAATTTGTAAAATGGTATATCTTCTCCTTTTCTTGTTTTCACTCCTTTGTTAACGATCTTACCATCTCTCAATGTTTCTTCTATTAGGTTCTCGTTAGACTTGTCAGAAGACACCTTGGCATAGGCAATCATCATATTCATCCACTCATCTGCATCGATAAGATGCCATTTAACCTTGGTGAAATCAATCCCATACTCGCTAATCCAGCCATAGCTAGTAAAACCGAAAAGTATTTGCTTTTTTCCATTAAGGTCAGGTTTGTCCGATGGTTCAAACTCCTGAATTTTAAAGGTCATTACTGACGCGGACGACATATCCTTAAGTTTTTTGCCATCGAAATCCAGTGTTTTAAGTGAAAAGCTTTCGAGATTAGGTTGATTTTCCAGGATCCATTGAGTAGCTGTAAGTTCAGCCTGTTCTTTCATTTGTTCGACCGCTGCTACACCAGCGCCAATTGCTAATAAACCACCAGCAACTGCAGCAATGGCCTCACCTTCACCTTGAGACTGCATGTTTTTAGGAAGAATGGATAGCAACACTAAGAATACAAGTGTAATTTTTTTCATTTGTAAATTTTTGATTAGTTATTTAAAGATGTGTAGGGTCTTGTAATAACGGGCAAGTTAATATTTTTTTTAAGAAAAAATTAAGAAAAGTTTTAGAGGAGAAGTATTTTCATAAAAAATCAGGAAATAATGTTTTTTAATTCTTTACATCAGAGAAATCATACCACTCCAAAATCTCCTTCCCAATCTCTGCATTTAATTTGCCATTTTCAATTATGTTTAACCGTCCCACAGCACATTGGTGATCCCTTGCTTTAAAATTCTTGAAATCGGGGACAATGGTTTTAGTGGCAGGATAGAGTAACATAGATTGTACAGACTTCCAGTAATCATTGTAAACATACATCTGACGGAGATCCTGGGTAGATGGTTTATAATTCTGAATATTTTTCCATTTGGTATCAATCACATAAACCTTCTCCTTCATTTTTACTACTATATCCGGACGGATGGTTATTCCCTGCCAGAACTCTTTTGAACTTTGCCCATACACTTCTGTATCTTCCAATTTTAAAGCTTCTTTCTTCATCTTCACCAACACATATTCTTCCCAAAGGCTATTCATATCAAAAAGCAATGCGAGCATTTTTTCATCTCCGGAAGATATGTTTGGTGCGTAATGTAAAATAATAAATCTGGCAATTTCTAGAGCAGTTTTATAAGGCTGTGATTTCCTATCAAGTTTTAATTTCTTAAAAGTATCTGCATCAATTTTAGAGGATGAAACCTCTGGAAAATTTAATTGTATTGATTTACATTTCGAATACAGATAAGAACCTTTTGAAAAATGTTCTATAATGTCAAGAGCATAGGAAAGAATTTGATGGATCTGATGATCATAATCGTATACCTGATGTGTGGTATAAAAGCGCTCTTTATGGATTAGATTTTTCTGAAGGTGGGCTGCAAATTCTAATTTGCCTTTAAGTGCTTTTACATTTCCTGTTTTTCGGCGATATTGCTTTATCAAACCCTGTCTTACCAGAAGATCAACCTCAGTTAGATACCACTCAAAATAAATCTCTAGTAAATGAATTTTCTGTTTGGAAACATTAGCTTCACCAACTTTTTGAACTTTGAGATTTTTGGTAGCTTTCAACATATCCATTAAAACATCCCGCCATAATTTTGGGTTATCATTGTTTGTTGAATCTATCTTCGGAAGAATTTCCACCGTCAATCCATCTACTTCAATAACACCTACATAGTTTTTAAATTTGATGCCGTTATAGCGCAAGTCAAAGTAGCAATCATCATGTAGAGCATTTAGTTTTGAAAAAGCTTTTAAATGTTTTTGTTTAAATGCTCCGCCAACTTTTTTGAACTCATGCTCATAAACTTGTATTATGTTATTTGCTTTCTTCACTTTTCTTATTTAAAAGTATATGTACAGCATTCTCAATATCATTAACGTTTTTTAGTTTATAAGATTCTACAATCTCAGGCGCCTCTATACCTGGGTAAGCAAATGTAATATCTGATTTCTTTTTCTCAACAAAACCTTCTCCTAATACCAAAGCTATTTTCTCGTAGTCGTTATAAAAATATTCCTGTAACAAGGGTATTACCTTATTTTCAAAAGCATGCTTTAAGGCTTCTGCAACTCCTGATTCAATATTGATAAAATAGGAATGACCAATAGTGTGGTCCCGATCCACCAGCGCCTCAATTCTTTCATTAATAGTTGCTAGAACTTCCTTTAGATTAAAACCGTTAAAAGTGATATCTTTTAAAAGTTCAGGTTTAGGAATTATCTCTTCAAATGCGAATCTTCGGCGTAAAGCTGTATCCAACGCCTCTACGCTTCGATCTGCTGTATTCATTGTTCCAATTATATAAACATTGGGTGGTACCGTAAATTGCTCTTTAGAATACGGTAATTCTACACTAATTTCTTCTTCTCTACTCATCCGTTTGTCAGGTTCCAGAAGTGTAATTAACTCCCCAAAAATACCTGAAACATTCCCTCTGTTTATTTCGTCTATCACCAAAACATAATTTCTGAGGTTTTCCCGATTGGAGGGAGTATTTTCATCTGGAAATTCAGAATGATAGGATTTTAATTTATTTAAAATCCCTGGATAATAGATTCCGACTCCTGTAGATCTAATTTCTTTACGGTTATAAAATGCGTCACGCAGTGTAGAAATACTTAAACTATGACCTGTACCACCACTAGCTTTCTCAAATTGAATAGAGCTCTCTGTAAAACCTATAATTTTATAATCTTTACCCTGAGTTTTTAGCGGGAAGCTTATATTTTCATTTTCTTCCCATTCCTCTTTTAACCTTGCAAATGCTTTATCGAAAGATAACCCGTTGGCCTGCCCTTTATTAAATTCAAGCCAGTTGTTTTTGGCTTTTTCACATAACTTTTTAAAAACACCAGGTGCCACGTCATATATTACTTTTTTATCTTCTGTAGTATTAGGCTTTATACCTTCTACAAAATCTTCATATCCGAATGATTGATGAAAAGTTGTAAACACTATTTGCCCATTTTCAAACAGTCGATCATATTCCAATACGATAGATTTTCTTCGTTCAATTTCATCAGAACCACTTGCTGAAAAGTCTGGGTTTACAATGTGAACAGCTAAAGATTTTGTTTTGTAGGTTTTACCAGTTCCCGGTGGGCCGTATAATATCTGGTTTAATGGATAATCAAATTTATTTACTGTAAATTCAATGGCTCTATCTTCTGAGAATTCTCCATTTCGAGAAAACTCCACATCGTAGTAAGGCTTGAATAGCGTTTTATTCGCTTCCGATAAATCAGTTATCTCTACAAACGTCGTGTTACCACTTGGCATCCAGGAGCGCGTATCTTCTTTTAAATCTTTGGTATGATTTATTAATGGGGATTTAATTTTTTCTAAACGTCGAGAAATATAGCCTTTTTCGCCTATTTCACTTTCTATATCTTCATTCAAGTATTCATATCCTGATATAATTTCGTATATCCCCTCTAATCTATCTTTGCCATATGTTAGATAAACATAATCCCCAACATCTGCTCCCTTTTTAAATTCTTCTGCCTGTCCCATCCCGGTTTCCTCGTGCATAACTCCAATCGACCGTATAAGAAATTTATTTATAAGGTTTTTCTTCTTATACTTCGAAGTCTTATAAAAAGTACCCATAGACAATTTATAAAGTCTTTTGGAACCCAATTCAATTTCCTTAATATTCTTTAACCAGGTTTCAATATTCTCATCATTAATGATAATATATTTTATGGCATTATTGGTAGTTTGAGCCTCTTGATTCCAATTTACAAATTTGGTTTTCCCCGTTAGCTCATATTCCCTTTTTACAGTTTCATAAAAGTCACGTTCAAAATCTGGGGTAATAGAACCCAGCGCCCCATAAAGTCTCACTAAAACATGCTTATTCTCCTGATTAACCGCAAAATTAGTCTCATCATGAATAGGTAAAGTTTTTCTTTCTTTTTGTAGATAATTTTCAGAAAGAATGAACCCCATTATTACCTTTCCATTATATTCTTTATAAGATAATATTGGACGCATACCAATAAGCAGCAGTGCCTCATTATTATTAGTAATAGCAGCTCTTAAATTTGATAGATCAAGCTCCAATTCCCTTACTATAGCACTGGCGATGACAATCCACCCCTTAAAAGAATCTTTGTGTTGAAGTTTGTTATAAAATTTTTGAAGTCTTTGTTTTTCATCTTCACTGTAACGGAGATATCCATTGTTTTTCATATACTTTTCCTTCAGGAATTTTAAATAGTTTCTTTTACCTATAACCGCCTTAGGTATCCCATTACTTTTCATTTTATCGTATTCGGCGAAAGAAGGGTTCTGAAGTCTCGCCTCTTTATTTGCTATTTTATTATTTATAAAAGAAATGATATTCTCAGGATTACCATTCTCAATTCTAAACAAATCTATTTCCGGAAAATAAGAGTTGATTTCATCAAGCCTTTCCTCAACCGAATTAATGGAGGTGCCGAGGTAAAAACTGTATGATTCTGGAGCGTTTTCTAAAAGCCAATTAGCAAATTCATTTTTTAAGTATTGATCGCTACCTCTAAATTCTACCATAACTTCAATTTTTTAATCATATGTTGACTTTCAATTAAATCTTTAAGGCATTAAAATACCGATGATTATTCTATAATTTGCTTGCGAAAATTTGGAAATCTATGCATTTCGTATAATCCATTATCAACTGGATAGAGAATATTATATACAAATAAGCAAGTCTTTATTTGTTCAAACCAAAAAGCTTTATTAGCCATAATAATGGATCGAGTATAATTGAACGAATTAGATTATTAATTTTTTTGTGCCCTACTAAAGCATTAGCAAGGCTGGGGGAATAATGATAATATATTTCTATAAAATATTTACCAAGATTAGATTTTTGCAAAGTATAATCCCTAAAATCTCTTAAATCGCAAACTTGATTTGCATAATAATTTTCATAACAAAGAGTTGCTATATAACAGCCTCCAGATTTATTTTTTCCTTTAAGATGCTCATTATGATTAAGTATGCTTTGCCACTCATTTTCATTTAATTTTTGCCCATTTGATTCATAGACCTCCTCTAAAGTCCATTTTTGAATTTGCCAATCAATTCGATCAACGTCTTCTTTACTTAAAGATTTGATCCACCCCAAATAAAACTTATAATAACTTTGCTTGTCGATTTTTTTTGGTTCTTCACCCCTTGATTGTATGTAATTATCGTGTAATTTTTTTATAACAGTACTGTCAGCTAAAATATCTGAAGTTGATTTCGGTGGTATATAATTCCTATTTTTTACTTCTTTTTCATCAATTCTTATAAGTTTTTCTTTCTCGATCTTCGTACTTATTTCAACTTTTGGTATTTCATCTACATAAACTCCAGAAAGCTGTAAATAACACCTAGCTTCATAGAAATCATCAGGACACCACCATTTCGCCAAGCTTACCCTTATAAGACTCCCTTTAGGTATTTTGCTTTTAGGACTTTCAGCTCCTTTATAATTCAGTCTTTTATTTTCGACATAATAATATCCATCAGTATAAAAAAGATCATTTTCTGGAATCCAAAAACCTACACTTTGAGAAGGTAACATATATTGCTTTTCAGAAAGAAAGCCACTCCCGTTAGAAGTCCATCTCAATCTTCCTTCAAACAAAGTATTTGCACTTCCCTCCCAAATAGGTATGCCAAAGTTCTTGATAAAAGTTTTTAAATTTGGAATTTTTCTTACAAAGGCCTTAGAATTGACGAATACATCTTCATTGTGCGGTTCTCGAATATTTTCTGAATAAGTGTAATCTATATCCCAAACATCTCCAATGTTTAGAGCAGTTGATGAAGGCTGATAATCTCCATTTTGCTGTAGGAGTCTTACAAAGGTTTTGTTAGTCAGGGTTATTCCTCCAATACAATAATGAGAAGAACCGTATTCGGTTTTAGATAAGATTAATACCTCCATGAAAAACTATAGATGTGTTATTTTGAAACCAAAATTTGAAAGTTTGTCTGTTACAATTGAGCGATGGCAAGCTTGCGGTTTTTCTTCTACACAAAATAGAACAATTCTTTTAGCTCCTATATCTTGAAGTTTGTTTATAAAACTATCGAAGTCAAATGGATTGAGAATTTTCTCTTTATAGGCTAATGTGAATACCTTACCCAAGTTAGATCTATCACGTTTTAACTCCTGATTTTGAGCATCGGCAACCTTTTGCAATTCTCTGATGTATTTTGTTGGAGCAAGATCTGATATATGTCCATATTGAATGCCAAGATCATCTAATTTAGCTTGTAAACGGTTACTGTTTACAAAGGCATATTTTGCTCCTCTCACTCCTCTTCTTTGTCTTATATCGCAAAAGGTGTCTATTTGGTTTTCAGTTAGTTTGTTAAAGTATTCTTCCTGTGTTGAGTTATATACTCCTATTGTAAAAAATTCCATTAGTAAGATTTTCTTGAAGTAAAATCTGTTTCATTTCCGAATAAGTCGGTAGTTCCTTTACCTTTAGTTAATTCGTTCATAACGGTCTGCTGTGATTTAGTTTTTGACTGGGATATAATATGGTTTAATGAAATATCCTTTCGCAGCAATTCTTGCCCTATTAACTTGCTCCGATGGCACTCCTCAGGTTTCGATTCACTGCACATTATTGCAAGATTAATTTTTTTTGCATTTGCGGTTGTAAGCCTACTCAAACCCTCTTTAAAAAAGTCTTTAGTTTTAATGATATCATAAATTACCTTTCCATTGAGATCATAGCAAGCTCTATCTTCAGGCAGTCCACCAAGTTGTTTTCCAACAAAAACATATCGGATATTATTTTTCTCTAACTCTTTTTCCAGAGAAGATTTATTATACTGTGGGTTCCACTTAGAAAAGGGTTTTGACCTTATATCCAGCAAATATTCAATATTGAATGCCTTCAATTCGGCTATAAAATCCTTTATTTTTTTATTACCGTGACCTATGGAATATATGGAGGTATCTTTCATAACTGCAATTTAAGAAATTTCTGTTGTGAGTATAATTATTAAAAAACAATTGGCTCTCCTTTTGATGGACTTAAAAATTCGTGAGGAATGTAAAATTGATCTTTATTTTCTTTAACAAGTTTTACATAATCCTTCCTATTCCCGTTCCGGAAAAGAGAGCGAATAATATCATCATTAGCATTAGGATCCTGATAAATCACTCTTTTGTAGCCAGTACCCTTTTCAAATTCATTGATTAAAGCCTGATCTATTGCTCTATTAAAGGCGGGGAATGAATATCCAATAATTACCAAAATATCGGTTTTCTCCATTATTTGCTTTGCTCTATCCAAACTATCAGAATCCATTTCCCAGGCATATTTAATGCTGTTCTGAAAATTATAACTTGAGGTATCCAATTCTTCTTTTTTCCGAAGTATTTCTTTAAGATAAGATTCTACTGAAGAAAATTTCATCTTATCCACTATTTCAAATTCTTTTTCGTTACTAGAATATACTCCTCTATAACCATTTAAATGGACTATTTTTTGTTCAGTTTTTTGATTAGTGATTTTAGAAATTATCGATTCAAGCGATTTTTCTTTCTCAGGTAAAAATGTTTCGTAAGCTTTTTCAAATTGTAAATCATAATTCCAGGTGATAAATGAAACATTTGAATGGATCCTGGGGGAAGATTCATTTTGTTCTAATAACACAGAAAGAAGACTAAAATATCGCTTATCGATTTTAATATAATTTTCTTTACTACAACCAAGAAAACCAGACTCCCATAAGTCAAAATAGATACTCACACATTTCTTCAGATCATTTAATTCATTTGTTTCATTTAGCAAGAATAAACGTTTTGCATAAATATCAATTGACCCGAAATCTTCTGCTTTCTTTCCTAAAAATTTGAATTGTTTACCTAATTTCAACAAATAAGAATGGTCTTCATTGGGGCCCGGCACATTTGATTTTTTGAATTTCATCTCTGCTTCCCGAATTATTTCTTCGCCAACAGATTTCATTGAAGCTCCCTGTTTGTTCCATATGGGTACCGCTTTATAACTGGCTCCGGCACCAAGGAGATAGGTTACTTTTAAATTTGTGGTATCATTGTACTTCGAATGGTCCATTCATCAATGCCTTTTTATCACTTAAGTCGTCCATCAGAAAAAATTTCCGTATCCTACTTGTATGGGTTTAACTCTAAACTAGGTATTAATAATCCTCTGAAACTTCTGTTTACCAGTTGATGTGCTCCCGTCACTATTAAGACCGTAATTTCTTGATGTTCTATTCCACCAGGCACAAGCCGGGTGTGGCACACTTTCAACTTGTGGTAATACTTGCCTAAGATCATCACTGACATTTTGATTAAAATCTTTAAATGCTTTAGAACTGGTAAAAATGATAAGCTCAGGTTTTAAAATTTCATTTAAACCTACGAGATTTTCCAAAGCCTTTTCTGAATCCAGTTTATGAATTTTTATAGAACCACCTTGAATTTCGGCTGGGCGTTGGAAGTAATTAAAATACACTGTATTTTCAAACACTCTTATCCCCTTAAAGATTTCAGCAAATGCATTCTCTAAATTTTGGAAAATACGGTGACCACGGGCGAGTTTATCAGGTCCTGAATAGAAGTTAATTACTCCACGAGTATTTATCCACTCTACCGAATCTTGGCTAATTAAATCATAGATACTTTGTGGGTTATTATACCAGTTTTCAGCTGTTATTTGACGGTCATATTTGCTGGGCAAATAATGACTCTCTCCTATAATAAAAATCTTCTTTCCCTTCCCGTAATCTTTTGGGATATGAGGTAAAAAGGTTTTGTGATTTCTATAATGAGGTACCTGCCTTATTATCTGTTCATCATACATATCTACTTCATCTTAATTTTACCCGCACTAATTATTGTTACTGCTATGGGTGCTACTGCCATTGCAATTTTACCTCCTGTTTTTAAACCTCTACCTACTTTGTTCCAAAAGGCTAGGTTCTTCTTCTCTGTCTTCTTGTATTTCATTTGTACTAATTTTGAGTTTTAATTTTGAATTCTTAGATGATGTATTTAACCACTGCCGGTTTATACTGTTGTAGGTTGTAGAAATACTCTGGAACATCCGTTCTGCTTCTTCATCTTTTCCACTCCATTCTACGAGTAAATCTTTTGATTCTTGTGTGAAATTCTTTAAAACATCTTTTAATGTTAAAACTGCCTGCATCATAGACCATTTCTCGTCCATCTCCTGGTACACAATCGCCAATAATTGAGTACTTCTAATGATAAATCTCAATGACTGTTGAATTTCTTCAAATTTCTCCCGGTTGGATTTTACCAGATTTTCCCCTTTAAAGATACCGGCTGCAAAAGCCTGACCCTTTTTCTTTTTATTTGAAATCTGTTGAAGGTCATGTTTTAGAGAGTAAATCAGTTGTTCTCTTCCTAAATTTAACTGACTAATTATGTGCGGATAAAGCGATTCCTTAAATTTTTCATTTACCCGCGTTTGCAAATACATATTATAAGCACTCTGGATATGTGCCAAACGGTCAAACTGAGCTCCAATTAAAACAGAATTCAGCTTAGAATCCAAAGCTTCAATTTGGGAAGAAATATTATTTAAAGATTGCTGAATGGCCATCATCTGACCTGCAGAGAGTAGGTTGTCAACTTGAATCTTAGAAAGATCTGTTGATCTTATTCTTACCTGATGCTTAATACCTCTTCCACCTTTTTCTTTCAGGCTTGGTAAGAATTCATCAATATTAGAACTGGACTTCAAAAATTTCAATTCCCCTTTTTTTAATTTTTCTAAAACACCTTTTGGGAAGACTAATTCATAGTTGTTAGACCGGTCCAAATTATTAAGAATCCGTTTTACCCCAGGTGCCTGGCTCAAAATTTTGGAAATAATAGAGACATTTTCCTGGAAACCCGATTTTATATAATGATTATTGTATTGTAAAAAGGAGGTACTAAATAATGAATCATTTCCTGGAACGGCATCAATATCTCCAGAAGTATATAGGCTCAGTCCACCTTCAACCTTTATTAAATTAGCACTACTGTCTTCCATATTTTCTTAATTTATTTCTTGTACAACTTGTTTCTCTTCCCCCTCAAACGCCTCCTTCAACACTGCCTGCATCAGCATTTGGGCGTGTTGCTCGCTTTGGGTGATTTCCTGCTCCAGGGTGGTGCATTTTTTCATTAAGGCTTCGACTTTTGCGACGATGGCTTTTTGTTCTTTCAAAGTAGGTAGTGGTATGACAACTTTTTTCATATCCCCTAACAAAAGGTTGTTTATTGCTGATCCTCTGGAGGTTTTTAATAATTTCGGCGTTTCAACCTTTATGAAAATATTTAAAAATTCAGTTGAAACTTCCCCCTTTAATGGTTTGACAACTGCAACACTTTTTTGAAAGGTGGTTCTCTGTGTGAACTCGTTATCTTTGACAATAGCTGTTTTCCCTACTGTTCCTCCTGTATTCACAATACAAAGATCCCCAGCTTCTAAATTAGTCCTGTTATGTACTTCCAAAAATTCCTTATAATTTATTTGGCGAGAATTTTTATAAAGAAGTTTGCCATTTTGAATATCTTTTGCTGATAAAAAATAATAACCCGAATTCTCTTCATCCACACAGTTACCGTGTTTTCCATCGGTGATGAGGGTTGTAATCTCCTGCATTCGACACCATACCCACCCTTCCGGCAGGTTAAAAGGGATTTCATCTTTTTCGATAGATAACAGGGGCTTTTCTTTTTTGATCTTTTTCTCCTTTACCAGCCTGGCTTTTTCGGCTTTGATGTTTTCCAGTAAACTAGCCGCAGAATTATCCCCGGTGATCAATTCAGAGTTTTGCGCTCTCCACTCGCTCGTCAATTTGCCCTGGATAGCTTCCTGCAAAATGGATTGTTTGAGTTGGGTTATGAGGGATTTTTGGGCTTGGATTTCCTTCAATATTCCAAAATAATTTTTTTCTTGATTTATAAATTTTTGAGCTATTATTTTTTGCACTTCAAGATCTGGTAAATTAATTTCTAACTTAAGTAAATCCCTCTCGTGAATACTTTTCTGAGCACTTCCCACAGTTGAAAGCTTGCAAATCTTACGCTGCAAATACTTTGAGGTTAATAACCTTTTTAAATAATCAATATTTATAATATCGGTATTTACTGTCAATGTAGGCATATTCTCAGTTACAATACTGTTGTGAACATCCTTGGGTGCTATACCTATTGCTCCATTAATTATTCCTTGTCTTGTGAACATTACTGTATTAGGATATTTGTTGAGATCGACAAGAAATTGTCTTTTACGTCCTATTTTAGAGCCCATTTTTTTACCTCTAAATTTCACTCCTTTATGCTGGGAAATTGTTACCTGATTATATTCTATTGAGTCTTCAACTCGAACTTCAATTCTGTATTTTTCAAGAAAGTCTCCTAAAATCATATTAATTCGTCTTTAGTTTTTGAAGGAGAGATACACTAGATGAGAATGATTTTAAAAGATCTTCAATTATTTCTTCTGAAGATTTTAATTCATCCTCCTTTTCTTGTATCGGATTCTTAATATCCAAATCCCAATCTTTCAGATCGTTGACATTTACTTTCCAGGCCTGATCGTTTTCCTCACGATTATTCCACCAATCCATTAAAGGTTTAAACTCTTCAAAACGGATAGGTTTCATTTTGGAATAACTTTTTTGACCATCCGGGAGTTTATGTTCCCAATACCAGATTTCCTTAGTAGGTTTACCTTTTTCAAAGAAAAGCAGATTGGTACTTACCGTAGCAGGAAAAAAGGTGCTTTGTGGCAGGCGTACTATGGTGTGGAGGTTGGTGTCTTTTAAAAGTTTCTCACGAATACGGGCTTTAACGCCATCGCCAGTAATAGAGCCATCGGGCAATACTATGGCACAACGGCCACGAGGTTTCAGCAGCTGCAGCATCAAAATCACAAACAAGTCGGCAGATTCTTTACACCTATAAGTAGCCGGAAAGTTAGTTTCAATTCCATCAGCAATGCTCGCTCCAAAAGGAGGATTAGCCAGGATCACATCTACCTGGTCTTTGCGTCCAATGGCATTGTATTCGGTTTTTAAACTGTCTATATAATGATAATCTGGCACGTCCATTTCGTGGAGGATAAGGTTAGTAAGACCCAATACATAGGCTACTGGTTTTAATTCCCAACCCGAGATGCTTTTTTGTAAGGTATGCTCATCATCTACCGTATGCACATAGTTTTCTCTTACGTGGTCTATGGCCGCAGTAAGGAAACCTCCCGTACCGGCAGCAGGATCCAATACCTTTTCGCCCAGTTGAGGATTGGTCATTTGGGTCATTAGCTGGGTTACGGCTCTTGGGGTATAATATTCCCCTTTGTTTCCGGCATCTCGTAATTCCTGCAGAATACTTTCGTAGATATTTCCGAAGATATGTTTGTCTTCAGAATTATTGAAATCTACTTCGTTGAGTTTATTGATTACCTTCCGCATTTCATAGCCGGACTTCATATAATTGTTAGAGCCGTCAAAAACTTCCTTTACAATAGCCGCTCGTTGGGGGTATTTTACACTGGTAAGATTACGAAGGGTGGCGAAGAGTCCGCGGTTGCTTTGCGCATTGGAATCGATAAATTCCAGAAGTTCGTCGCCGGTAATACCTTCGGCATCAGCCGCCCAGTTACGCCACTGGAATTTTTCAGGGATTACCGAGATATAGTCGTCTTTTAATATTTCCAATTCCTGGTCTTTATCGTCGATGATCTTTAAAAAAAGCATCCAACCGAGTTGTTCCAGGCGTTGGGCGTCACCCGAGATTCCCCGGTCCTGACGCATTATATTTCTAATGCTGCTTACTACAGCGCTTACGTTTGCCATTTATTTTTTCTTCTTTTTCTCTATTTTTTTAGCAGTATTTTCGATTGTTTTGACAAAATCTTTTTCCACCTTATTTAATTCAGTTTCAGATTTTTTTAAATACATATTGTATTCCTGGTGTGCTTTTTCCAGGGCTTTTTTGTGACTAATTTTACCCGCGTGTTCCAGAACTTCATTGCCAGTCATTTTTAAAAAATCATCCAGCCTTTGAATCCAATCTTTCATATACATAGGCTTCCTGTTTAAAGCCTGTAATTCTGCCATTTCCAGATAGGCTGTGACCATACGGTTCAGGATTTCAAGCTCTTCTTTATTGAGAAAATTCTTAGCTATACCTGTTTCTTTTTTAGAAGGTTTCTCACCTTTAAAATTTGTTAATCCTAGATATGGTTTAGATGCATCAATCCTTTTAAAAATAATTTCTGCCGCTGTGTTACCGTGAGCTGCCCAATGCATTTTATTTTGAATGGTTTTAAAAAAAAGTTTTGAGGCTTCTGCAGAAGGGTCATAATCTATACTGGTAGCATAAATATCCAATACTTTTCTCCAGAATACTTTTTCAGAAGAACGAATGTCCCTGATTCTGGCAAGTAATTCGTCAAAATAATTTCCGCCACCGGCTTCTTTTAAAAGCTCATCATTCATCGTAAAACCTTTTACGATGTATTCTTTAAGTCTTTGTGTGGCCCAGATTCTAAATTGTGTGCCCCTTAAGGATTTTACCCGGTATCCTACTGAGATTATAACATCCAGGTTATAAAAATTAGTGGGTTTGGTAGAAAAATCGGAATTTCCGATTTTTCTCAAAGAACCTTCTTTTTCCAGTTCTCCTTCTTTATAAATATTGAGTATATGTTCGTTAATAGTAGATTTACTTTTTTGAAATAATTCTGCCATTTGTTCAATAGTCAACCAAACAGTTTCCTCTTCAAGACGGGTTTCAATTTTAGTTTTCCCATCTTCAGTTTGATATATAAGAATTTCAGATTTTTCCATTATGCTGTGGTATACAATTCTTTCTCAAGTTCATTAATTGCCTCTTCATATTCCTTTATTCCTCCAAAAGCCTTAATAATTTCCATAGGAGTTCCCATTTTATTTAAAGGATCAAGTTTTAATACTTCTTTGCTTTCAATGGTTTGCAGGCCATCATCGGCATATTTTTCAAGTAATTTCTGAATTACCTGTTGTGCCTGGTCTCCGTATTTAGTGAAGTAATTTCTTTTTGTTACGTTCTCAGCTCTTTCTTTCCTGGTTAAAGGCTTGGCTTCATAAGCCACGTGGCAAATCAGGTCGAAAGGGTCGTAATCTTTACCTACTTCCTCTTTAAGATGTTCAAAAAAGACCCCTGATTCTTCAAGCTCTTCTATAATGGCCTTTTTTTTATCTGCTTTTTTCCACGAACTTAAAAAACTATCAAGGTCGCGGTATTTCCGGGTAACATTGCTTTTAGTGTAATCGGTAAGACTTTCGGTTATTATTTTTCCATCGGTGCCCAGGTACTGCACTCTTTCATTAAGGATCTTTACCTGGACTCCGTTAACGTGGATTTTTGCTTTGGGTTCAGAGATAATATCTCCACCACCTTCAACGGTAGGATAATCTACTTCTTCTCCCTCTGGGAAATCTACCGGCTGGCCATCTACGTCTATTATTTCTTCATCATGAACTTCATCTTCAGTTCCTTCTAAATCATCATCTTCATCTACTTGTTTGATCATTACCGGATCGCCATCGAAATCAGGATCAGCAAACAGGTCGGTAACATTTCTGAAATCCATTATGGTAAAATAGGTTTTTCCAAATTCTTCATTGATTCGTGTACCACGTCCAATGATCTGCTTAAATTCAGTTGGTGAGCCAATATTACTATCCAGAACAATAAGTTTACATGTTTGTGCATCTACTCCAGTGGTCATTAACTTGGAAGTGGTCGCAATAACCGGATAGGGTTCAGAAGGATTTATAAAGCTATCCAGCTCCATTTTTCCCTCCATATTGTCCCCGGTAATTTGCATTACGTATTTATTGTTTTCAGCAAAAAGATCGGCATTCGCGTTTGCAATGGCTTTACGCATTCCTGAAGCGTGTTCTATGTCGATGCAGAAAACAATAGTTTTAGCAAAACGGTCGTAACCTTTTAGAAATTCGGTAATCTTTTGGGCAACCATCTTCCGGCGCTCCTCAACCACAATATTTTTATCAAAATCGGTGCGGTTATAGATTCTGTCTTCCACCGGGTCCCCATCTTTATCTAAATAGCCTTTTGGCGGCCGCCAGCCTTCAGCATCAATATCCAGCGTAACCTTTACCACTTTATAGGGAGCCAGGAAACCATCGTCTATACCTTCTTTCAGGGAATAGGTGTAAATAGGTTCACCGAAATAATCAATATTGGAAACCTCTGTAGTTTCTTTAGGTGTAGCGGTTAGGCCAAGATGCGTAGCTTTATCAAAATAAGCCAGGATCTCACGCCATTTACTATCTTCCTTTGCGCTACCGCGGTGACACTCATCGATAATTACCAGGTCAAAGAAGTCTCTACTGAATTGCTTATAGGCATCCTCTGATTTGCTATCAGATAATCCTTGATAAAGTGCCAGGTAAATATTATATGCAGTATCTATTTGTTTTTTGCGGATGATAGTCATTGCATCTTTAAAATGCTTAAAATCACCACGAGCGGTTTGATCAATTAGCGAAGTTCTATCTGCCAAAAAGAGAATTCGTTTTTTGGCTCCACTTTTCCATAGCCTGTAGATTATTTGAAAAGCAGTATAAGTTTTCCCGGTGCCGGTGGCCATTACCAAAAGTATGCGATCTAATCCTTTACTTACCGATTCAATAGAACGGTTAATCGCTATTTGTTGGTAGTATCTTGGTGTTTTACCCGAACCATCCTGAAAATAATCCTGGGAGACAATTTCTTCCTGTTCCTGGGTTTCAATGCCCTTGTATTTCTGATATTTCCTCCAAAGCTCTTCAGGGGTGGGAAATTCATCCAGGCTTAATTCTTTTTCAATTTCACCATCTTCAGCAGTCTTATCGTGAAAATAGAAACCATCGCCATTACTACTAAATACACACGGGATATCCAATGTGTTTGCATAGCCTAAAGCTTGTTGAATACCGCTGCCTACTGAATGCTTATTATCTTTTGCTTCAATAATTGCTACCGGGACATTAGGTTTATAGTAAAGAATGTAATCGGCAAATTTTCTTTTCCCACGTGCGGTAAGCTTACCTTTCACATAAATACGGCCATCGGTAAAAAAAATTTCACGGCCCAGTTGAGTTATCTCATCCCAACCAGACTTAAGAATTGCAGGAGTTATAAATTTTGCCTTTATATCTGATTCAGAAAGGTCTTTTTTGTTCATATACTGTTAGATTGGGCAAATAAAGTCGCTTCTCTATTTATTTCAGTTTAAATAGTTTAGCACTTAACGGGCGTAGGGAGTGTTAAGCGTGGTACAATTTAGGAAAAATTGTACAAAAGTTAAAGGAATGTGAATAGAAGAGTAATTTAATTTTAGTTATACTGAAACCCTTTTTAGTAACTTAGAAGTTGAAAAACAATATAGAATGTGTTACCGTACCAAATTAAACTCTAAACTCAGCGAAATAGAACGTAGCCTTGAAGCTCGATTTATTGACCCAGATTCCTATAAGCCACAACTCGAAATTAATGGTTTTACTTTTTCAAGAACACCGGTAATTGCAGATGAGAACCAGGGTGAAATTCAAATGTTTAATTGGGGTTTAATTCCTTTTTGGGCCAAGGATGATAAGATCAAAAAAATGACCCTGAATGCTAAGATTGAAACCATAGCAGAAAAACCTTCCTTTAGAAATTCGGTTAAAAAACGTTGTTTAGTTATTGCAGACGGTTATTATGAGTGGCAATGGAAAGATTCAAAAGGAAAAGAAAAGCAGAAGTATTTAATTAATCCTACTGATCAGGAAATTTTTGCTTTTGCAGGAATCTACTCCACCTGGACCAATCCGGAAACCAATGAATCTATTAATTCTTATTCTATTGTCACCACTGAAGCAAATGAATTAATGGCTGAAATTCATAATAATAAAAAGAGAATGCCGGTTGTTCTAAAGAAACAAGATCATCAATCTTGGTTAACTGGCACCGATCATCAAAATTTCGCTTTCCCGTATGATGTCCCATTAATAGCCACTGCGGTTGAGTAAACAATTGGTTATTCAACTTTCTTCAGATAATAAATTATTTAAACAGCGTGTTATTGCTCTTCGAATATCATCCGCTTCTGTCTCCCCACGACCTTCAGCAGTACAGGATGAAATTAAGACATTAGAATCCGATGAAATAAATTGAATTGTAACCTCTATTGTGTAGCTTCCTAGGCCTGTATTCCTTCTACCACTTTCACCATAGTTAACTATTAAAGTTTCATTAGCCAACTCACTTTTTAATTCTGGGATTAAAATAAATCCATCTTTAACTAATATCCCCGAAATAACATCCCTTGGATTTACGCTTTTGCTTGTTGAATAATATTGACCATTGACTGATGCGCCGGAGCTTGAAGTCAAGCTACTTGTTTGAGAAATAAAAATGTACTTGTAAGCACTAATGGATTTATTTTTAATTGATGTCACGGGTTGTAATGGAGCACAGCTACTTAAAATGATACTTGAAATTAAAAAAATTAACAGTCTTATTTTTTTCATTTTCTTAATGTTTTAATAAGAATTGCTGTATGTAGCTATAATTGGCGATATAAATTTAAAAATCAATAGTTTAACTATTTTCCTAGAGTTTCTAAAATACTAATTTTTTAGCAAAAACCTTTATAACAACCAATCAGATTTAGAAGTTCCTAAAACTAGTTTATTCGAAATACCCTGCCCCATATCTACCATAACCTGCGCTGGATCCTATGCTGTTTTTATAGTGTACGGGAAGTTAAGCGTAAACTAAAAACAGCATAGGGCGCAACCTACTTAATTTTATAAAACCAGTAAATTTTCGCCTGTTTTCAGGGTCTTTCAACCCATTTACTGGTAATCTTCTCGTTTCGCAACAAAGATTTAAAAAAATTGCACTAAACTTTACTAAATTTTTGCCGCAAATTTCAACGGCTTTACTGAGGGTTTCAGGGCATTTCCCGCAAATTTACTAATTTTTGCTGCAGGCCATTTGTCATTACAAACCCTGGTATCCTCCCTGTAGCCACTCGCAGTATGCCTCCTGGATTTCCGGATATGCTGCAAAATAATCTTCATAATGCTTATTCTGGGATTCCATGATCGCCTGGTAAACTTCAAAATTGTCTTCTACTTTTTCTTTCGAGGTATATCCAAAATAACCCACTGAACCCAGTGCAATAATTCCTGAGATACCAAAAAGGATCAGCAGGTAATTGGGTATGATCCTGGCGCGCTTTAATTTCTGGTCTATCTCTTTCAGGATTTCATCTGTTATTTCTTTTCCCGCTTCCTGCTTTTGCAGGAATGTGTTCAGGCTCTTTTCCAAAGCTTCCGTGCTGATGGGAATGCTCAGTTTAACTAACTGGTCCGAGAGCTTTTGAAGTTCCAGCACAGCAGTTTTGAAATCCTTCATTTCATCGGCCATCAGTTCCATAATTTCATCTAGTTTTTTCATAACTTAAAGTTTTAATATCCCATACCTATTCCGGTATCTCTTATTATTTTTATTGTTCCTTTTATCAGCTCTTTGGCTATTTTAGTAGATAAATTGCTGCTTAGTTGCACTGTCTTATCCAATACCTGGAAGGTTTTAGGTACTTCTTTTAGCCTGGTAAAACTCCTGTTTTGGGAGATCTGGGGAATTAACCTGTTCCCGCTCATTGACCGATCAACTTCACTGGCTTTTAGGTTTACTCCTTTGTATTCCACTCGAAAGCCCTGCAGCTGGTTCGTTTTATTGATCGTTGGGATTACATCTACCTTTTGCGCTTTCATTTTGCTGATATACTCATCAATCGATTTTGGTCTGGTTTGAAGCACCCGATCATGTATATTTTTAATTTGTTGTCTCAGATGTTTCAATTCGTTTAATTTTTCATTCTGTACTTCCCGAACCCTGGTCAGCCCTAATTCTTTGGCAACATTATCGGCAGCTATCTGGCTTCTTTTTCCAATAAAGCTGTCGTTATAGGCTTTACCATCGAAACCAATTCTATTAGTATAGATATGAACGTGGGTATGCGCTTTATCACGGTGAACAAAGCCAATAGATTGATTGTTTTGAAGGTTCATTTCCTTTAAAAACTTTTTAGCGAGATCTTCCAGCTCTTTTTTGCTTAGATCCTTTCCGTCCTCAATTGTTGGACTGATGATAAAGCTTAAGGTGTTATTGGTACACCGCAGGTTTTGCGACTGGATAATCCTAAACTCTTCGGCTATCTCCGCGGGAGTATCTCCGGCAACGTGCTCTCTAAGCACAACTTCGGCCTCTTTCTCCTGGTTCCAGCCATAGGAGATGGAAACCCTGGTGCCTGAAACGCTATGTCCTTTCCCTATCATTTTTTAAAGTTTTTTAAGTGTGTTCTGATTTCTTTAGCCAGGTCTTCCACTTCCTTGGCAAGCTTTGGATCCCGCTTTCTAAACATATTCCCAATGCGGGTAAAGTTGTTCTTGTACTGGACCAGCATCTTGTAAGTCTCCAGTTGTTCCGGGGTTATCCGTTCCACAATATTTTTATCAAAGGCCGTAGCTCGTATGTATTCTGAAAGGGAAATTCCTGCCCTGGCCGCCCTTCTTTGGAGCAGCTTTTTCTCGTAAATCGAGCATCGAACCTGGATGTATTCCCTTTTCATTTTTTTCTTTTTAAAATCTTTGCAACCATCGGGCGCAAAGCAAGATTGTCATTACAATGACACATCTTGCTTTTCCCTTTCAACTGAAATTCTCCGATAGGCATTTACCAATTACCAACGCCTCCTTATTTTAAAGTCAAGGGTTTTTTACAGCTTCCTTCCTTTATCAGTTTTTCATTTAGATCTATATATCCAGAGTAGGAATTACTACGATCAGTCACATTATCAAACTGGTTTAAAAGCGAACCAGTTGCTTTTTTACCTGCCGGATCATTATCCAGGTATAGTAAAATCCGTTCATATTTCGGAATCAAAGTTTTGATCCTCTTTATAAAAGCCAGGGAATTTAAAATGATGCAGTCTGAATTTTGTACTAAGTCTTCATCAATGGTAGCCAGGGAAAGAAAATCAAACATCCCTTCTGTGATAAGTAGTTGTCTGGATTCTCTTTCAAAAAATGAAAAGGTCTTAGGGCTACTGGAGGTTTTAAAGTATTTATTTCTAAGTTCCCAGCCTCTTTTATAATTTTCAAGGCCAAGAGCAAAAAAGCGTTTTCCTTTACAGCGATACCAAACCTGTCTGCAGTATTTTCTACCAATCTCATAAGGTATATTCCGTGAGCTTAGATAATCAATTAATGCTTTTAGGTGAATAATTTGAACGTCCAGGATACTAATTTCTGGTTCCTTGGTAAGATGTTCAATATCCGCCGGGCTAAAAGAAAGAGATCCTATATCGTTCTTTAGAAATTCCAGGGCTTCCCTTACAGACCAGGATTTTATAAGCATAATTAGATCTATAGTATTTCCTCCTATTCCCAATCCGAAGTCAAACCATAAGTTTTTAATTAAAGAGACGCTAAAAGAGGCTTGGGTTTCTGACCGCAGGGGACTCAGAAACCAAGCTTCTTTTTCTGTTGTCCTGGTGGGAAAGTGCCCTAATTTTGCAAGCGTTTTTACGATGCAAATATTACGGGCACTTTTACACGATACGTTATTTAAGTTCATTTTATAATTTTTAAGTTACCTATTTACCCAGCCCAGTAAAATCAGGGCTTTTAATTCATTTTTTGCTGTTTTTCGTATCTACCTTAATTATCCGAAGGTAGATTGGGTAAATAATTTTAGATGGCTATTTACCTTTATTCGTTCCTCTGTTGACGGCTTCTTCCAGAGTCCAAGGTAGTTAGGTAAATAGTTTATATTAAATTTCTAAAGGAGAGGTCTTGAACCTTTGCTTGATCAGGTAGCCATATACCCCGCTCTGGCGTTGTTTTACTCTTTCATAATTCAGCGCTTTTAAGGCTCTTCCCATGTAATACATATTCAGTCTCGGATTAATACAACTAAGCTGTAGCACAACATCTGATGCCGTTTTAAAGTCAACTGGATCTGTGCTTTTGAGATAGTATTTACAGAGCAGTTCTTCTTCCATACTGGCTTCCCGATAAGTTTTGTTTCTTTCTTCATTTGCAATGATATCCTCCAGGGTCAGTTCCGGGTTAAATTGTTCATCCACATAGGCCAGGTAATAAGCCTGAGCCCATACCTTGTCTATATCAACTTCCCTCGAGTAAGCAAAATCAATTTTACCATTTAGCTCAAAACATAGCCAACGCACAGAACCAGTTTCATCATTAAGAAAGGTTGCCCTGTTTGTTGATCCTATAAAACTGCAGGTCCTTCTCAGGTTTGAATTTTTACGATCATAAGGCAGCCTTTCATTGATCATCGTTTTAGAGAAATAAGCTTTAAGCGCATTTATTTCTTTTCTGGCCAGCACCGATAATTCATCTAAATTGATGATGAAATTCCTGGTAAGTTGAATCCTGGCATCTTTATCTGTGGTCATATCTTCAGCAAAGTACTTTGATAAAGCCGGTGGGCAGAGAAACCGGCACCAGGTAGATTTTCCAGAATTTTGTTCTGAATGCACCAACACCAAACATTGTTTATTAAAGTAATTTTCATCCAATGCACCCTTAACTGTTCGCACCAGCCATTTTCTAAAATGATAAAGAAATTGCTCAGGTTCTTTAGCCGGAAGATAGGAAGCGAGTGTTCTTATATGATCACCACCCACCCATTTTGGAAGCTTATCAAAGTATTCCGCAATCGGGTTAAATCTCGGAATTAGGTTAGACCGTAAATAGATGTCCAGTTTACCCGGATTGATCTCAATGTTTGATTTCGCTAATTCGATAAGCAGGGAATTCACTTCAAAATCTTCCCAGATAGTTGACTCCTTAATCCGTATCTGAAACTCGTGGGAGATTTCGTTAAACCTGATATCATATTTATCAGCAACATACTCCTCCACGGCATCATAGATCGTTTTTTTCTTCTGCTCGGAAACCTGATAGAGTTTGGGTTCAAATTTCTTCATAACCCAAAGCTTTAAAACCTTTTATTTCTAAAGGTATATTCTACTGCTCCCCTCTTAATTTCATCTTTAGAAGAATGACTATTATTAAGTAGCCAGTTATCCAGTTTCTCACGAGAGAAAAAGATTAATTTACCTTTGGGTTTAGAGAAAGGAATTTCCCCCCTTGCGGTAAGTTTATACATGTAACTTCTGGAAATTCCTGTATAATCACAGGCCTGGTCAAAAGTCAATACGGCTTTCTGAGCGCGGACTAATTTCTCTATACGGTCCAGTTGCTCTAACATTTTTAGTTCGTTCATTTTTGAAAAATTTTAAGTTAGAAAATGAACAAAAGCGCTTTTGTAATTCGAATTCTGGAACCAAAACTAAGATGGGAAATGATAAGAAAGTCATACTATTCATACCTTGTATGACTTCTTTTTTAAAGTATGAAAAATCAGCCCTAATCAATTTGATTACCTCTCCCTCAAATTTATATGCAAATACATATAAATTTAGAAATAAATTCAAAAATATACGTATAAACATATAATTAAGGTATATTTGTAATAATTATATTCAATTACATATAATGAAGAATCTCTCAGAGTTTTTAAAACAAAAGCGAAAAGAAAACCAACTCACCCAGGAAGAATTTGCCGAAAGGGCTGGTGTAGCTTTGACCGTTGTGAGAAAAATAGAACAGGGAAAAGAAAACCTGAATATGGAAAAGGTAAATCAGGTGCTAAAGATGTTTGGACATGTGCTTGCTCCGGTAGACCAAAATGATATTTCTCAAACTTAATTTATGAGACAGGCAAAAATTTATTATCAGGAACTTCTAGCAGGTATTTTAACCGAAACCGATGAAGGAGAATATCAATTTCAATATGAAATTGATTACGTTGATAAATATCCTGATCAATTTATCACGTTTACGATGCCGGTTAGAAAAGAACCTTATGTAGAAAAACGGCTTTTTCCTTTTTTTGAAGGTCTTATCCCGGAAGGATGGCTTCTAGATATAGCCTCAAAAAACTGGAAAATCAACCGTAATGACCGAATGGGACTATTATTAGCTTGTTGCAAAAATTGTATAGGTGCGGTCAGTGTTCACCCAAAAGTCACAGAAAATGCAGAATAGATGTTTATATTGTTATAAAGAATTGGGAGATACAAATCCGAAAGATTTTCACACCAATTGCAGTGTAAATTTCTTTGGTACTGAAATTCCGCCTCAGCTGGAATATTCCCTGGATCAAATGGTAGATCTGGCAAAAAATGTGGTAGAAAGAAGAATAGCAGTTCCTGGGGTACAACCTAAACTTTCTTTATCCTTCATCAATAACGCACTAGCATCGGAAAATAACAGGTTAACAGTGGTAGGAGCGCTCGGAGGAAATTATATCTTAAAACCACCCTCTACAGCTTTTGCTGAAATGCCGCAAAACGAACATTTCACAATGCGAATGGCAGAAGGCTTTGGAATAAGAACGGTTTCTTCAAGTTTAATAAGATTAAAATCTGGAGAGTTAGCTTATATCACAAAGAGAATAGATCGGACACTTAATAACGAAAAGATTCATATGCTCGATATGTTTCAGATTCTGGAGGCATTTGATAAATACAAAGGTTCGATGGAGAAAGTAGGAAAGGCAATAGGGACTTATTCCTCTAACACCTTACTCGATAAACTTTATTTTTTTGAAATAGCTGTATTTAGTTTTCTCACCGGGAATAACGATATGCACCTGAAAAACTTTTCTTTAATAAAGCGAAGCAGAGAATGGGTCTTGTCCCCTGCCTATGATCTTTTAAATGTAGCTATAGTTAACCCAGAAGATGATGAAGAACTGGCGCTAACTCTTGAAGGAAAGCGGAAAAAGTTGACAAAAATACATTTTGTGAGTCTGGGAGAGAAACTGGAATTGAACAAAAAGCAAATTGATGGCGTATTTAAAAGATTCATTAAAAATAAAAAGAACGCTCTTTCTCTTTTAGAAAGCTCCTTCTTATCAAGCGAATACAAGCAAAAATACTCGGATCTATTAGAGCAGCGTTATTCAAAATTGGAGTAGGCAGGGGCGGAATAAAACAAATTTAAAAAGCACTCAAAAAATTTCGAGATAGGGGAAACTATGAATAATGGAAAAGAAAATTTTAAATCTGTAATAAGCCTATGGGAAGACTTTCTTACTCAAAACCCTCAGAATAAATTAGGAGAAGTTCCAGTTTCTTTCTATTTCTGTGACAATGAAAAAGACGCGAATGAATGCGCAGAGTTAGTCGTAAAGGGAATAAAGCAAGCAACTGCTACTTCATTATGGTGGTTTAAAAAATATAATGAACCTCTGCCAAGAGCCGGGGACCAACAAATTGTGACGGATTGGAATGGAAATGCAAAAGCTATAATTGAAACGCAGAAGATAGAGCAGGTTCCATTTAATAAAATCACAGAAGAATTTGCAGCAACTGAAGGCGAAGGTGATAAATCTTTAAAATACTGGAAAAAAGTTCACCAAGCATATTACGAAAGAGAGATGGCCTCCTATCCGGAAAAATTTAGTGAAGATATGATCATAGTTTGCGAATATTTTAAAAAGATTTATCCACTTTAGATCTTCCCTGGTTTAAAGCCAGCTCTTGAAAAATTTTATTCAACCTATCGTTCTGCTTCGAGGAGACCGTTTTTAACGGGGCACTTTTTATGGTATTATACTTATAAGGTTTCCCATCGGATCTTATTACCAGCTTAGACGTTTCAAAGAAATTTTTCATTGTTAAGGAATTTTCGGGAAAGGTTCGGGTCAAATAATCGTAAAACTCCCTGCAGCTTGCACCATCCATATTAAAATGGATTTTCGAATTATGAGTTTCCCAATTTTCAGTAAGTACCTTTTTGAAATCCAGGAGGCTTGTCTTCTCAGAATTCAAAAGATCATACCTCATTAGATTATGATATAACTTTTGAATTTGACCTTCTGAAATAGCCAAATTAAAATTTTTGTCCTTTTTTAGAGAACTAACAGGCTTTTGGCCCTGCATATTACTTTTAAATTTGTCCGTCCAGGGAAGAATGGAAAGAAAAAAGCCGGCTAAAAAAACAAGAAAACTAATTGCCACGACTAGAAGCGTCTCTGACTCAATAGTATATTGCGAATAAACCGCAAGATGCATTACTCCCAAACCCAACCCTATAAAAAGAATTCTTGGCTTTTCAATTTTTGTATTCCATAATATTCCTTCATCCATCATATAAACCCAAAGCATTTCACCATAATGTAAAATTAGCCTTCCATAAATATAGATGAAGCCAAGGGTGGTCAGGTATTTAAATAAATCAAAACTCATAATCTATTTCGAGCTCAGGAATCAGATTAGCTGCTTCCTTCTTTTTCTTATCTACGATTTTTGCATAAATCTGGGTTGTTCTTATTTCTTTATGCCCCAGTATTTTTGAAACAGTATAGATATCTGCTCCATTTTCCAGAAGTAAGATTGCATGAGTATGGCGGGCGCTATGAAAGGTTATATGTTTAGTAATACCTGCACGCATGCACCACCTTAAAATCTCAGCATTAAAGTGAGCTCCATATTTTAGTCCCTGAAATACCAGGTCATCTTCATTTTTTCTTTTACCTAAAATTCTTCTTGCCTGATTAGAGATATATTGATATTCCTGTCCAGAAGTCTTCTTTTGTTTAAAAATCAGTCGAGAGCCTTCCTTCTCATCCCTTACTTCAAGCCAGATAAGCTTGCTTATATCACTCCACCTAAGACCGGTCAAACAACTAAACAGGAAAGCATCTTTTAAAACTTGGTGCTTGCACTGAGCATTTGCCAAAGCTTGCAATTCTTGATGAGTAATGTATTCCCGGAATGTTTCTACCTGAGTAAAACCTTTTACTGCAGCTGCAAAATTCCGTCTGGTATATCCATCTTCATACGCTTGGTTTAGTGCTGCTTTAAATTTATTGTAATATGCGTGTTTCGAATTTTGAGAAAGCGGGTTATTAGATGTAGCTTTAGAGGCATGACCTAAAAACTTTTTGAATCCCTGCACAAAAATTTCGTCGATATCTCCAAAAGTTATATTTTTCTTCCCACAATAAGCTTCAATATGATTTTGAGCGGCATCCCAGTTGTCGTAATTACCTTTACTTTCATATCGTTCCTCTTTCAATTTTTCATAGTAGGATAGAAATAAAAGCTTATCCTTACTTCTATCCTTAATTCCATATTTTCCCTGAGCATATTCTGCTCGGCGGATCGAAAGTATTTGTTCAGCTCTTAAAAGAGTTTCTTCATTTTCTTTTTTCTCAGAAGCATTTCTGGGATTTATGTATAAATATTCTTTGAGATACTCGAATTCCCTCTTATTGGTCTGCTTACCATTTGCATCTCTAATTTTTCCTTTATAGTATTCGATATAAAGGCTGTACTTCCCGGAAGCTAGCTTTTTCTTTTTTAACTTAATTTTCATATCTCCTTCTTTTCCTTAAAGATAGCTAAAAAAATAATATGAGGTGTACCAAGGTACACCTGGAACACAAATTTTAACATCGAGGTGTACCAAAGGCACAAAAATAGGTGTACCAATAGTAAAAATAGGAAATGTATCATAAAATAAAAGAGGCTCTAAAGCCTCTATAATAGTACGATTTGATGTCATTTAATATCATTTGACATCATTTGATATTTGCTGTTTATTTGCCAATACAGAAATTAGAAAAAATATTCCCCAGTAATTCATCATTAGTCACCTGCCCGGTAATCTCACCGAAATATTCTAAAGCTTCGCGAATATCTATCGCTAGTAAGTCGCCCGAAAGGTCGGTATTTAAGCCTTCTTCTACT
>VMHT01204886.1_pt1 | contig 33907 bp, 39 predicted proteins | sample 4693611 | NCBI WGS metagenome assembly VMHT01 (sample SAMN12280063, study PRJNA550983) | marine metagenome | isolation source: seawater sampled from same location over 5 years 0.02-0.2 micron viral filtrate | place: USA: collected off the coast of southern California halfway between the port... ...
AACTCATCAACAACATGTTTATTATGTACTATTTCATGTCTCACATAAACAGGGGTTCCATACTTTTCCAAAACTTTTTCTACAATATCTATCGCTCTTTTAACGCCAGCACAAAAACCCCTCGGAGATGCTAAATAAATTTTAAGATTTTTTTTCATTTTTTTCTAAAAGATATTCAAGCAATATATGCGGAAATGTAAGTGAGGCCAAACCAATAAATATAACTTTTAAAATAGCAGAATTTAGTAAAAAGTAATAATTAAGCATGTATAAACTTATCAAAAATAACAAGCCTGTTAACACCGTCAACGGAAAAGCTTTTTTAATAAATAAACCGCTTCCTATTTTAAAATTATTATTATTAATTTCATATATTAAAGAAAAAGAATGTCTGATTGAGTGTAAAAAACAAAAATAAATTGTAAAAGCTACCAGAGGACTAAAAGTCGAATTTAATATGATAATTGAAAAAGTATCTATGGAATGAATGATTGTATTTTTTTTTAATAAAAAGTTACTAAATAAACTTATTGATATTAAAGCTATTAATAAATCTTGATTAATAGTTTTAATATTTACATTTAAAATTTTAAATATTTCAAATGTTTCTTTTTGCGAAAAATATAGTGGTGCCAGAACTATAATCGAACCTTTAAAAAAAAATAAAATATTTGAGAAATGATTATATTTGATTTTTCCAAAAACAGAGTCCTCTTTTCCAAAATGATAAGATGCTACTATTAAAAAAAAAATTAAGGTAATTATTGGGGCGATGGTCCATAAAAAAATTATTAACAGCGATAAAGATACATAAGCTACATAAAATAATACAATTTTCTTTAACTTAAATAATCTTATAATTCTTTCTCCTTTTTCATGATCTAGTGCCCCGTGAGAAACACCAATAGTTGAAATAAGAAAAAAACAAATTATAGAAATATATTCTGAGTCTAAGTTAAAATTAACAAAAGCAAAAATGACGCTAAGAGCAAAAAAAATATAAGTATGATATTTATTTAAAGAAAAATTATTCATTTCAAAATAAAGCTTTCAAAAAAGTAAATTTTGGCATTTTTAATATAATAGATAAATCATCAATCAAATTACTTTTGTTAGACATAAATCTAATAAATACTTCTGCTTTAACTTTAAACAAATTAAAGAAAATACTTGGCATTTTCTTTGGATTATTTTTAACTACTTTTAAGAATATTTTATCTAAAAAAATGTATTTATTATTTAATTTAAATCTTTCCTTATTGCTAATGTTATCTAAATTTTCTCTGATATATTTACTATGCTCCTGAATATTTAAAAATGTATAACCAGTGCTTAGTCTAGTCATTTCTCCAACTGTGCCTATATTTATAAAATTATTATTTGAATAAGGATAATATAAAGGTATGGCACCTTTTTCAGTGTAATTAATTTTATACTCTTTAATCCTTAAATTATTTTTAATGTAGTTTTCCAATTGAATATCATAATCTTTATAGGCATCACTTTCCAAGTTTGAAAGCCAAGTAGTTTCTACTAGAGCTTTATTTTTTGAGAAAGGAAGAGTATAAAAAAAATGAACCGCATCCTTTTGGTCACAATTAAAATCCATTAAATTAAATATTTCCTCATCAAAAATATTTTCTTTTGTTTCAATTTCTATTCCTTGAAAATGTTGCCATAATTTTGATTTATCAGGTGGCGATTCACTTACACTGTTGAAAATAACTGAATTGGAAGAATTAATTTCATCTAAAGTTTTAAAAAAATAAATATTTTCATTAGATTTTAATTTTGAATTAACTTTATTATAAAATTTACCACTATCAATGCTTTGATATGGAAATTTTTTACTCTTCATTTCACGAGAAGCATCTAGTGTATTTATTGTGAAATTATTCCAACTTTTAATTACGCAATCCTGAAAGTTGTGATCAAAAACTTTCCAAAATGACCAGGTTTTGTCACGTTCATATTTTCCTCTGTTTTCAATAATGGCTAAACTTTTATCTTTCAACTTATCATTTATTTCTAGTTCATACGCTAGAGATAAACCCGCACAACCACCACCAATTATTACGTAGTCAAATTCTTTCATTTAAATTTATTTCTTTGTTTATTAGCTCATGTTTTTCATTATTGTATTTTATATTTTGAGGAAACAATAATTTAAAAAAATCAATTATTGATAAAAAAGACTCAATAACTTTTCCATAGACCGGCACGAAAATTTTTCCTGATTTATTATAATTTTCGATATTTTCTCTCTTAATAATATGATGTCCAATCTTTCTATAAACTCTTCTAGCGACAATGACAGAGAATCTAGATTTAACCGGGATGCTTTTAATTGATTTAAAAGAGATATTATAAAAATTTTCTGCCTCTAAAATAGTTTGCTTTATAGAATAAAAATCGTGACTAATGTATTCTCTACTGCGTTTTTTATCCTCTACTACGTCTCTAGCGATATTGGTTAACTGCATTGCTATTCCAAGATCTATAGCGCCAAGCAAAGCCTCATTATTTTTTACATTTAAGATTTTAGACATCATTAAACCAACTGTACCAGCTACTCTATAGGAATAAACTAAAAGATCTTTTTTAGAATTAATTTTTAAACTTTTTTTAAGATCAGTTTCAACTCCATCAAATAAATCAAGAATAACAATTTTAGAGATATTTTGAGAATTTATTAAATCCCACATCTCTTTTATAATTTGATTATTAAAGTTTTTATTTAAAAAATCATTTTTGAAATTTGAGAATTCCTTTTTTCTTATTTCTAATTTTTTTTCACTATCTACAATATCATCTAAAGTTCTACAAAAATTATAAAGTACTGAACATTTATAGAAAATTTTTTTTGAAAGAAAGAAACTTGCCCAGTAAAATGATTTAGCGTGAATTTGTAATAAGTTTTTATTCATTAAAAAAGTTTATCTAAAACTTTAGCTGAAGATAGGACACCAGGCATTCCAGCACCAGGATGTGTTCCTGCACCAACAAAATATAAATTTTTAAAAATTTCTGATTGATTATGAAATCTAAAATATGCTGATTGAGAAAATTTAGGTTGTATGGAGAAACCCGAACCATATCGAGTAGCTAAATCGATTTCAAAGTAATCTGGTGTTAAATAAAAATCACTTAAGACATTATCTTTTATACCTGGCAAGACCGTTTGGTCCATTTTATTTAAAACAAGATTTTTAAATTTTTCTCCCTCTTTAACCCAATCAATTTTTGATAAATTATTTGGAACGGGAACTAGAACGTAAAAAGCATCTTGGCCATCTGGAGACATACTAGAATCAGTTGCAGAAGGTCTGTGAAGGTAGTAACTTATATCTTCTGACAATTCTTTTTTTTCAAATATTTTATTTAAATGTTCCTTATATGAATTTCCAAAATAAATAGTATGATGGGCTACATTTTCGTATTTCTTTTTTGATCCAAAATAATAAACGAATAATCCCATAGAATAATCCATCCTTTTCATTTTTTGTTTAAATAAAAAGTCATAATTTTCTTTTGATTTTATTAGAGCATTATAAACATTTGGTGGATCTGAATTACAAATTACATAATCTGAATTAATTATTTTTGAATTATTTACTTTTATACCTTTAACTTTTTTATTTTCAGTCAATATCTCAGTTACTTCAGCATTTTTTATAATTTTAATATTTTCTTCAATCATCAGCTTTTCCAGCGCTTTTACTACACTACCTGTTCCACCCATTGAGTAGTGTATTCCCCATTTTTTTTCTAAAAAAAGTATCAAAGTATAAATAGAAGTTGTACTAAAAGGATTTCCACCTACCAGCAATGGATGCATACTAAATACTCTTCTTAACTTTTCATTGGAGATGTAATTTGAAACAAGGCTATAAACAGATTTGTAGCTTTTTAATTTTAGTAATGAAGGAATTTGTTTAATCATAAAAGTTAAATTATTGAATGGTTTATCTGATAAATCAGTAAAGCCTTTATCAAAAATTTTTTTAGTAAAATCTACTAGTTTAAGGTATCCAGCATAATCTTCAGGACAAAACTTTTTAACTTGGTCTTCCATTGATTTAGCATTACCATTGTAATCAAATGTTTCACCGCTATTGAATACAAAGCGATACCATAAATCTAAAGGGACAATTTTTACATAATCAGAAATATTTTTATTAAATAGTTCAAATAGTTCTTCAAAAAGATAAGGCGCCGTAATTACTGTTGGTCCTCCATCATAAATAAACTCTCCTTTTTTAAAAACTCTTGCTCGACCCCCTAGATCAGGATGTTTTTCAACTAAAGTAACCTTGTATCCTTTAGCCTTTAATCTTAATGCTGCAGCTAATCCCCCAAAGCCTGAGCCTATAACTATTATTTTTTTTGCCATTATAAATATGGCCTATTCTAACTGGATTTTTTCTTTAGTGCTAATTTTGTTTCTTCAATACTAGATATATAAATTTTGTCTAATTTGCTTTTATCTAGAGAATTTTTAAGTAATTTCTCTACTGCTTCGATCGCTATTATAATTGAGGTATTTTTAATATCTTTTAGAGCTTGATTTTTTAGTTGTTTAATTCTTTCTTCTGCATTTCTCTTTCTATTTTCCATTAGATTATGAAAATTTTCATTAGTCTTAATCATATTTTTTTCGGCATCCTCAGCCGCTTTAGAAATCATAGATTTAACCTCAGCTTTTGAATTACTTATTTTTTTTTCGTGTTCAATTAAAATATTTTTTGCATCTTCCTTAAGTTTATTAGCCTCATCAATTTGATTTTTAATACTTGAGATATTTTCCTCTAGGGTATTTTTGATTTTTTGAGGTATCTGAAAATAGATTAGTAATCCTATAAATAAGAAAAAGGATATCATTACCCAAAAAGTTGCATCTATTGTCATAAATATTTACCTACATTTTTTTTAGAAATTTCTTCTACAGCAGCCTTGATGCTACTCTCATTTAATTTATCTCCAGATATATTCTCGATAATATTTCCAGCAATCTCTTTTGAAATATTATGTATGTCGGAAATAGAATTTTTCTTAAGTTCAGCAATCTCTTTTTGAGCTTGAATTAATTCTTTCTCAATTTGTTTTTCAATTTTTTCTTTTTTCTCGTTAATATCTTTATCTAACTTAGCTTTTGACTCTATTTGTATTTTAATGACTTCTTTTTTGGCATCTTCTAAAATTTTTTTATACTCTTTAAGTTTACTCTCTGAGAGCTCTTTAGATTTATTAGCATCTTCAATATCATCTTTAATTCTATTTTCTCTATCATTTAAATTGTTTTTAATCTTTGGAAGATAAAATTTTGATATTGAAAAATATAAAACCGTAAACACTAATATAAGCCAAAAAGCTTGCGAAGCCCAATATTTTGGATTCAGCTGAGGCATCCCAGCCTCAGCTGCATACAAATCTCCCTGTATAGCAATTAATGCTATAAAAAAATTTAGGTATCGCTTCATATTTTATTTAAAACGCAAATAAAATAATTAAAGCTACTACTAGTCCAAATAATCCTGTTGCTTCAGCCAATGCAAATCCTAAAAGCAAATTAGGAAATTGTTTTTGTGCTGCAGACGGATTTCTCATAGCACCTGATAAGTAGTTACCGAAAATAATTCCGATACCAACACCAGCTCCTGCTAATGCGATTGCAGCAAGACCTGCTCCAATCATTTTTGCCGCTTCTAACTCCATTTTTCCTCCTTTAATTAATGGTGTAAATTTAATGCATCATTTAAATAGATGCAGGTTAATATTGCAAAAACATAAGCTTGCAGAAAAGCCACAAGTATTTCTAAGCCTGTTAATGCTACTGAAAAACTAAGTGGTAACCATCCACCTAATAATCCTAAACTTATTACAAATCCTCCAAAAACTTTTAACATTGTATGACCTGCCATCATATTCGCAAACAATCTAACAGATAAACTTACAGGTCTACTTAAATATGAAATAATCTCAATTACTGTGATTAAAGGTAAAAGCACTGCTGGAACTCCGCTTGGAACGAATATGCTTAAATATTTAAATCCATGTTTAGCAAATCCAATTATTGTTACAGCAATAAAAATAAATAAAGCCATTATTAAAGTAACAATGATATGACTTGTTACTGTGAATGAGTAGGGCAACATTCCAACCATGTTACAAAATAAAACGAACATAAATAGACTAAAGATAAAAGGAAAATAAGGTTTTGCTTTTGATCCAGCGGTATCACTAATCATTTTTGCGACAAAAGTGTAAAACATTTCAGCAATTAGTTGAACTTTTCCGGGAACAATTTTTTTCTCTTTAGTTCCCAAAAATAAAAAAATTAAAATTATTGAAGCACTTATAACCATGAAAAGGCTTGCATTAGTAAATGATAAATCAACACCACCGATATTAATTTCAGGCCCAATTTTGTGGACGTTGAATTGTTGCATAGGGTTGCCTGCCATAAAAATCTTATATTATTTGTTATTCCTCTTTTTGCATTCTTTTGGCAGTTCTAATTACATTTAAAATGCCAGCAGCTGTTCCCAAAAAAAAGAAAGTTAATATTAACCAAGGTTTAGTATCAAACCAACTATCTAAAATAAACCCAATTATTGTCCCAACTACTACAGCAGACACTAACTCTGTGCCTAATTTAAAAGCGCTTCCCATAAATGAGCCTCTTTTTTCCATATCTAATTGAGCTTGCTTTTTGATTTTTGATTTTGCAATTTTTAGGCGAGTTTTAAAGTCTTCAGGAATTGTCATTCAGTCTACGCAACTAATTCTTCAGCTTTTTGTAAATCAACAGACACAAGTTGGCTAACACCTTGTTCAGCCATCGTTACTCCAAATAGTCTGTGCATTCTAGACATTGTAAGAGCATGGTGAGTAATAATAATAAATCTAGTTTTTGTTATTTTTGTTAATTCGTCAAGTAGCGCACAAAATCTTGTTACATTTGCATCGTCTAAAGGAGCATCCACTTCATCTAATACACAAATTGGCGAAGGGTTGACTAAGAAAACTGCAAAAACTAATGACAAAGCAGTTAAGGCTTGTTCACCACCAGATAACAAAGTGATTGATTGTAATCTTTTACCTGGAGGAGAAACAAACATTTCTAAACCAGCCTCTAAGGGATCATCAGAATCCACAAGTTCAATCTTAGCCGATCCTCCATTAAATAATTTTGTGTAAACTTCATTGAATTTTCTATTAACTTTCGTAAAAGCCTCTAAAAGTCTTTCCCGTCCTTTTTGATTTAATTCTTCAATACTAGATTTTAGTTTTACGATTGCGGAATAGAGGTCAGTTCTATCATCTTCCATCTTTTTTATTTCAGTCTCATATTTTTTAGTTTCTTCATCTGCTCTTAAATTAACTGAACCAAGAGACTCTCTTTGTTTTTTTACTTTTTCAGTTTTTTGGATTTGGTCCTCTAAAGAGGGTAAATTTTCTGGAGAAATATTATTTAAATCAGATTGGGACAAAATAGAATTTTCATTATCAATATTTAGCTCACTTTTTACTGAGTATAATAAATCTTTCTTTCTGCTTTCTATTCCCTCTATTGTCGCTTCATTTCTCGCCTTTTTTTCTTTTAAATCAGAAAGATTGGATTGAATTTCTCTAATATTTTGATTGATCAAGTTATATTTTTTTTCTGCTTCTATTAATTCATTTTCTATTTCTTCATTTCTTTTTTTAGTGTTTTCCAAGTTCTGAAGATTTTGCCCTTTTGAGGTTGCTATTCTTTCTGGATTTTTTTGATTTTCATTAATTTCAGCAAGTAACTTATTTTTTCTATCAGTTAACTCAGATATCATTTTTTCTGAATTTGATTTTAGATTTCTCCAATTTTCTAACTCTACATCTATGTTTTTAATTCTTTCTTTCCTTTTAATAGAGTCACTTTGAATAGATTTATCTTTTCCAAACTTTTCTGCATAATCTTCTTGAGATGATGTGATGCTTTTGACTAATTGTCTTAAATCTTGAAATTTTTCTTTAGATAGTTTTTTATCCTCATCAATATCTTTTTCTATTTGATCTAGTATAGTATCAAGTTGACTTTGAAGTATATCAAGCTGCCCTTTTGACTCTCTAAGTTCTTTCGATGAATTTGCCTCTACTTGAAGTAAACTATTTTCTGTATTTAAAAGTTCTTCTTTTTCTTTTGAAATTCTTTTTTCATTCAAATCTGCATCTAAAGAAATGCTTTTTTCTCGTTCCAGATCTGACTCAATTGTTTTAATAGATTTTTCTAATTTTTCTTGAAGCGACTTTACTCTAGACTCTTCTTCTTCAAGATTAGTCATATCCAAATTTAGTTTTTGTAAGCTTGCAGCGCTCTCCATTTTTTTATCTCTTAGAGGAGCAAGTTTTTTATTTTCTTCATCTAATAAAGAATTGTTATGATTAAAGTCGATATTAATTGCACTTATATCGTCCTCTAACTCGCCTAGTTTCTCTTGAATCTGTTTCTTATCCTGCTCAATTTCTCTTAACTTTAAATAATATAAACCTGCCTCAGCTTTTTTGATTTCTTTTGAGATTTCTTTATATCTTGTTGCTTCTTCAGCTTGTTTTTTTAAATTGTCTAATTGTTTTTGTTGTTGTCTTTTTAACTCGTCAGCACGCTTTAAATTATTTTCAGCTGCATTTAATCTTGTTTCAGCCTCTTGTCTTCTAGCGTGAATTCCAGAAATTCCCGCTGCTTCCTCTAAAATAGATTTACGTTCAATTGGTTTAGCAGTAACGAGTTGGCCAATTTTTCCCTGACTTATCAAAGAAGGTGAGTGCGCTCCGGTTGATAAATCTGCAAAAAGTGTTTGAACATCACGTGCTCTTACTTCTTTATCATTTATATAATATTTTGAACCTTTATCTTTTTCAATTTTTCTTCTTACAGATACTTCCTCAAAATCTTTAAATTGTGGTGGACCCTCTTTATTTTGATTATCTAATAATAAAGTTACTTCAGAAATATTCTTCGAGGGTCTGTTAGAAGTTCCTGAAAAAATCACATCTTCCATTCCAGAGCCCCTCATACTTTTTGCAGAGTTTTCTCCCATACACCATCTTAAAGACTCAACAATATTCGATTTTCCGCATCCATTTGGACCAACAATACCAGTTAAACCATTTTCAATTAAAAAGGTTGTTTTATCTGAGAATGATTTAAATCCTGTAATATCTAGCTTTTTAAATTTCATCTATAAATTTTTTTCAATAATTTTTTTAAATTTTTCGTAATCTACTTTGCCAGTGTATTCTTTTTCATTCACTACAATTGTAGGTGTGGACTTGATTTTATATTTTTTTTGAGCTTCTATTCTTTGGTTAAGTATATTATCTTGAGCATCACTACTTTTTAAACAATTATTCATATTATCTTCAGTTAAATTTAAGTCAGAACCAATTTTTTTGATCAAATCATTAATTTTATTAATATCTGAACCAACAGCCCAAACTCTTTGTTGGTTATACATTTCATCAAGTAGTTCAAATTTTTTTTTATCACTTGATGCACACCTTACAATTACCTCAGCATTTAGCGCAGCGAGATCTAGAGGAAATGCATGATGTTCAAATTTTACTAAACCTGGATCGATGTAATCCTTTTTTAGTTTATCAAAAACTGTGATGTGGAAGTTAGCGCAATGAGGACATGTTAAAGAAGAAAAAACTTTTACTGTAACTTTTGCGTCAGAGCTTCCTAAGCTTAAAATTTTGGCTTTAGCCTCTACTGATAAAGTAATCAAAAATAAAAAAATAGATGTATAAATAATTTTAACTATTTTGTTCATTAAATGCCTTTAAAAAATTATTTAGAGAGCTTTTTAACTTATCATCATTAACTTTGCTCATTTTATCCTCAATTTTTGAAAAATTTTTTATCTTCGTAAAACTCTTTTTTGGTTTGACTGTATTTTGCACAATTTTGAGCACTACATTGCTTATACATTTATATCCAAAAAAACTATTTATTTTATCCATGATTTCATTTTTTTCGTACTCAACTTCCAGTTCTTTGCCATGTATAACATTCAATACTAAAGTTCCTTCTCTCATTTCTTTTCCCATTTTCACAGTAATTGGGTAACAAGCATCAGCAATTTTTTTACTTACCATTTTTGTCCAATTATCCACTATATTGGAATAATTGTATCCACCTTGTCTAAGATGTTTTTTTAAAGTCTTAGGTATAGAGCTCGAAAAAGGCCTGAGCCCTTGAATGAAGGTTTGTGATTTATTATTATTTTTACTATGCATTTAAATCCGACTTTATCAAAAAAAATTCTAGCATGGTACGATAATAGCAAACGCGATCTACCATGGCGTGTGAGCAAAAAGTCGCCAAAAAAGCTTTATTATAGGTTATTGAGTGAATTTATGTTGCAGCAAACGCAAGTAAAAACCGTATTACCTTACTTTAAAAAATTTACAAAAAAATTTCCAACGCTTGAGTCACTCTCAAAAAGTAATGAAAAACAAATTTTAAAAATGTGGGAAGGGCTAGGTTATTACAGACGAGCTAGAAATCTTTATGCATGTTCAAACCAACTAATAAATCTTTATAAAGGAAAACTGCCAAAAACTTTAGATGAAATAAAAAAACTTCCAGGTATTGGCGATTATACCGGAAGTGCATTGCTAGGCTTAGTATACGATCAGCCTAGAATAGCTTTAGATGGAAATGTAAAAAGAGTATTCGCAAGAAATTTAAATAAAAAGGAAGCTAAAATTGATTTTAAAAAATTAGTTAATTTTAACTCCAAGATGCTTTTCAACAATAAAAGAAATGCGGATTTTGTCGAAGCACTAATGGAATTCGGAGCATTAATCTGTAGGCCAAAAGACCCAAAATGTGTCGTTTGCTGTTTGAACAAAACCTGTAAGTATTTAAAATCATCTAAAAAAATTAGAACTACACCTAAAAAAATGTTTAAAAATAAAAATTATGATATTTTTTGTTTTATAAATAAAAAAAAACAAATTGCTTTAACTAAAAAAAATGATTTTGGATTTTTAAAAAATTTTAATTTACCTATGATTAAAGAGTCGAAAAAAAATAATACTAGAAGCTGGAAGTTGTTAAATAATTATAACAACTCCATATCTAATTTAAAATTAAATATTAATTTATATTACAAGTTCTCCAATAAGATCCCATCAGAATATAATTGGCATTCTTTAGACGATAAAAAAGAATTTATACCTTCTTTCACAAAGAAAATATTTAGACAAATTTCAAATTTATTTTAATGAAAAAAAAAATAGCAATTATTGGCGCCGGTATAGCAGGATTAACTCTTGCGAACTTATTAAAAAAACACACTGATCATGAATTTATGTTTTATGAGAGGGAGGAAAGTTTATCTCTAGAAGAGGGTTACGGTATTCAATTAGCAACCAATAGCATTAAAATTTTGAATCAAATTAATTTCGATAAAATAAACAATGAAAAAATATTTCATCCAAAAACAATAGATTTTTATAATATTCAAAATAAAAAAATATGTGATTTAAACTTATCGAAGTTTAATAGCCCTGAAGCAAAATACACAACACTTCAAAGATCTACCTTAATCGAATTTTTGAAAGAAGATATTTACACTCAACATTTAAGATTTGGAAAAAAAATGAAAGAAGTCTCTGAGCTTAAAGACAAAGTTTTTATCAAATTTGATGATAACACAAATGATCTAGTAGATTTTGTTATTGCTGCTGATGGAATATTTTCAAACACTAGATCATTCTTTGAAACGAAAAAAAATGAGCCAAAATTTAAAAAAGCTATTGCAGCGAGAGTAATTCTAAAATCGAAATCTGAATTTGATATAAATGAAGAGAATATAAGTTTAATACTTGGAAGTAATAGTCATATTGTTCTTTATCCAATAAATAAAAAAAAAGAACTTAATATGGTTTGTATAATGAGATGTAAAAAATATGAACCTGACAACGTAAAACAGTTAGTTCAAGAAATAGTTTTAAAACAAAATCCTAAATTTAAAAATATATTTGAGAATGAAATAAAAACGTGGCCTTTATATTTTACACCAAAAATTATTCCTTCCTCTAATAAAAAGGTATTTTATATTGGAGACGCTTTTAATGGGTTTTTGCCAACTCTTGCACAAGGAGCCGGGCAGTCTATAGAAAGTGCTTTTGAAATATTTAATTTATTGACAAAAGATAAGCTTGATAAAGAAAATAATTATTTTGAAATTAGATCAAAAAGGGCAAAAATTATTAGAAGCAGATCAAATTTTAATTTTTTTGCATTTCACTTTTCTAGCAAAATTATGCAAACCGTTAGAAATCTATTTTTGAAGTTTTTAACAAAACGTAAATTTTTTGTAAAAAGATACTTAGGTAAAGTTTATAAGTATTAAGCTTTAGTTTCTGAGATGAATTTTTGTCTTAAACTATCAATTACAACAGTAGATCCATTAATATTACAATGCCAATAAGTCCAACCATTAAAGCTTTCTGCCCCCATAATTGTTGCTGCCACTTTATGAATTGAACCTTCTGACTCTTTATATTTAATACTTCCATCAGCCATAATTTTAGCATTAATCTTCTTTTTAAGATCAAATAGGGTAGTACCTGGCTTTAATATTCCTAGCTCTACAAGAGAACCAAAAGGTACTCTTGGTTTTGATTTATTGTTTTCAATAGTATCTAAATATTCATCTTCAATTACCCTAGTTTTTTTTATTCGTTCACCAGCAGCTTTGAAATAATTTTTATCTCTTTCTATTCCAAAATATTTTCTACCCAATTTTTTAGCTACCACCGCTGTTGTTCCAGTGCCTAAAAATGGATCAAAGATGGCATCACCTTTATTTGTAGTAGCTAAAATAATTCTATGTAAAAGCGCTTCAGGTTTCTGTGTAGAATGAATTTTTTTTCCGTTTTTCTTTAGTCTTTCTTTTCCGTTGCAAATAGGTAATGTCCAGTCTGATCTCATCTGCAAGTCATCATTTAAGCATTTTAACGATTGATAATTAAACGTATATTTTGATTTTTTATTTTTTGAAGCCCAGATAAGAGTTTCATGTGCATTAGTAAATCTAGTTCCCCTAAAATTTGGCATAGGATTATTTTTTCTCCAGATAACATCGTTAAGCAACCAGTAATCTAAATTTTGCAAGTGGTAACCTAATCTAAAAATATTATGGTATGATCCTATTACCCAAATACTTCCATTATCTTTTAGAATTCTTTTGCATTCATTAAGCCAAGCAATGCAAAATTCATCGTAATGTTTGAAACTATTAAATTGATCCCACTTATCATTTACCCCATTCACTTTACTTGCATCTGGACGAGTTAATTTTTCTCCTATTTGCATGTTGTAAGGTGGATCAGCAAAAACTAAATCAAAAGACTTATCAGGAATTTTTTTTATTTCCTTTAAACAATCTCCATTAATGATTTGATTTGAAAACTTTAACATTTTTTAGATTCAACCCGAAATTGAATCCAGGGTCAAACCCTTTTGATAAAAAAATAAGTCCTCTTGTGTTAGAAATTCTTAGTTCGACAATATCTTGTGTATGGGTTTGAAACTTTTTCTATGATGTGAGGTTACACCGTATTTCTTTAATCCATCAAAGTGAGCTTTTGTACCGTAACCAAAATTACTTTCCCAAGCATAATTTGAGAACTTTTCAGAGAGTTTAATCATTAAGTTGTCTCTATATACTTTTGCAATAATTGAAGCTGCGCTAATTACTTTAACTTTTTCGTCACCGTTAATTATCGTTTTATAATTTTTTAAGCCACTTGGCGCAAAATTTCCATCTATTAAGGTTAAATCTGGTTTAACAGTTAATTGTTCTAAAGCCCTTTTCATCGATAACAATGAAGCTTGTAAAATATTTAAATCTAGAATTTCATCTACGGATGCTAGCCCAATGGCGTAATAAGAATAAGATTTTATATGGTCTGAAATTTCTATTCTCTTCTTAAAAGTAATTTTCTTAGAGTCTTTTAAAAGATCTAAGTTTATTCCTTTTTTAAGTATCACAGCAGCAGAAACCACTGGGCCAGCAAGACACCCTCTACCAACCTCATCAACTCCAGCAGTGATTAATTTATTTTTCAATTTATCTGTTAGATTTTTTTGTCTCTTATCATTTTTAAGTCAATCCAAGTCATCTTTTTTTGTGCTGGCTGTCTCATTAAAAAAGCTGGGTGAAATGTAATAATTACTGAAGTTTTGCAATTCCCAAATTTTTTTTCAATCCACTTTCCCCTCATTTTAGATATTACAACTTCATTTCCTATTAATGCATTCATAGCTGTACTTCCAAGTAAGACTAAGATCTTTGGACTTATAATTTCAATGTGTTTTGTTATAAATGGAAGATATCTTTTAATTTCTTCATCAGTTGGTCTTCTGTTATCTGGTGGTCGGTAATTAATGATATTAGATATATAAACTTTTTTTCGATCTAAATCGATTGCAGCAAGCATTTTGTCTAATAATGCTCCTGCTCGACCCACAAAAGGCAAACCTTCCTCATCCTCATTAGCACCAGGAGCTTCCCCGATAAGCATGATTTTAGAGTTGGGGTTGCCATCGCTAAACACAATATTTTTTGCTTGTCTTTTTAGATCGCAATTATTTAAACTTAAGATTGATTTTTTTAATTTATCTAAATTTTCAGCTTTATCACCTAATAACTCAAAATTATCCTTTTTATATCTATTGATTGCCTTGTTATTGTAAATTAAATTATGATTTATAAGCTTGTAATAATTAATTAACTTAACTGGATTAATATCTTTTTTATTCATTTATGTATTTATCTAAATTAAAATTAAAGAGTATAGGACTAGCATTATTTGTCATTACTTTTTTATTCACATCCCATGCAAAATCTTTGGATAAATTTGATAGAGCTGATCGTGTTTCTGATTATTTTGCTGGCATATTATCTTTTAATGAAAATGAATATGACGAGTCATACAAATTTTTTAGAAAATTAGATGGTCTAGAAAGCAGTCACCCTGACTATTCAGCTAAATATTTATATTCATTAGTTAATTCTGGTAATTTTAGAGAGGCGTTTAACTATTCTAAAAAATTAGAAAGACAAAATGTAAATATTTTTGAAAGTCGTTTAGTTTTAGGTGTTTATTATTTAAAGCACTCTAAACTAGATCTTGCAAAAGAAAACTTTCAAAAGGCAAAAGAAACAAAAAGATCAGTTTTAAATGACTACGTGACTAATTCTTTAAATAATTGGTCCAACCTTAAATCCAGTAATCTTAATAATTCTATGATTGAAATAAACAAGATAGATGAAAGATTTGAAAATTTAAAAAAAATTCAAAATATTTTTCTTAATTGCTATTTTGATAGCTCTAATACAGAAAATTTATATAAAGAACTTGTTTCTAACAAAAAAACTGATTTCTCTAGATATAATTATTTTTATGCATCTTTTATGGCTAATTCAGGAAAGACAAATGAAGCAAAACAAATTGTTAACTCTGCGCTTAAATCTTATCCAAGAAATTTAAAATTAAATCAATTTAAAGAAGACCTTAATGAAAATAAAAATATATCTATTTTTAACTGTAAAAATGAAGCACATGTAAGTGCTGAAATACTTTATATAACTGCTAATGCACTGTCATCTCAATCAATTTACCCTCTTTCAAATTTTTATTTAAATTTGGCAAAGTTTTTAAATGAGGATTTTCATTCATACGATACTTTGTTAGCTGAAAATTTTTATAAAATTGAAAATTTCAATGAAGCAAAAAAAATTTATAATTCTTTAAGAAAAAAAGGAGAAGCATATAGCTGGTATTCAGCAAAACAGCTTACAAGAATTTATTTACAGGAAGAAGAGAAAGAAAAAGGTATCAAAATTATTTCTGACACCTATGATAGTTTAGTTCACAAAGAAATTTATGAAACTTTTGATTATGCTGAATTTTTAAAAAATAATGAAAGGTTTAAAGAGTCTATTAAATTTTATTCTGAAATATTAAGTAAAGTTAAAAATAATCATCCTTTATATGCTGAAGCTACTGATGGGAGAGGTGTAGCGTATGAAAGAATAGGAGAATGGGAAAATGCAGAAAAAGATTTATTAGCTTCACTTAAAGCTAATCCAGACCAAGCATACGTAATTAATTATTTAGCTTACTCATGGATTGAACAAGGAATAAAAATTCAACAATCCCTGAGCATGTTGGAGAAAGCAAACAAACTTAGAACAAATGATCCTTATATAATCGACTCACTTGGTTGGGCTTTGTTTAAATTAAAAAGATTTAAAGAGTCGAAAAAATATCTTCAGTTGGCGGTAAGATTGATGCCTGGAGATCCTATAGTAAATGATCACTATGGTGATGTTCTATGGAAAAATGGAAATGAAATTCAAGCCAGATATTATTGGAATTATGTTTTAAATCTTGAAAAAGCCGAGGATGATCTTAAAAAAGTCATTGAAGAAAAACTCACAAAAGGCCTGTAGCTTATGGTCTTAAGCTCTTATTCCAAGGTTAATTTAAGTCTATTAGTAAACTCAAAACAAAAAAGTGGTCTTCATAATATTCAATCTTATTTTTGTTTAATCAATTTAAAAGATAAAATTAAGATTAAAAAAATTGATGGAAAAAGTGATAAAATAAATTTTACAGGTCCTTTTTCCAAACTCATTAATAAAAAGAATAATTCAATTAAATCTGTTTTAGTTTTGTTAAGAAAATTAAAACTGATTTCTTCTTGTTATTCAGTAGTTGTTAAAAAAAATATACCAGTTTTTGCTGGGTTAGGAGGAGGGACTAGCAACGCTTTTACATTAATGAAATATGTTCTAAGAAAGAAACTATCAAAAAAAAATTTGAATATAATCGAAAAAAAAATTGGGTCAGATCTTGAGCTTTTTTTCTATAAACAGGGTTTTTTAAATAATTTAGGTTCTATTATTAACCAGAAGATTAAACAAACATTCTTTTTTGTTTTGATAAAACCTCCAATTAAATGCTCAACTCGAGAGATTTATTCAAAAATAAAAAAACACTCTAGTAAAACTGTATTTAATAAAAGAGCAGTAAAAAAAAGGAATAGTTTTTTGAACTTATTAATTAATAGCAAAAATGATCTACAATCAGTTGTTGAAAAAAAATATCCTAGATTAAAAGCAATTTTAAATAACATTAGTCTTCAAAAGGGATGTTATTTTTCAAGAATGACAGGGTCTGGGTCAGTTTGTTACGGGGTGTTCATTAACCTAAACTCTGCAAAAAAAGCCCGAATTAATTTAAAAAAAATTTACCCTAAGTTTTGGGTTTCAATTGCAAAAACTGTTTAATTTTTCTGATATATGATATATCAGATTGATTAAGATTGGGGCATAGCCAAGCGGTAAGGCAGCGGTTTTTGATACCGCCATCCTAGGTTCGAATCCTAGTGCCCCAGCCAAAATCTATGCTGGAAAAAGTTTTTAATTTAATAAACAGAATCAAAAAAGTTTTTTTTCCATTTTATAAAGACAAAGAATTAAAATTTGTATTTCAAAAACTTCAAGAAGGTCTTCCAAACGATAAAATTGCAGCAAGGTTTGTGGGAGGCTGTGTAAGAAAATATCTAAGCAATGATGATATTGACGATATTGATATAGCAACAACGTTAAGTTCTGAGGAAATTAAAGAACGATTTAACAACACAAATTTTAGAGTAGTTGATACTGGTATTGAACACGGAACAATAACTCTAGTATCAAAAAAACATAAACTTGAAATTACAACATTGAGAAAAGATGTTGAGACAGATGGAAGACATGCCGAAGTAGAATACATTGATGATTGGAAGTTAGACTCTGAGAGAAGAGATTTTACTATAAATGCGATTTATTTAGATATTAACGGAAAAATCTTTGATCCTCAGATGGGCACTGTTGATTTAAAGAACAATAACGTCAAGTTTATTGGAGATCCTAACAAAAGAATAGAAGAAGACTATTTACGCATCATCAGGTTTATTAGATTTAAAATTATGTATGATAACAAGGTTGAAGCTACAACTAATAATGCGATTAAACAAAATTTAATAGGGATTAAAAAAATTTCAAAAGAGAGAATTCTAGTAGAATTATTTAAAATTCTAAATTTAAAATCTTTTATTAACTTAAATGAAAGCACTTATTTAAAGGAGATTTTTAATCTCATTTTCCCTGAATTTGCAAACCTTAAACGTTTAGAAAGGTTAAAAAAAATACTGAATTCCTCTAAAATCAATTTAAACCTTCTTTTAGCTATTCTATTAATAGATAAGGACAGTAATCATGAATATTTTTGTCATAAATATAACGTATCTAATGACATCAAAGATGATCTAAATTTATTAGCAACAAATTTAAAGTTACTTCATAACAATAAAGATTTTTTCACTAAAGATATCGAGAAGCATATTTATTTAAATGATAAGAGTCACTTAATAAATCTGAACATATTAAACTTTACCTCAAACTTAAAATATAGCTTCAAAAATTTTTCTGAGGCAATGAAAAATATCTTGAAATCTAAAACACATAAATTTGATATAGATCGAAAATATTTAATGAGCAAAGGAATGAGAGAAGGAGTTTTGTTGGGTAAAGTTTTAAGAAAAGTTGAAGAAGAATGGATGGAAAATAATTTTAAAATCTCAGATGATAGGGTTCAAGAAATAATAAAACAAAATTCTTAAATATATTCGACATCTAGTATTTCAAAATTTTTTTCACCAGAAGGAGTGTTTACTGTTACCATTTCACCTTTATCTTTTCCAACCAAGGCTTTTCCTATTGGGCTTTTAAAAAAAATAAGATTTTTTTTAATATCAGCTTCATCCTGCCCAACTAATTTGTAATTAATTTGTTTATTATTTTCTAAATCTTGTAGTTTTACTGTTGAACCAAAAATAACTTTTCCATTATTTTCAATTTTTGTCACATCAATTACATTTGCTCTTGCAATTAAATCATTGATAGCAACAACTCGACTTTCAATTAAGGCTTGTTGCTCTTTAGCTGCATGATATTCAGCATTCTCTTTTAGATCACCATGAGATCTTGCTTCGGCAATTGCCTCAACAACTTTTGGCCTTTGAACATTTTTTAAATCTTCTAATTCTGCTTTTAAATTTTCAAGACCTTTAACTGTGATAGGTTCTTTATCCATAATTATTTCCACTTAGCTTCAGGTGGTAAAGACATTAAAATTGAATCAATATTGCCTCCTGAATTTAGACCAAACTTTGTACCTCTATCATATAAAAGGTTAAACTCAACATATCGTCCCCTTTTAATTAATTGCTTTTCCTTATCTTTTTTTGAATATTTTAATTTTTTTTTTTTATTAATTACTTTATTTGAAATATCTATAAAAGCTAATCCAAGTTCTCTCACAAATTTAAAATTTTTAATCCAGTCTTTTGTTTCATAATCAAAAAAAATTCCGCCAATGCCCCTTGCTTCGTTTCGGTGAGGTAAATAAAAATATTCATCACACCATTTTTTATATTTTTTATAATTTTTTTTATTTTTGATGCAAACATTTTTAAGACCATCATGAATTAACTTACTTTCTTTTTTATCTTCATGACTAGGAGTTGCATCCATTCCTCCACCAAACCATTCTTTAGAAGTAACAATAAATCTCGTATTAAAATGCACAGCTGGAATTTTAGGGTTTTTCATATGTGCTACTACTGAAATGCCTGAAGCCCAATATTTTCCTTTTTTTTCAGCTCCTAAAATCTTAGATCTAAATTTTTTTGGAAATACTCCTGAGACTGTTGATTTGTTAACCCCGACTTTATCGAAGATTTTTCCTCCTGCTAAAAGATAAGAAGTTCCTCCACCCTCAGATACCTTTTTCTTTTGCCAATCTCTTTTTGTAAATTGCAACTTATTATTTTCAAGTTGTTCAAATGATTTACAAATTTGCATTTGCAAATAAGAGAACCAACTATCTGCCATTTTTTTTCTAAATTCTGAATTAATCATTATTTCAATAAGTTATTTTGCCTAAGTGCCTCAGCCGAAATTATAGCTACACTCATAGCAACATTAAGTGATCGAGTTTTTTTGTTCATGGGAACTTTAATTCTATTTTTAATAGTCTTGTGTAAATTTTCAGGTACCCCAGCACTTTCTCTACCAAATAGCATCATGTCATTCTTTTTAAATTTAAACTTATGATAATGTTTTTTTGCCTTAGTTGTCATGAGAACGATTCTTTTTTTTTTGTTCTTTCTTAAAAATTTATCATAATCCTCATACCTGAATATCTTACTTAATCCCAAATAATCCATCACGACTCTTTTAAATCTAGCGTCATTTAAATCAAAACCACAAGGCTCAATAATATGAATTTTAAGGTTTAAGCAGGCTCCCAATCTTATAATAGCTGCCGTATTTTGAGGAATATCAGGTTTATAAAGAGCTATGTGCATTATTATTACTTAATTTATGTGTCATTCTGACCCTAGAGTATTTAAAAACATAGTTTAAATGAGTATATACATTATAAACACAAACTTTAATGAGCAAAGAAGAAAAGAAAGTAAATCGAAGAGATTTTTTATTTACAGCTAGTTATACCATCGGGGCAGTTGGTCTCGGAGCTGTTGTTTGGCCTCTAGTACATCAAATGAATCCTGATAAAGCTCAACAAGCTTTAGCAACAACTGAGGTTGACGTTAGCCAGGTTGAACCAGGAAATTCTATAACTGTACTATGGAGGGGGAAGCCCGTATTTTTAAAAAGAAGAACTCAAGAGGAAATAGCACAAGCGAGAGCGGTTAGTATGTCTGATTTACCAGATCCACAAAAAGACGAGGAAAGAGTTAAAGATGGAAAAGAAGAGTGGCTAGTAATGCTTGGGGTATGCACTCACTTAGGCTGTGTGCCACTAAAAGATAAGGGTGATTATAATGGCTGGTTTTGTCCCTGTCATGGATCACATTACGATGTGTCTGGAAGAATTAGAAAAGGACCTGCACCAACCAATATGGAAATCCCAAAATATGAGTTTGTAGATAACAATACAATCAAGATAGGATAAAAATAATAATGAGTGATCACGAATACACACCGAAGTCTAAAGCAGGAAAATGGTTTAACGATCGTCTTCCACTTTTATCTTTAGGCGCTCATCTTACAGATTACCCAACACCAAAAAATTTAAATTATTGGTGGACATTTGGAGGAATTTTAACTTTTTGTTTATTAACTCAAATCATAACAGGAATAGTCTTAGCGATGCATTATGTAGCTCATGCTGATTTAGCATTTGCTAGCGTAGAACATATAATGAGAGACGTAAATTATGGTTGGTTAATTCGTTATATTCACAGCAATGGAGCTTCAATGTTCTTCCTTGCAGTTTACATTCATATATTTAGATCTCTTTTTTATGGATCATATAAGTCTCCAAGAGAAGTAATATGGATTATTGGTCTTTTGATTTACTTATTGATGATGGCAGCAGCTTTTATGGGTTATGTTTTACCATGGGGTCAGATGAGTTTCTGGGGAGCAACAGTTATTACAAATTTGTTTAGCGCAATACCATTAGTTGGTGAAAGTATAACTACCTGGTTGTGGGGAGCTTATTCAGTGGACAATCCAACTTTAAATAGATTTTTTAGCTTACATTATTTAATACCCTTTTTAATTTTAGGACTTGTAGTTTTACATATTTGGGCTCTGCATGTTCCAGGGAATAACAACCCTGTTGGTATAGAAATAAAGAAACCATCTAAAGATACGGTTCCTTTTCACCCGTACATTACAATTAAAGATACTTTTGCATTATTAATGTTCATGATTATATTTGCAGGTTTTGTTTTCTTTTCTCCAAATGTATTAGGACACTCGGATAACTATATTCCTGCAAACCCATTAGTAACCCCAGCACACATCGTGCCTGAATGGTATCTATTACCTTTTTATGCAATTTTAAGATCTGTTCCAGATAAATTGGGTGGAGTAATTTTGATGTTCGGAGCAATTTTTATTTTATTTGTCTTACCGTGGCTAGATACTTCTAAAGTTAGATCAGCAGTATTTAGACCTATTTACAGACAATTTTATTGGATATTTGTTATAGATGTATTGATGCTTGGTTACATGGGAGCGATGCCTGCAGAAGGGATTTACTTAGTTTTAGCAAGAGTAGGTACAATTTATTATTTTGCTCATTTCATTATTGTAATGCCAGTAGTTGGCTTGTTAGAAAAAACAGATCCAATTCCTATGAGTATCTCAGAACCAGTACTTACTGGTGGCGCAGATCCAGCACTCGCTAGGAAGGATAATGATAAGATCTAATTTAAAAGCAATTTTATTTATTTTTTTTTTATTATTAGCTTCTACAGCTAAACTATTCAGCGCTGGTAAGGAGGCGGAGCCTATTAAAGTAGATTGGAGCTTTAAAGGTATAACTGGTAAATTCGATAGAGCTTCTTTACAAAGAGGATTTCAAGTTTATAAGGAAGTTTGTTCTTCTTGTCATTCGATGCAATATTTAAGTTATAGAAATCTTGGCGAGCCCGGCGGTCCTGAGTTTTCAGAGCAAGAAGTAAAAGCTATTGCAGCAAGTATAGAAATTGAAGATGGTCCAGATGAGCAAGGAGAAATGTTTATAAGGCCTGGAAGACCAGCTGATAAATTTAAAAATCCATATCCTAATGTAAAAGCTTCGATAGCTGCGAACGGTGGAGCATATCCTCCTGACATGTCAGTTTTAGTAAAAGCTAGACCAGGTGGTTCAAATTATATTTATTCGGTGCTTATGGGTTACGAAGATCCCCCAGCAGGAGTGACTTTAGATGATGGTGTTTATTATAATAAATATATGATTGGAAACAAAATTAAGATGGCTTCGCCTTTAAGTGATGACATTGTCGAATACTCTGATGGCACTCAAGCAACTATTGATCAAATGGCTAAAGATGTAACAACGTTTTTATCATGGGCTGCTGAGCCGGAATTAGAGGAAAGACATAGAACAGGTGTTAAAGTAATTATTTATTTAATTCTTTTAACAACTTTGGTTTACTTGAGCATGAAAAAGATTTGGTCAAGGGTTGACTCTGAAGTATAAAACATCTCCGTCTTTAACAATATAATCTTTACCTTCAATTCTTAACTTTCCATTCTCTTTACATTTTTCTGTACTACCATATTTTATAAAATCTTCACATGTTACAGTTTCTGCTCTAATAAAATTTTTCTCAAAATCAGTGTGAATGACGCTTGCTGCTTTTGGTGCAAGAGTATTTTTTTCTACTGTCCATGCCCGACTTTCTTCTGGACCTGAGGTAAAAAAGGTATCAAGATTTAAAAGTTCATATCCCTCTTTTATTAATTGATTCAGACCTGTTTTATTTAGGCCTATCTCTTTCATAAAAGTTTCTCTTTCACTGTTATCTAAAGCCATAATTTGATCTTCTATATCTGCACAAATAGTTATCACTTTTTCATTAGAATATTTATTCTGCACTTCTTCGGTAAAAGCATTTCCATTTTCTAAACTGCTTTCGTCTACGTTACAGACAATAATTTTTGGCTTTATACTTAAAAGACCTAGAGAAGATAAGAATTTTTTTTCATCATTATTGTTAATAGATACTTCTTTACTTTCGTTTAACTGATTAAGTTTTTCCTCTAAAATTTTAATTTTTTTTTCATCAAGTAGTTTCTTTTTTCCTTTTTCAAGCTTTTTCTGAATAATATCAATGTCTGATAATATGATCTCAATCTTTATTGTTTCTAGGTCTTCGATAGGATTAATTTTTGAATTTACATGAGTAATTTTTTCAGATTCAAAGCATCTTACTAAATGAATAATTGCATCGACTTCTCTTATGTGAGATAGGAATTTATTACCTAATCCCTCACCTTTAGAAGCACCCTTTACTAATCCCGCAATATCGACAAAAGTAATATTAGTATAAATCTTTTTTTTAGATTTTGATAATTCAGTTAATTTATCTAACCTCTCATCAACTACATCTACAATTCCAATGTTTGGATCTATTGTACAAAAAGGAAAGTTGGCTGCTTCAGCATTTTTTGAAGCTGTTAAAGCATTGAAAAGGGTAGACTTCCCTACATTTGGAAGTCCAACAATACCACATTTAAATCCCATTAAGGTCTTGATTTACTTTGCTTGAGAAGAGATCAATTTTTTTATCAATAAGTGTAGGTAATTGTTTAACAATGTTCTCAGTGATTTCATTTATTTTTTCTTCTTCATCTTCTTTAAAATCTTCAAGTACATGATTATTAACTTTTTTCTTCTGTTTTGGGTGACCAATACCTATTCTTACTCTTGAATAATCTTTACCGATAAACTTGTCTATAGACTCTATTCCATTATGTCCTGCACTACTTCCACCAAACTTTGCTTTAATTTTTCCGAAATCTATATCCATATCATCATGGAATACAAAAACATCTTTTGCATCAATTTTAAAGTAATCGATTAACTCTTTAATCGCTGTACCTGAATTATTCATAAAAGTTAAAGGTTTGATTGCGTATATTTTTTTTTCATCAATGTTACCTGTGGTAAGCAGTCCTTTAAATTTTGGTTTTTGTTTTGAAAGTTTAAAATGATTGTTAATTGCGTCTATGATTTTAAAACCAATATTATGTCTAGTATTTGTATAATTTGATCCAGGATTTCCTAATCCTACAAGTAAAAGCATCTTATTAATTATTTCTTCTCAGCTGGTTTTTTTTCTTCAGGTTTCTTATCACCACCTTCTTTGGCTTTGTCATCTTTCTTAGCTGCATCTCCATCTTTAGCTGCCGCTTCCGCTCCTTCAGCAGGTGCTTCACCCTCAACGCCTTCAGCCGCTGCTTCCTCAGCTGTTTTTTCTGGTTCTTTAATTACTGTTGGAGAGGCAACTGTTGCGATAACAAAATCTCTGTCCGTAATAGTTGGAACAGTATCACTTCCAAGTTTTACTGCTGAAATTTTTATACTAGTACCGATATCTGTTCCCGCTAAGTCTACAATAATTTCGTCTGGAATATTTTCAGCAGGGCATTTTAATTCTACTTTTCTTCTAACAATATTTAAAACTCCACCTCTTTTTAAACCTGGAGAGTCTGGATGATTGATAAATTTAACAGGTATTTCTAAAATAATTTTTTTACCTGCAACTATTCTCATAAAGTCAATGTGAATAGGTTCTTCAGAAATTACATGAAAAGCAACATCTCTTGGGATCACTTTTTCTTTTTTACCGTCTATATCTAGTTCTAAAACTTTAGATAAAAAAGTATCAGAGTAAACTAAACTTTGAATTTCTTTTTTTTTAACTGAAATATTTTGATTAGAATCTTTACCTCCGTAAAGAATTGCAGGAATTAATCCTTCTGATCTCAATTTACTATTTGAGCCTGAAGAAGTTCTCTCTCTTTTTATTGCTTTCAAATTACTCATATTTAATAGGAAAAGGTATATAACCCAAGATATTTATCAAAACAAGTATTAATTAAATAAGTCTGATACTGAATTTGAATTAGCTATCCTTTTTATTGCTTCAGACATTAAAGAAGAGATCGATAATACCTCAATTTTATTGTTATTTTTGATTTTGTTAGAATTATTAATTGTATCAGTAATAATAAGTTTTTTAATTTTTGATTTTTTAATTTTTTTAGCAGCTTCCCCACTTAAAACTGCGTGAGTAATAAACACATAAACTTCTTTTGCGCCTTTTCTTTTTAAGGCATCCACTGCATTGATAATAGTGCCTCCGCTATCAATTATATCATCTACTATTATACAAGTTTTATTTTTCACCTCTCCAATGATATTCATAACTTCAGACTTTCCAGGTGCAGGTCTTCTTTTATCAATAATTGCAAGATCTGCTTTAAGTCTTGTAGCTAATGCTCTAGTTCTAGCTACGCCTCCCATATCTGGAGAAACACAAATTAAATTTTTTGAGTTTATTTTTTTCTTAATAAATTTAGAAAATAACGGAGTAGTAAATAAATTGTCTACAGGCATATCGAAAAAACCTTGTATTTGTCCTGCGTGCAAGTCTACTGTTACAATTCTATTTGCTCCAGCATTAGTTAGAAGGTTCGCAACAACTTTAGCTGAAATAGAAGTTCTAGGTGCAACTTTCCTATCTTGTCTTGCATATCCAAAATAAGGAATAACAGCAGTAACTGTTTTTGCTGATGATCTTCTCAGAGCATCAATGATTAAAAGAAGTTCCATTAAGTTATCGTTAGCAGGATTCGAAGTAGATTGAATCACAAATATACTGTTACCCCTAATGTTTTCATTAATTTCTACATAAATTTCTCCATCAGCGAATCTCCTTATATTTGTGTTAATCAATTTTAATTTTAAATTCTTAGCAATATCCTTACTAAGTTTAAGATTACTTGTTCCAGATAAAATTTTCATGAAGTGTAACTATTTATACCTTATTTATGAGTCTTTTCAAATTAATTAAGCATCCCAATTGTGGAGATGCATCTCCCGTAATCTTTCTGCTTTAGTTTACACGATCTTCTATAACTAAAAAATTTATTTTTTTCGGCAAATGTGTCATGATTCACCTGGTCAACTTCAACCTTACACTGTTTAAGCTTATCAGTTACAAATTTTCGTAAATTAAATAGTTTCTTTGATTTGCTTTTATGCAAGAAATAAATTTTATTTTTAGTGCTTTTTGAAATAAATTTTTTGTAAAATTTTATATCAACTTCATAGCTTCTATGACCTATACAAGGACCTACACTTGCATAAATTTTACTATTTAAACTTATTTTTTTTATTTTATAAATTGTGCGTTTAATAATATCTTTAAATGCTCCTTTCCATCCTGCGTGAATACATCCAATAATTTTAATTCTAGAGTCATATAAAATCACAGGAACACAATCAGCGGTTAGAACGCCCAAATAAACACCTCTCATTTTAGTAATCATTGCATCTGCATAAATCTTTCTTTTATAATTGATTTTTTTAATTTCTATTACATTGTTACTGTGTGTTTGATGCATTAAAACTAAATTTTCTGATTTGACTCGCATTTTTTTTGCAACAAGTTTAAGATTTTTTTGAACATTTTTTTTGTTGTCTTTTGAGCCTTGACCACAATTTAAACTTTTATAAATACCTGTTGAATAGCCATTTCTTTTAGAAAAAAAACAGTGTTTTATTTCTTTAAATCTTTTTAATTTCTTAGAGTAAAACATTAATTAAATCCGTTAAAATTTTTATTTTTACAATTATAAGCTAATGATACTTTAAATAGATTGCCCATTAACTTAGGGTGCAATAATCTTTTTAATCTTAAATATAAATCTGATTGATCTCTGAATTTCATTTTTTTTGCTAATATCTGGGCTCTCTCAATAATACCATTACTTTTTAAAAATTCTTGCTGAGTCACAATTTTTTTAGTTTTTAATTTATTTTTTTTGAAAAATTCTTTTAATAATTCAAAATTGATATGAGAAGTTACATCTGCTTTTCCTAAATTATCTAAAAGATTATTTTTTTTATGCTTTAAAACAGATTGAAGAGTATTTTCATTATGAGGTTTTAAATATCCATAGTCTATTAACAATATACAACCTTCTAATTTTAAAATTTTTTTTGTTATTTTTTTTAGATTTTGAAATCCTAATTTAGGAAATTCAATAAAACTTAAATTTTTTATTGATGAATAAGATTTTAAAATATTTGAGTTTATTTTTGTTGCTTTTCTATAAACTTCCCCAATACCAAGGTTTTTATTTAATATATAATTTTTTTCAAAAAATAAGCCATTTTTTTTTCTAAACTGTTTTTTTGGAATCGCATCAAGAAATTCGTTACCAAAAAAAATTACTGGCCCATTTTTTAAATCATTAAAATTTTTAATCCAATTTACACTTTTATCTGCGATCTTACGTTCTTGAATTTTTTTTAAATAATTACTTTTTTCATAAAGATATATTTTTTTTACAGAGTTAAATTCTGGGAATTTTTTAAAGGTTTCTAAAAGAGTTTTTACCAAACTTCCATCTCCAGGACCAAGTTCAACAAAGTTAAATTTTTTTGGTTTACCAAAATTCTCCCATGTATTAATTAACCATATTGCAATTATTTCAGAAAAAAGATTTGAAACCTTAGGCGATGTAATAAAATCTCCTTCTCGTCCAAAAGGTTGTTTTGTAGCGTAATACCCGAACTGGTTATCATAAAGTATATTTTCGAAGAAATTATCTACTGGTAAAAATTTTGATTTTTTAAAAAACTTTTGATTAGATTTCATTTTTTTTTCTCAAAATAATCAAAATTACAAAACCAGAAATTATCATTATAGAGCTGAGTATTGTGCCCATACTTAAATTCCCAAATAAGTAACCTAATTGAGAGTCAGGCTCTCTAAACTGCTCAGCTATTATTCTAAATATGCCGTAAAAAATTAAAAATAATGATGAACTTAAACCAATCTTATACTGTAGTTTTAAAGTAATCGTATTAATTAAAATAAATAATATTAGACCTTCGAGTAAAGCTTCATATAACTGAGAAGGGTGTCTTGGCAACATGTCAAAAGCTGGAAAAATAATACCCCAAGATACCTCAGTAGCCTTTCCAACAAGTTCTCCATTGATAAAGTTTGCGATTCTTCCAAATAGTATGCCTATTGGAGAAACGCAAGCTATGACATCTAGAAAAAAAAATGTCGGTATATTTTTTTTTGTCGAAAAAAAGTGTGTACCAATTATTATTCCAATCAAAGCTCCGTGGAAAGACATTCCACCTTCCCATACTTTAATTATTTCTACTGGATTTGAAATATAATATTCAAAATTATAAAAAAGAACGTATCCAAGTCTTCCACCAACTATTATTGAAATTATTAAATAAGTTATAAGATCATCAAACTCTTTTAGATCAAATTTAAAATTAACACTCAATAATAAATTTCTTATAATCTTTTTTCCCAACCACCAACCCAGAACAATTCCAAAGATATAAGCTAACGAATACCATCTGATTGCTATAAATCCAAAATCTAATAAAACAGGGTCTAAATTATGGATATACATAATATCTTATATCATATTTGAAATTATCGTGACCATCAAATAAGATAGCTTATGAGTAATTCAGAAAAAATATTAAAATCTTTATCTAGCTTGATTGAAAATGGCATTTTAACTTCTAAGGATATTAAAAAAGAAATTTCAACAGACTGGAAATTTAAAAAAGATAAGATAATTAATAAACTTGAGCTTGTATCTAGAGAGGAATTTGAGGTTTTAAAAAAAATTGTTCAAAAGCAAGATGCAATGATTAAAAAATTGACTCAAAAAAAAAAAACTAAAAAGGTAAAGAGATCTTAACTAGCAAACCATTATTTTTGCTTCTTCCTAATTGTATATTGCCGCCGTGTGAATTAATTACATCTTCGACAATAGCCAAGCCAAGTCCTACACCTGATTGATTTAAACTTCTGCTTTTATCAAGTCTAAAAAAAGGTTTGAAAACATTTTTATATTGATCTTCCGGTATTCCAGGTCCATCATCTTCAAATAAAATTTTAGCTAACCTATTACCTTTTTGAATTTCAACATTTACTTTATTTCCGTAAGTTAGACCGTTTTGTATAATATTTTCAAAGGATCTTTGCAAAGCTGTAAGCCTTCCTTTTAATTCAATCAAATCACTTTTTTCATTAAAAGTAAAATTATTGTTATTAAACTTTTTTTTTATTGAGATAAAAAGGTTATTTAAATCAATCATAGTAAAAGGTTCTTGAACTTGAGTTTTTGCAAATTGTAAGTAGTCATTCAGCATTTTTTCCATTTCATTAATATCTTTAGACATGCTTTCAGAGATATCTTTTTGTTTTAACATTGCTAATTGTAATTTTAATCTTGTTAAAGGTGTCCTTAAATCATGACTAATTCCAGATAACATTTCTGCTCTTTGGTTGAGGTGTCTGTTTATTCTTTTAGCCATTCGATCAAATTCAAAAGCGGCCTTTCTAATTTCCTGAGAGCCTGATGCTCTAAAGTCATTTACATAATCTCCTTTACCAAATCTTTCGGCTGCTTTAGCAAGTTTGACAAGAGGTTTTGTTTGATTTTTTAAAAATATTAGCGCGACAATAATTAAAACTACTGATGGAAGAGTAGTCCATAGCAAAAATAATCTAACAGAAGATGCTGACACCATGTCCTTAGGCACTAAAAATTTAATTACATCTTTTTCAGATCTTATTTTGATTTCAACAGCATTTTTATATTTGGAAGTATTAAACCAGTAATTATTATTTCCAAAAGTTGATTTTAGCTCTCTCCTCAAAGATCTGTCCATGGGACTGAATTTACGTTCTCCACTAATATTAGGAAAATCATCTTGATTAATCCCAATTTCAAAATTAAAATTATTTTTATAACTATCGGTTAAAAAATCTAAATTACTTTTGTCGTTTTTATAAACTTCTTCTATTGTTTTAAGCTGAGCAACAAGAGATCTGGTTGTATTTTTGTTCGCTTTAATCCAAACACTATCATAAAAAACAATAGTTATGATTAGTTGAAGAATTATAGTTGGAGCAGCAACAATTATTAGCGCTCTATAAAAAAGTCTTTTAGGTAAAATATATTTTATAAATTTATTCAATCCAGAGAACATAACCTGCACCTCTTATTGTTTGCAAAAATTTTGGATTTTTTGGATTAATTTCTAATTTTTGTCTTAAACGTGTTATCATTACATCTATTGATCTTTCTTGAATTATTCCTGAAATTTTTCCTATCTCATCTCTAGAATAAGTAGTTCCAGGGTTAGCCAGCATTTCCATTAAAACTTTTTTCTCAGAGCTGTTTATTTTCTTTGTTTTTTCTGCCAAGGTTATTGTCATCTTATTAAGATCAACTAAAGCTCTTCCAATATTATATTGTGATTTTAAATCGACTTTATTTTTCTTCGTGAGAATGTTATTAATTCTTAATAATAATTCTTTTGGCTCAAAAGGTTTTCCTAAATAATCATCAGCACCAAGCTCTAGACCTTTTATTCTATTTTCCACTTCCCCTTTTGCTGTAAGTAAAATAATTGGAATTTTACTATCTTTTTTTATTTCTTTAGTTAAGTCATATCCGTCCTGTCCAGGCATCATTACATCTAAAATAATTGTATCGAATTTTATAATCTTTAATCTTTCTTTAGCTTGTATTGCGTCCTCTGCCGTTGATACGATATAATGATTCTCAGTTAAATAATCTTTTAAAAGATTTCGAATTTTATCATCATCATCAACAATTAATATGTGGCTTTTATTATTTTCCATGAATAATTTTTTTTAAAACATCTTTAAATTTAATAACTGAGTCTGAACTTGAATTTTTTAAAGCATTAAAAATTCTTTTTTTTTGAGTATCATACACAGCTTCAAAAAATACTTTACCTTCCTTGTCTAAAAAAAGATTTTTTTTTCTTGTATCGTTTTCATCTTGAATTTGCTTTATCATTTTGGCTTTTATAAGATCTCTTAAAACCCTGTTTAAACTTTGTTTTGTCACTTTTAATCTAAAAATGAGTTCACCCAGATTAATTCCTGGATTTCCTTCGATTAGATTTAAAGCTCGCAGATGTGCTGGACCAAAAAATTTTTTAGACAAAATTTCTTTTGGGTCAGAAAAGGTTTCTCTATAAGCGTAATAGAGCAATTGTATAAATTCTTTTATTTGTTCGTCTTTTAAATATAGTAGGTCTTTCATATTGGTAAGTTATATTGACTTATTTTAGTTTTGAATATACTTTTTTATAATTAAAAAATCTATATATTCAAAAAATGGAAAGCGCTCCTTACGATAAAAGATCAGGAAAAATTTGGTTTAATGGTAAAACAGTAGACTGGGCTGATGCAAATATACATATTCTTAATCACGGACTTCACTATGCTAGCTGCGTTTTTGAAGGAGAAAGAGTTTATGATGGAGAAATATTTAAATTAGAAGAGCATACTAAAAGATTATTTTATTCTGCAGAGAGAATGGGAATAAAAGTACCTTATACAGAAGAAGAAATTAACGAAGCGTGTAAAAAAATAATTAATATTCAAAAAGTTCAAAATGGATATGTAAGGCCCATCATTTGGAGAGGAAGTGAGATGATGGCAATATCTGCACAAAAAAATAAAATACATGTTGCGATTGCAACTTGGGAGTGGGGCTCTTATTTTGATCCAAAATTGAAATTGAAGGGAATTAAACTCAATATTTCAAACTGGAGAAGGCCAGCTCCAAATACTATACCTTGGGATACTAAAGCAGCTGGTTTGTACATGATTTGCACTTTATCTAAACATGAAGCTGAAGCTCAAGGATTTACCGATTCTTTAATGTTAGATCATGAGGGTAATGTAGCTGAAGCAACTGGGGCAAATGTGTTTTTTAAAGATAAGTCAGGAGAGATACATACACCAACACCTGATTCTTTCTTAGACGGAATAACCAGAAGAGAGGTTATAAAAATTGCTAAATCTAAAGGCGTGAAAGTTAATGAGAGAAAAATAAAACCTGAGGAAATGATAAATTTTGTTGGATGTTTTTTAACTGGGACTGCTGCTGAAGTGACACCAGTTTCCCAAATTGCTGAATATAAATTTGAAGTTTGTGATCTTATAAAAGACCTCAACGATAGCTATCAAAATATTGTAAGAAAAAAATCTGCAGCTTAGCTCTTATTATCCTCATTGATCGCATGATCAATACCTTTTCTTAAATAATCATAACCTGTATAAAGCGTTAAAAAAGCTGATAACCATAGTAGAATAATTCCAACTGTTTGAGCATTATAGTCTTGAAAATTAATTATTTTATTTCCACTTTCACCAGTTAGTAATATTGCTATAGAAAGCATTTGAATAAATGTTTTTAGTTTAGACAAGCTTGTTACTTGCATAGAAATTTGACCTTTAGCAAGAAATTCTCTTAGCCCTGAAATTAATATTTCTCTAGTAAGGATAATGATTGCAGCAATAACCTCATAATTTTTAATTGTACCGTTCATTACAAGAAGAATTAAAGCTGCTGCTACAAGTATTTTATCAGCTATTGGATCTAAAAGTTCTCCAAGTTTTGACTCCTCTTTAAATAATCTAGCTAGTAGACCATCTAAATAATCAGTAAAACTTGCTAATACGAATAAAAAGAAGGGTATTAAATCTCCAAAAAATCCTGGGATAAAAAATGTTAAAACAAAAATAGGAACAATAATAATTCGACCAATTGTTAATATATTCGGTATCTTTAGTTTCATAATTTATTCGTGAAAATAATTATATATTTTATTAGCTATATTGTCTTCAATTCCTTCAATTGATTTTAAATCTTCTAAACTTGCAGACTCTACAGCTCTAGCAGAACCAAAATGATTTAACAAAGCTCTTTTTCTCTGTTTACCAATTCCTTGAATTTGATCTAGTAATGATTTGCTTAAATTCTTTTTTCTTTTTGCCCTGTGTGTGCTTATAGCAAACCTATGAGCTTCATCTCTTAATCTTTGTATAAAAAATAGTAGAGGGTCGTTTTTGTTTAAAATATATTCTTTGCTTTCATGATAAATTTTTTCCTCTCCGGCATTTCTTCTCTTACCTTTCGCTACAGCTAAAATTGGAAGATCATGCAAGCCAAGTTCATTCAAAACCTCTCTACTGACCGAATATTGACCCTTTCCTCCATCAATTAAAATTAGATCTGGAAGTGATAATGATCCTGATTTCTCTTTAACGGCTTTTGAAAATCTTCTAAATAAAACTTCCTTCATCATTCCATAATCATCATTTTTTACTTTTTCATTCTTAATATTAAATTTTCTGTATCTTTTTTTG
>VMHT01040039.1_pt1 | contig 33902 bp, 31 predicted proteins | sample 4693611 | NCBI WGS metagenome assembly VMHT01 (sample SAMN12280063, study PRJNA550983) | marine metagenome | isolation source: seawater sampled from same location over 5 years 0.02-0.2 micron viral filtrate | place: USA: collected off the coast of southern California halfway between the port... ...
TGAAATACACCTTGCAGGTTTTGGTGATAATGCACACCTACATGACCAGGCGTTAATGGACGACAATGGACGAAGACTTGCAAGATGGGAACAGGAACGTAAAGAGATTATAAAACTTTATGACCAAATTGATTGGATTTATGTATGAGAGTCTTGACTTTACTAAAAACTTGTGCTACAACTAGAAGGTAATGTTAACAAAGGAGGACTTATATTATGTCTAATACCATTACTACAACTAAAACTGCCCGTGTTCTTGCCGCACTTCTTGATGGCGAGGCTCTTACTGCAGGTGAAATGAAAACACGTTATGGCGTGAAAAATGCTCGTGCATTGGTTTCTTCCTTGCGTATGGCAGGTCATGCTGTGTATCTTAACACAGGCACTAAAGATAATCGTGGTCGTGTTCGTGCATCACGCTATCGTATTGGTGCACCTAGTAAAGCAGTTGTTGCGGCTGGCTATAAAGCCTTAGCCGTCTAATATAAATAACTGTGTTCGATGAAGCGAGCTAAAAGGTATTCAGGACCCGGGTGCAATACCCGGCGCCTCCACCATAACCGCCGTCTATAGGTGACGGTTTTTATGGGGGCGAAATAGGATCGACTGGTATTGAATAGGCAAGTGGAGAACAGGTGCGGAAGCCACCTATGAGACGGACGGGCGATCCCATCCGCAAAAGCGCAACAAACTCGTAAGTGCAAACGATAATTACGCACATGAGGAGTATGCTCTCGCGGCATAATCTTCGGGGTCAGGGGACGCCTAGCAACAGAAGTCCCCAACTATTTTGAAAGGTAAAATATGAATTTTTTAGATTCAATGATGGCAGTATTAGTAGCCATATCTTCTAATCCGGCATTGCCCAATGATAAAGGTATTAATACAATTGATAATCCTCAACTTGCATGCCTCACACAAAATATTTACCATGAGGCTCGTAATGAATCTACGGCAGGATGGATTGCTGTTGCAGATGTTACAATGAATCGTGTTCGCTCAGATGCGTTTCCTAATACTATATGTGAGGTTGTTTTCGAGGGTCCACATTATATCAGCAAAAAGTCGGGTAAATATTATCCATACAAAAATCGTTGCCAGTTTTCATGGTATTGTGATGGTAAATCTGATGAAGTTAAAAACATAAAAAAATACAAACAGATTATGGAAGTTGCTAAACTGACAGTGAAAACTGAACTTGATATTACAGATGGTGCATTGTTTTATCATGCAGACTATGTAAAACCTCGATGGGCAGAAACTATGGATGTTACTGCTCGTATTGATGCTCACATATTTTATAAACCGAGAGACTAATGTTACATTATATTGTTACAGGTGGATGCGGCTTTATAGGTAGCCACTTAGTAGAAAGACTTGTTGCCGCAGAGTGTGCGGTTACTATTGTTGACGACATGAGAAACGGCAAGTTTAAGATTGTTGATTCGCCCTATGTTGCATATATTCACAAGGATGTTTGTGATGTAGATATTACTGATAAAGTTTATCAGGCTGATGGTATTATTCACCTTGCAAATACACCTCGTATTCGCTTGTCATTTGAACAGCCTGTAGATGCCATTATGAATAACATTGGACCTACGACACATGTATGCGAATGGGCAAAAAGGTTGAATTGCCCCTTGTATTTTGGACAGTCTTCTAGTAGAATATTTGGACATGCTGACGATAATCCTTATGCTCTTGGTAAGGCCTTTGGTGAAGAAGTTATGCACCTATACCAACGTCATTGGGGACTTGATTATCGTCTAATGTATTTTTATAACGTATATGGTCCGCGTGAAGCAGACTATGGTGAACATAGCACCGTTATTCGTTCGTTTAAAAAGGCTTACTTAGCAGGTGAAAGTTTAAAAATATTTGGAACAGGTCACAAATCTCGGGACTTTACTCATGTTAAGGATGTTGTTGAAGGTGTCTTCAAATCTTTGTATGATGAAAAGAAACGCAAACAAATACATCTAGGCTCGGGTGAAAGTTACACTATTAATGACATTGCAGAGGCGTTTAATCATCCTATGATATATGAGTTTGATAAGCCCGGTGAAGCTCAACACACAATATGCAAAGACCCATATATTAACAGAACACACAATGTAATTAAGTATATTACAGACTGGACACAAAGGAAACACAATGCCTAAACTTATTGTAGATAATGATCTCAATACAGACGTGAAAAAAGTATCGGATGTATTTTTAATTACAAAACGTTTTCATACGTCAACTGAATTTTCACAATACATTGAGAAAAAGTCTAAAGCTACAAAGACAGGTTATATTGATGTTCTCATTGACTTCTGTGTAAAAGAAGAAATCGAAATTGAATCTGTTAAAAAACTTCTCACATCATCACTAAAAGAAAAGATTAAAGAAGAAGCAGAATCACTTAATTTATTAAAAGAGAAAACTAGTAAGTTACCTTTCTAATGGAACCATTTGAAGTATATAGATTATACCTCGCTCTTAAATTACACTTTACAAAAAAAGATTATAACATAACAAAAACAAAAGGTGCAGTAAGGGCAAGTCAAAATGCTTTCCTTAAACGCAAAGACTTGACAGCTATGCGTAAACTTGCTCGCGATTACAAGCGGCGTGAGATTATAGATTTGCTTGTTGCTAACTTTGTTTCCGGCGACAAGTGGGGCGGCGTCTTTGATGCCAATGCAAAGGAAACATATGAAATATGGAAGTCTCGTAAACAAAAACTTGATTACATATTTGAACAGGATATTGCTAAGATTGAATTAGAGATGGAGCAGGAAAGTATTGCAAATCCTTTTACATCTGAAGATGGATATCATCCTTTAATCTATAGATTATATTTTGGTCACCTAATATCTATAGAAACATTAGTTGTGCTTGACAAAATCTACAATTATGTTACTATGGATTCTGATGATATATTCTTAGAGGACGTTTCAATGTTAGTTAAGAAGTATCGTCCATTTGTCCAAATTACAAATAAAATGAGGCATATAAGTGAAAACTTTTATAAATAATATGTCCGCTTATACAGGACAACATACACAAACATACAACGCTTATACGGAGAAAAAATATGTCGTTTAATTCACTATCAGACTTGCGTAAGGCAAGAGGCTCTTTCGATAATTTAATGAAAGAAGTCGAAAAAATTGATTCCCCCCAACAAAACTATAACAAAGATGACGGTAACGAGTGGAAGCTACAAGTAGATTCTGCTGGTAACGGTTATGCTGTTCTTCGATTCTTGGCACCGCCTAAGGGTGAAGAACTTCCGTGGGTTCGTCTTTGGAACCATGGTTTCCAAGGCCCAACTGGTAAGTGGTATATTGAAAATTCACTTACTACACTTTCCCAACCTGATCCTGTTTCAGAACTTAACAGTGAACTTTGGAATAGTGGCACAGAGGCAAATAAGGACGTTGCTCGTAAACAGAAACGCCGTTTGTCTTATTACGCAAATGTTCTTGTTGTTAAAGATCCTGCTAATCCGGCTAATGAAGGCCAAGTTTTCCTCTACAAGTTTGGTAAGAAAATCTTTGACAAAATTAAGGATGTTATGCAACCAGAGTTTGAGGATGAAACACCAGTTAATCCTTTTGACTTCTGGGAAGGTGTAAACTTTAAACTGAAGGCTCGTCAGGTTGATGGTTATAGAAACTATGACAAGTCAGAGTTTGAATCTTCACCTACTCCTGTTGCTGAATCTGATGAAGATATTGAAGCAATCTGGGGTAAACAACACTCACTTGCTGAACTTGTTGATCCAAAAAACTTTAAAACATATGATGAACTGAAAGCTAAACTTAATCAAGTCCTTTCAGGTGGTGCTAAAGTTACAACAGCAGAAACTATTTCTGCACAAACAGGAACAGATGATATTGAGGATTTAGTTGCAGTTACGGCAGCTACATCTGATACAGTTACAGTTTCCTCAAGTGTAGATTCAGATGATGATGAGGATACACTAAGTTATTTTGCTAAATTAGCAGAAGAAGACTAATCCTTAGTTTAGTTAGTTAGGAGGGGGCGACATAAATATGTTGCCCCCTTTTTTTTAGGAGAAAATATGCACGGCTTAGTGTTAGGTGGTTGGATTGAATCCACTGAAATACAATATCTTCATTATGACAATCCTGATAACTGGGGTCCTTCATTGAAAAGAGCCGCCGGTGCTCATAGGATTGCTACCTTTTTAAGACAGGAAGGGTGGGATATAGAAGTTGTTGACTTTATAGCCGCTTGGACTTTGGATGAATTTAAACAACTATGTAGAGACCGCATAACATCCAAAACTGTTTTTGTAGGCGTCAGTATTTTGTTTGAAAGTTTTATGCCTAAGTATATTAATCCTTTTTTAGAATGGTTGAAACAAGAATATCCACATGTTGTTACAATAGCAGGATGTAAACATTTAATGTCTGCATTTAATTTGAATTGTGATTATTATCTGTCAGGTTATGGTGAGTATGGTTTATTAGAGTTATTAAAAAAAATAATGGGCAAGCCTTCTCAAATAGATATTAAGGAAATGCTTGTCGATGAACGGAGCATAAAATATGTAAACTGTGATACAGATCATCCTGCCTTTCCTTGTAGGGATTTACAAGTTATATACGAGGATAGGGACTATATATTACCCAATGAAATATTAACTTTAGAGTTATCTAGAGGATGTAAGTTTGAATGTAAATTTTGTTCCTTTAACGTTTTAGGTGTTAAGGGGGATTATACTGTCGATGCAAATTTAGTAAAAGAAGAAATAATCAGAAACTACAATGATTGGGGAACAACAACCTACACACTGGCTGACGAAACTGTTAATGATAGCACACAAAAATTAGAAAAAATTGCAAAAGTTTGTCAGGAACTTCCTTTTGAAGTAAACATGTTAGGATATATTAGAGCCGACTTGTTAACAGCTCGAGGCAAAACTGATTGGATACCAATGTCAGACATGGGACTTTGGGGTCAATTTTATGGTATAGAATCTTTCAATCACGAATCGGCAAAGTATATTAAGAAAGGCATGCACCCGGACAGATTAAAGGCAGGCATATTAGATGCAAAAAGTTTCTTTTTACAACGAAACAAAAAATATTCACCTCATGTTAGTTTAATTTGTGGCTTGCCTTATGAAACCCTTGCAACTTTGGAAGAGGGTGTTTCATGGGTAAAGAATGAATTAAAAGATTATAGAATGCACTTGCCTCCTTTGAAGATTCAAAGTTATGGCTTAGATTCACCTTTTAAAAATAAGTATTCTGAGTTTGAAAGAACATGGCAGGATGATAATATTTTTTCAACTCTAAGCAAAGAAGAAGTTCTCGAAAAGATATCTTCATATCCTGAAAAGTGGAATACGGTGATGAAAAACCAATGTATAGGTTCGGATACATTAGTTTCGTGGGAACATGATACTATGAATATAGTGGAGGCAACAGCATTTTCTTTAAAATACGAATTAGATTCTGACCATGTTAATGAACAAATACCCAGTATGTGGTTATTTCATCAATATACCACAACAGGTAGATTCACATTGGAAGATATGAAAAAAACAAAGTTACAACTTTATAAGGAAAATGAATCTTTTAATGAACCTGATATGAACAAAAAATTCTTTTCGGAGTATAAAAGAAAAAAATTAAATCAGAACGTTGAGGCAATAAATTTTCGTGCCGACGGATTTTGTGACAAAATAGTTTTAGGTAACGTTACAACAATGTCAGGTTGAGGTGCCTGCGCCGCTTGAGGAGCATTTACTACTATCGGAGGTGTTTGCCCTGCTCCATCCATACCTTTAGCTGTATCTTCTGTAACTCTTTCAAGTTCAATACCATTGTTTGTTTCCCTAGCAACAACTTGGCCTTCCATACCGGAACTTTTAATCATTGCCTGTGCTTCTTCAAGGTCATTGCTTTTCCTATTGAAGAAGCCAGAAGTTTGGTCGGTTACTTTGGACTGTAAATCAGCCAATTGTTTATCTGTTGGACCGCCCTGATCTTCTATCATTTGTGTATTGAATTGTTCACTTGTCAGTTCTGGATTTTCGTCCTGTGCAGATAGGAAGTCCATACGTTTTTCAGGTGTAATATTCTCGAGACCTTCAACACCCAATCTTGTAGGATCCTCTTTTATTAGATAATCCAATGCTTCCTGTTTATCTTCTTCAGATGCCATTGGGTTTGCCATAGTATATTCAGCTCTTGCACCCTTACTGAAGACAGCCTCACCCACATCATATGCAAGTAAACCTGCACTTGCAATTGCACCTACACCTGTTGCTGCCAAAGCACCTCTAGTTGCAAGTTTAGCACCTATTTTCAAACCAACTTTTTTCTTTACTTTATTCTGAATATTTTGGTTTATCTTTGTTTGTGTCTGTCCAGCAGGATTTTTTACAAACTTACCTGTTTTTGCATCAACCAATCTTCCGGCTGAATTTAATTTAGTGCCTTTAGGAAGGTTTGCTTGTGTTGCTCCTTTAAGAGAATTTGCGCCTGCCCCCATGCCAGCGGCACCTCCTGCCTTCGCCACGGTGCGTCCTGTTTTATTACGACCAAAAAAGCCAGGACGTCTACCTCCCATAGGAAATCCGCCCATCATACCGCCCATGCCACTCATATTCAATATAGCTCTTGTTGTGGCTTCCTGTTCTTCAATCAAATCGTCAATTTGACGTTTTGTTGGGCTGTCGGGATTCAAATCCATATCATTTGCTTGGTCAGCAATTTGCCTTGTTAAAAAGGCAACGTCCCTTGACATTAACTTAACATTTGCTTCGAGGGTATTATCAAGAGCTCTAATATTTTGTTCGAGATTTTTATTAAGAGAGGATATTTCTTCCGCGATTAAACTTTCCGTCGGATCTTCAGGTATTGTAACATTGCTTGCCGCTTGTGTAGTTTGTGGAGTTGCACCTGGCATTGATGCCCTTGCTGACCCTACAGAAGTGCCTGTGCCGAAAAGAGTTGAAGGACGTAATGCCTGCTTTGCAACCGCGCCAAAGCCTTTTACACTTTCATCTACACCTAAAAATCTTTTTGTTAAACTAACTGCTCTATCCATTTTTATTCTTTTCGGCTTTTTTCTTAAGATGTTCTATTAGCATTGCAATGTAAACGGTCCTCTCCCAAGGCAACCAATTTTCTATTTCTGTTAATGAGTATTTATGTTCCTGCATTAATAAAAAATTGGTTTTAAAAAAGTTTTCTAACGATTCATGGGAGAGGTTTATACGAAAAAATTTACATAACCGTTCAAATTAAGATAATTTTCCTTCCCACAGTTAGCACATTTAAATTCAATAAGATGTTCAAGAGCAGGCATTGTTTCAAAAAACTCTCTGATATTTTCAAAGTTTGTTGCTGGTAAGTTCTCTACCCATTGATACATCTCTGTTTCTGATATTTCATCACACTCAATAACTTCATCATCGTCATAAATTGTTTTAATACTTTTTGCTACAAGTGCGTATATCGCTTCATTGTTGTCACCTTCCAATAACTTAGCCATTTCCTTGGCATCAGGATATTTCATTTCCACTGCCATAGTCTTGGAAAGTTTTATTGGATTCTTGTGATCCTCATCTAGCGTAAGTTCTAAATCTTCTAAATTTAACTGATGATTATATTGTGTTCCGCAATCACCACAAACCATATTTAAATCTATTGCATTAGATATGGATGCAGATCTAAGTTTTAGAAAAATATATTGTAGTTCAAATAAGGGAAGTTTATCTCCCTCAATTTTTCCAAAAGAACAATTCGTTATGATCTGCTGTGTAGCTTTCATCATATCATTAATGTCATTAGTTTCACTAGCCATGACAAGCATTTTTTCTTCCTTTACAAGGAAGGGTCTGAAATTAACGATATCTTTTGTAGAAAACATCTCGATTTCAATTAAAGGTACATCTACCTGAGGTAGCATAATATTTACTCCTAATTATAAATTTCTTCTAAGTATTTCCCTAAGATCCAAATCTTTAAAGTTAAGAAAACGTTTAAGTCCTTTGTATTTACTATCAACCGGCAGTCCATCGGACTTCCAATATTTGTATTGCATTATAACGTTTACACGATTGATTCCTTCATTGGATGCTGATAAAGGTGTTAGTGCAATGGTCCGAGGAAATGCATCTACAAGTGTCCATTCCCCAGTTCTTCTATCGCCCCTATCCAATGTGTATATTGTTATTCTACCGGTATAATCATTATAAAAGCCTACTTCCTTGGACAAAGGATCTACAGTTGCACTACCTATCCAATCCTCAAAGTATGCACGAACGTCCCAATTAGCATCACAATAAAAAGTAAAGGATGCTGATTCCCCTAGATATTCCAAACTCTGGGCACGGAATTCAGTCCAGTTACCAATTTTTATAGGCGCACTAGGTATAAGTATTCCTGGAACCGCGGCTTCCTCGCATAAAATAGAAACATGTCTATCATAACCAAGACCAGGGGGACCGTTTATTTCTATCTCAAATCTACCTGATCGTGATAAATCTTCTTTTCTTACTTTTGCAAGTAAATCATTAAACTTGAAGTATGAATCTGCCATTAGATTGCCGCCATTGAATCGTTAAATACTGTTTGTTTGCCAGCACCCTCAAATTTTTCAACTGGTAACATAATAGCTGTCTGCCAATTCTCGGGGTTGACTCTTAAAATTCTTGATCTTATATGGTTAAACAAATAACGTTTCACTGTAGGCTGAACTCCTGGAAAACGTGATGCACTTTGCAAAACATTCCAGTTATATCTCATTTGTGTATCCGGACCAATGGTTCTTGAATCTTTTGTTTCAATTAATGCACCTAGTAGTTTTGCTCTTAACATATAAGGCAAGTAATGTAAGTTAAGCCCGTAGAACCCTCCTGTGGCATTGTCATAGGGCAATACAAGGGGGAATCTGTCATAGTAGGGCAACTTTGCTTTTGTCTTAGGGTCATATACAAACATATACATGCTACCTACTTCTGGACGTCCAGAAGTTTCACCCAAATCAGATGCAAATACTTGTCCAGGTGCATTAACACCTCCTGCAAGTTTTCTGATTTGATCCTGATACCAATTTACAGAACGTTTTGTATCGCCTGCGTTTAGTCGTATTGTTTCAAATGGATTAGCCATACGACTATTTATACGAGATGCCTAATTCTTTCTCTGTAATAATTTTAAACTCCCAGCCCTGGTCAATACAAAACTCTTTGGCACTTTCCCACTTTGCTAGGTTCACGCCCCATTGTTTTACCTCGTTGATAAAACGTTTTGTTCTTCTTTTAGGTATTGTGGGTTCTTTTGTAAAACGTTCTGGTTTTATTTCAATTAGATACTTCTTCTTACCTACCTTTATATAAAAGTCAGGAAAGTATCTGTGTATTTTATTATCAAGGGGTGACCTATAAGGTATTGCAATTTCTTCGGAACCCCATTCTTGAAGGTCTTCATTCATATCACACCAATTCATAAATTTAAGCTCATAACTAGAGCGATAAATAATATTAGTAGGGTCACCGCGATACTTTTTAGGATTGCGAGGAATAAAACGCCCTTGGTGTAAATTTTTGGTATAAGTCATATAAATAGTCTAAAACAATGTAATAAAGGTATTTATCACAAATGGCACAAGAGACACCAGGACAACGAAGACAGAGAAGAAAAAATTCTCGGGGTGGTCCAAACAGAAACGATGAGATTAGCCAAAATAAGGATGCAGTCACATCTAGTAATGAAGAGGCATCCCAAGCCAATTCTGTTATAAAAGAAGTTCCCCAAGGCAATGGTGACCTAAATGTTGAAGAAAGAATTGAACGTGCCAAACGGCGTAAACAAAAAAGAACATATCGGTATCCTCAGGACATTGATTCCGAAATTCAACCACACTCTATGGTGTTTAATATTCTAGAAAGAATACCTTCTAATGAAGCAAAAGCTATTAGAAGCGGTGAGGCTCCAGGTGCTTTATACTCAGATAGTAGTGAAAATAGAGTAAATGCAGAACAGGGAGCAGGATTATTTTCTGTGGCTACTGCTCAGGCTGTCGCATTAGGAACTGCGGGTGGTGTGGCGGCCTTAGCGACCGGCAAGGCTTTGGGCGGCGGCGGCGCTAGCGGAGTATTAAAAACGGCTGTGGGTTTAGGTGGATTTGCCCTAGGTGCCAATGCACTCAATTCTAGAACGGGACTTATTAAAACAAATACAATTATTCAACTTTATATTCCTCAGTCTCTTAGCACTAAGTATGGCGCACAATGGCAGGATACTGAATTGGGAACAATAGGCGGTGCTATAACACAAGTGGGACCGGGTACCACAAGTTTAGACGAATTTTTAAAAAGTGCTGGGGGAGCAGGTGAGGCAATAGGTCGAGGTTTGATAGGTGTTTCTGATATTTTTAAACAAATTGGATTAAATGTGGATTTTGGCGGCACGGTTCAAGCACTCACTAAAAAGGTTGTAAATCCTTTTAAAGAGCAACTCTTTAAAACTATGAACTTTCGAGACTTTGCTTTTGAATGGAAGTTCGCTCCGAGAAATAGAAATGAATTAGAAAATGTTATGCAAATCATTGATACATTCAAATATCATATGCACTCAGGCAGAGATACAAGTGATTTCTTCCTTACATATCCTTCCGAGTTTCAGATAGAATTTAGATATAGGGGCGCCGAAAATAGATTTGTCAATAAAATATCTACATGTGCATTAACAGATATGAAAGTGGATTATGGCGCTGGCGGCTCTTTTACTACATTTAAGGATGTAGGCGGCGCACCTTCAGAAATTACAATGCAATTAGCATTTAAAGAGCTTGAACTTATGACAAAAGATAGAATTGAGCAAGGTTACTAAAATGTTTTTTGAACACTTTCCTAAAATTTTATATAAGATTGATGAAAAAAATGATGGTAACGAATCCTTAATTACGTTAACAGATATATTTCGTAGAGTTGCCCCTAAAGATTCATTTATTGTAAATGAAGCATTCCTTGAGGAATATACAATTAAGTCGGGAGAAAGACCCGAGGATATTTCGTTCTTCCTTTATAATAATGCAAAATATCATTGGGTCATATTGTTAATTAATAATATTATAGATCCTTACTTAGAATGGTATTATACAGAGGAACAACTTGACGCTCTTGTTGAAAAGAAATATGGCGCAGGAAACGCCAATGCAACACATCATTTTGCATTATATGATAGTCCTTTAATTTGTTCTGATTACAATGCTGCTCTTATTACAGCCGGTGAAATGTTTGAGGTAACACACATAGAGCATGAAAGATTTGAGAATGATTCTAGGCAAAACATTAAAGTTTTGCAACCTAGATATTTAAATGATTTTATCACTGAATTTAAACAATTGATTAACGAATAATGGCACAAAATTTACAACAATCAGCGGGTGATGTTAGGATAGAATCTATCTATCTTAATACAGGCATTAAGGAATCAATAGATTTACAAAACTTTTTCCTTGAAATTACTTTACACGAAAGTATCCATACACCCTGCATATTTGGACATGTTGTTGTGAGTGATGCCGTTAATCTACTAACTAATAGTCCTATCCTAGGCAGAGATACAATTACATTTAAAATTAGAACACCTGCACTTAATGATACACCTGAAAATGTTATACACAAAACATTTGCAATTTATGCCGTAACTGATAGATTCCTGAACAGTGATAGAGAACAATTTTATACAATTCAGTTTATGTCAATAGAAGGTATTAAGGATAATATAACTAGACTAAGTGAAAAATTTAATGGTTCAACCGAAGAAATCGCTTTACAATTGTTTTCTGAATATATCGTCGAGCCGCGTGTTATGACTCCTGATTTTAAAGATTCAGGAGATCCCTCAATAACTATTCTAGATACACCACATTTTTCAAACAACTTAGAATTTGTATCCAATTATTGGTCACCCTTTAAATGTATGAACTACGTTGCAAAAAATACTGTTGGTAATGAATACAAATTACCAAACACACTTTTCTTTGAATCTAACAAAGGACATTATTTTACTTCTATAACTGCTCTCACACAGGAACAAAAAGATACAAAAACATTGTATGATGAATATGTTTATGTTAGTAATTTGGATGAAATTACAATAGATTCACAGGATAAACGTTCAAGTAATTTTAAATATACTTCACCATTTATTTCTAATAAAATGACAACTGTTAGTAAAATGGAATATCCTAGACATTTTGACCAAATTGAAAACCAAAGTTCTGGATATTACGGCAGTGTCACACATGGTTATGACTGGACAAAGAAAGATATTTACAATATTAAGTTTGATTACACACCTGAACAACCGGCTAGGCGTGAACAGGACAAAAGTGTTTTGGATATAAACTATGATAGTTTTAAACATATAGGAAATATAAATCCTATCCCTAAGGGTATGTTTGCAGACCCTCTAAGTAAAAGACAATATAAAGCGGGGGCATCTGGATTATTTGGTAATAAAAATGCGTTTGACATCTCACAAGTATCCTCGGTATGCTATCGAGAGTCCTCTTTGGCTGAATTGGATGTTTTAAAATATGAAATTACAGTTCCAGGTAAAACAGACATTGAAGTTGGTAGATTAATCAAGTTTAATTATCCTAGTGTTGGTGATAAAGGGCAAAGTAATCCTGAATATGAAAATTTATTTGATGACAAAGTTTCGGGTGTTTATATTGTAACAGGTATTAGACATGATATAGATAAACTGGGACATAATATGATTTTGGAAATTGCCCGTGACGGCGCCGGAGAATTTTAATGGAAAATGTGTATTCAGAATTTTGTTGGTTTCAAGGTGTTGTTGAAGATAGGAATGACCCAAGTAAACTAGGCAGAGTAAGAGTTCGTATTATAGGATATCACAATCCTGATAAGGCTGTTTTACCCACGGCTGACTTGCCCCTTGCAACTTGTATGCAACCTATTACTTCTGCGGGCGTTTCAGGTATTGGTCAATCTGCAAGTGGTATGGTTGAAGGCACACATGTTGTTGGTTTTTTCGCTGATGGTAGAGAAGGACAGATTCCGATTATTATGGGAACCATTGCCGCATTGTCTATGCAACCTCCTAATAAAGAAGTTGGCTTCAATGACCCTAATGGAAAATATCCTTTAAATTCTAACAAATCAGGACGCAATACAGTTCCGGAATCTGACCAATCAAGATTGGCTAGAGACACAATGGGTGAAAAACATTACTCATTGGCATCCCGCCGAGCTATGCGTATTAAAGAAGTTCCTATTGCCTTTGCACCTAATATTGAAGGTGACGATCCTGGTGGTAGGAGAACAGCATCATCTTGGAATGAGCCTAACCCTCAAGGCGTAGAAGAAACAAAGTCTCAATATCCTTATAATCATGTTAGGGAAACTGAAAGCGGACATGTGTTTGAGGTTGACGATACACCCGGTCAAGAGCGTCTGCATACTTATCATAAGGCAGGTACATTTGATGAAATACATCCTGATGGCACCAAGGTTACAAAAATTGTCGGTGAAGATTATGAAATTTCGCTAAAAGGCAAAAACATGTTTGTTAAGGGTGATTTGAATCTTACGGTTGAAGGTGATATGACTGTTAATGTTAAAGGTGATTACTATGAGGACATTACAGGTAACAAATATTCCACAGTTCGAGGAACAGAACATACAAAGATTCAGGGTAATGACGTAAGAGAGGTTATGTCAGATTATAGCCTGAACATTGAAGGTAGCCGAGGTGTTCGTGTCGCGGCTAAAAATGGTTTGGGTGTTACAGGAGCAGGAACAGATACAGAAACAAGTCTTGGTTCTAAAGATTTGATTGTTCGCGAAAATTATAAAGTTAGTAGCACGCTTGGTAAAGTTTCAGTATCAGCCTTCCTCGGCATCACTTTGGATGGTGATTTTGGTAACATTCTTATAGACACTTTTGGCGGTGATATCAATATTGGCACCTCATCATTCGGTAAGATTGGTTTACAAGCAGGAACTATTGCTACAAATTCTACAATTGCTACAAGTTTTGTTTCTGCAGGCACATTAGCCGTTTCATCAGCGGCGGCAACATATACTCATGCGGCAACACTAATGAATACTGCGGCATTTGGAATAACAGCAACAGGTATTTTCAGCGTTGGCGCACCGACGATTAATTTAAACTAAGGGGATAAAAATGAGTTGCGGACCAGCACAGTCAGTTCAAGATCTTTCAAAACAAGTTGACAACCTTTTGTCGGTTGCAGATAAGGCTTTGACAGTATTGCCTTTGGGTATTGCAAGTGTTCCTGGGTTTGTCGAGGCAACACTCGGTGCTTCTATTGCTCAGAAAGTGAAACTTGCAAAACAATTAATAGAGGGGCAAATACCCGCATTGCCCTCACTTTCCCTGCCTCAGGAACTTACAACACTTATTGAAACGGGGCTGGCAGGCGCCGCCGCCGTCACATATCTGGATGATCTTAAGGATAAGTATAAGGATGTTGATGTAGATATTGATAATGTTGTAGATATTTTAACTTCTGTCGGTAATGATTTAGATCAATTGTGTAAACTTGTTCCTAATATTCAGGATATAGGCGGTAACTTTGTAGTTAAAGGATTTCCTGTTTCATTTCCTCAGATTGACCCTTTACAAATAATTGAAGAAGGTAAGTTTCCTGACGTTATAGGTAATATTGAAGATGCACTAAAAAGTGTAGAATTAGATTTTGAACCTGACTTAGAAAAGGTAGGTGAAATTAATATTGTTGAAGAACCTGGCGCACCATTTAGAATAAATGGTTCAAGCAGATCTCAAAGAACAAGTGGAGATTTCTTTGGTAATATTGTTGAAGAATTAACGTCCTAATTATAAATAGTGTTATGGCATACGAAGAAAACAGATTAGCAGAACTAGCAAAACGTAAAGTTGCAAGACTTTATAAGGACATAGACATGTCTTTCAAACGCAATGTTGTCACAAATGACATTGGTAAAAAATTAGACGTCAATGCTGTTAAACAATCTTTAAAAAATTTACTATTCACACAGTTTTATGAAAAGCCTTTTAATCCAGAATATGGTTCACCTATAGCAGAATTATTGTTTGAGCCTTTGGATTATGATACAGGCAATGATATTGCTAATTTAGTATTAGAAGCCATTAAGAACTTTGAACCAAGAGTTCGTGTAGATGACATCATTGTTCAGCCTGACTATGATGAAAATGAGTATATCTTACAAATAAATTTTCATGTTATAGGGCTACGCAATCCAGAAGTTTTCACATCAGTATTAAGAAGGTTAAAATAATGCCATTTGCCGCACACTTAGGAGATATTACAACAAATGCACATGGATGTCAAACATCTGTTCCTATTGACTTAGGTGCAACCAATGTTGCACTTGCAAAAAATGTAATAATAAATGGGGTGCCTGTCGCGGTTGTTGGTAGTCAATTACAGGCACATACTATATTATCAGGATCCAGTTGCGTTCCTCATGTGGGACAAACAGTTACATCGGGCAGTTCTACTGTTAGAGTCGGTGGCTTACCTGTTGCATATCAAGGTTCTACTGTATCATGTCCAGGAACAATAACAGGAGCGGCTGGAACGGTCACTGTTGGGGTGTAATAAATAAAAACAAAAAGAGCTAAACATGGCACAAAGAAGATTAACAGAACTAGATTTTGATGGTATTAAGAATAACTTAAAGTTATTTTTAGCAAGCCAATCAGAATTTTCAGATTACGATTTCGAGGCATCAGGACTATCTGTCCTCATTGATCTGTTGGCATACCATGGGCATTATAATGCAATCATGGCGCATACAACAGCAAATGAGGCATTTCTTGATTCAGCGATTAAAAGAAACTCCATTGCGTCTATTGCAAAAACAATGGGATATACTGCTCGCTCCGCCCGGTCTGCTAGGACTACAATTAATCTAGTTGTTATTCCAGATCCCACATATAGTTCTAGTGCCTTTACATTGAGTCGCTCTAAAATCTTTACTACTGCACTCAATGGTAGAAACTACAACTTCTACCCTATTAAGGATTACACAGTTACAAAAGAAGAAAGAAGCGGAGTTTCCGCATTTTATTTCGACAATATAGAACTCGCTGAAGGACTTCGTGTAGAAAATTCACAAATTATTGAAACAGGTGGTGAACAAGGCCCTGTTCTAATGGCTAATCCAGGTGTTGACACCACAACAGTTAGATGTAGAATACAAACATCAGTAACTAACACATCTCTTGTGACACACTCATTTTCAGATAATATTTTGGATGTTAATAATCTTTCAACTGTTTTCTTTATTGAGGAAGCACTGAATGGTTTTTATGAAGTAATTTTTGGTGATGGTGTAATTGGTAAAAAATTAGATCTCGGTAATATTGTAAAATTAGATTACATTGCTACCAATGGCTCTGCAGGTAATGGTGCTACAGCATATACAGCACCTACTAACTTGACAGGTTCTAATGAAACTGTTACATTAACAGTAGTTTCTAATTCTGCTGGTGGTTCTGAACAGGAAACTGTGGACAGTATTCGATTCAATGCTCCCCGATTCAACGCTACAAAAAATAGGGCTGTCACTGCTAATGATTATAAATCTCTAATCCTAACTTCTAACTCTAACGTTAAGTCAGTTTCAGTTTGGGGAGGAGAGGATAATGACCCGCCAATTTATGGTAAAGTGTTTATCTCACTTCAACCAAAAGAGGGTTTGATTATTTCACAGGATGATAAAGATGCTATTGTGAGAGACTTTATTGAACCAAGACAACCTGTTTCAATACAGTCTGAGTTTGTAGATCCTGAATTTACGTTTATTGGTCTTAAAACGACTGTTCAATATGATGCTAAGAAAACAACATTAACAGCAGGTGCAATTGAAAATGCTGTTGCGGCTACAATAGAAAACTTTTTTAATAATAATTTAAATACTTTGGATGCAAATTTCTTCTACTCTAAACTTACTGCTGATATTGTTAAATCCTCTGCTTCAATTGTAGCAGTAAACTTGGAGTTGAGACTACAAAAAAGATTTACTCCTACCACAGGTAATGAATCCAAATACTCATTACAATTTAACAATAAAATAAATCCATTGTCAATAACAAGTAATTTCTTTGATGCAACAATTAATAATGCAACGTATAAAGTATATGTTGCAGACGTACCGGATGCAGATGTAATTGCTCCGGAATACAGTGGTTCGGGAACACTTATTTTAAAAACATCTGATAAAAATATTGTTGTTGACGCAAATGCAGGAACAATTGATTATGATACAGGTAAAATTATATTAAATAATTTAAACGTATCCTCAATTTCAGGCACTAATGTAACACAAGTTAATATTAACGCACAACCACATGAAAGTGCTAAAGATATTAAAACAAGTATTTTAACAAGAACAACGGAAGAAAGTTCTTCGGCTGTTATACCTACACCTTCAAAAAATATTATTCTTGCACAAGATGCAAGTGCTGAGGATACACCCAACAATATTGCAAAAGGAATTGCAATCTCCGCTATACCTAATGTGAGTGATTACTAATGGCAAGAACAGGACCGAGTTTTAAGAGATATATCGAGAGCATTGCGATAACCAATGCTGGTTCAGGATATGATAGCACGGATCCACCTACATTATTCATTCAAGCACCCACACTTACAACTAATGAAGGTGATAAGGTTCAAGCTGCCGCCTCTATAACAATTTCCAGTAATAAAGTCGATACGTTAACTATTACTGAGCCAGGTGATGGTTATTTACTCTTACCTCTACCGCAAGTTTATCTTAGGGGTAAACTTACAGGTGTTACTGTTACATCAGCAACAGAAAATGGTGCAGACTCTACCAGAACTCCTGGTACTTATAATGTTGTTCCTCAAGATTCATCATCTGGTGCAGGATTAGGTGCTGAGTTTACAATTGTTGTTGGATCCGGTGGTTCTATTTCATCTGCAACTATTACAAATAACGGTTCTAATAAATTTTATGCACAAAATGATTTAATCTATATAGCCAACAGTCAAGTCGGTGGTAATGACACAGGTAATCAAGCGATTCTTCAAGTGTCAACTATTGCATCTGGTTCGGGTGCGGTATTTACACCAGTAGTTAATCTTGTAAATAGACCTCAACAATATTTTCACAGGGGGCATTCTTATCTTACTAAGTTTACTATCCCTGATTTTATCCGAAATGATTATCCCTTATTTGCAACTTTCATTGAAAAATATTTTGACTTTCTAGATACAGATGATGCAACAATAACAGCTTTGGGAGGTTCATCGGGCGGCCCTCAATATCTTTTAGCGGAACTTATAGACAGTCTTAACGTTGACTTTAAGGAAGATGATTTCTTAACCATTCTGTTACAACAGTATGCAATTGACTTTCCGCAAGATTCAAAAATGGATACTCGCTTTTTAATTAAGCGTATCAGAGAATTTTATGAATCTAAAGGCTCTCGCAAGGGTATTCAAACATTTTTCAGATCTGTATTTGACGAAGAAGTGGAAGTAGTTCGACCTTCAGAATTTGTGTTAAAACCTTCAGATGGTTTTTATAGTAAAGAAGTTGCTGTTAAACTTTACAGAAATGAAGAAATTTCACCTATTCCTGATCCGTTTACGCTTAGGGGTAAAAAAGTTGATATTGTTTATTTTGAATCTACAGCATCTATTACAGCAAGAAAACGTTTAAATACTTCTATTAGTCGTATTAAAAAAATTGCTTACACTAATCCAACTGCATATGAAGCAACTATAGGGTTACCTGCTGATACAGTTATTCCTGGACCAGGTGTGGAAGCAAACTTGGTAGCTGTCATAGGCGGTAAAATTGCAACTGTTGGAACTATTGGCGCGGCAGATGCGGCTCGTGCCGCTGGCACTTATACTATAGGTGCATCTGATTATACTGCAGGAGGTAATGGCACAGGTGCAACGTTTAGTGTTGTTGTAAATGGCGCAGGTGCCGCGACAATTTCTGTGACTGCGGTAGGTGATAACTATGCTCCAGATGAAACCATAACAATAGCAGATAATAAACTTGGTAGCGGCGGAGGTGCGGCACTAACATTTAAAGTTGCAACAATTACTGAAGGTAAAATTTTCTCTGTAACAATCGTAAATGGCGGTCAAGGATTTAGTGCAAACCCGGCCGTTAACGTAACTCCTAACTCCGCAGATACAATTACCACAACTGCACTCATAGATACTAGGGTAACCAATGGTGCAATTACAAGCACTGTATTTAGAGACAATACAAAGGGCGTAGGTTACAATAATGTGCCTATATTGACAACTAATACAGATTCAATTAGAACATGGGTAGGATTAGAGGGTGTAACTGACGAGCTTGCAAATAAAGTTGCATTCTTAACACGAGTTTTAAATAAGGTAACATTAAAAACAAATACCGGAACATCTGATGGGGGCTTTAGAGTAGGGCAAGCATTCTCGGTTCAGGAAACAGGTGATATTCTAGGTGTCTATGCTATTGATTATTTTTCTGAAGATTATACAATTACAGGTATTGAAAATGATGCCTTTGTTATTATTAGAACCGTAGATTCTAACAATTACCCCACAGCTATAGATATTATTAATACGGGTGTTGGTTTTCAAAGAGCAAGTTTTGATTTTGTTTTGCGCTCTCCCAATAATGAAACTGCAACAATTACATGTAATACAGGGTTTGCACATACATTTGCTGGACGTTTTAAAGACTCTAAAGGCTTCCTATCCAACGTCAATAGATTACAGGATAATGCTGTTTATCAAAACTTCTCATATCAAATTAGAACTTCCCTGCCGAAAAGTGAATGGGGAGAAGCATTAAAGAGATCTGGTCACCCTGCAGGTATGGTAAACTTTGCAGATTTACAAATTAATCAAGTCCTTGATTTCAGCTCTAATATTAATATTGTTCCGGATATTTTTGTATTCCGCTTGTTTGCTGAGATTGATGTTGCAGAAATGTCAGAGCTTGTTGCCAAGGATGTTCATAAACCAACAATTACAGATACGTTTGCATTTCAAGACAATGATATATTAGAACCAGGTCTTGTGAAAACTGACAGCTATGGTATAGAGGATGACAATCAACAACTTGCTATTGGCCTTGTAAAAACAGAGGGTCCGGATATGCAGGATGAACCTGCATTGGATGTTCACAAACCAACAATTGCGGATACGTTTGCATTTCAGGATGTGGCAGTATTACTTCTAGTAATTCAAAGAAATATAACTGAATCAGTTGATTGGGCTGAGACTGTTGTTAAGGCAATGGAGATAATAGAAGCGGATAGTGCAGGTATTGATGATGATAACCAACAATTAGATGTTCACAAACCAACGATTACAGATACATTCGCATTTCAAGATAATGATGCATTAGATGTTCATAAACCAACAACTGCTGATACATTTGCATTCCAGGATAATGATATATTAGAATCAAGTCTTGCGAAAACTGAACCCTATGAAATTGCTGATGCGGGCGTTTTTATCATTCAAAACTATGCCGGTGACTATTTTGCTGAAGATTATGTCGGAAGCACTGGAACTTTTTAAATTTTTTAATATAAATAACATTATAAATAACTACAAGCATTTACAAAATCTAGGAGAATATAAATGTTGATTGATGTAGATAAAATGAACGCACTAGGCCGCGTTCAAATTCAACTGTTCGACTCTGAGGGTAATCTCAAGGATGAACAAGACGTAACGAACTTGGTTACAACCACAGGTCTTAATCATATTGCTGACCGCTTAGGCAATTCCTCACCACCTACTCGTATGTCACATATGGAAGTGGGAACAAATAACACGGCACCCGCCGCGGGTAACACTGCTCTCGGAGCTGCTATCTCTGGTTCGCGTGTTGCTCTGACATCACAAACTGTTTCAACAAATACAGTTCAGTATATTGGGGACTTTCCAGCCGGCACAGGCACAGGCGCTGTTGTTGAAGCAGGTATTTTTAATGCTTCTTCTTCCGGCACGTTACTTTGTAGAACAGTTTTCTCTGTTGTTAACAAAGCGTCAGATGACACACTGAAAATTACTTGGACACTTACTGTATCTGACACCTAAGATATAACCTAGGAGTTAGAATATGTCCCTGTTAATTAGACAAGCCGCTAGAGTTCAGTTAGCAAGATCGTTTTATAGAGATATCTTTAACGAAAACGATTTCTTTTACATGTTTGCGTCAAGACCTATACCTTGGACGGATGATAACGCACCTGATACTCCTCGCGATTCTCAGTTCTATCAAGTTGATTACAGAAATAGTATGATGTTTGTAAAACGGGTTCAAGCGGCTGATGCAGTTCAGTTAGTTCCTAGATATGATTGGACAACTGGGACAATATATGACCAATATGATGACGAGTATGCAGATGTTCATCCAGCATATAGTGGTGCTCAAAACTTAGCAGATGCAAGGTTTTTTGTTATTACTGACGATTTCAATGTGTATAAATGTCTGGATAACAACAGTAATGCACAAAGCACAATTAAACCAACATCAACCGGAACGGCACAATTTTCGTTGGATGATGGTTATATTTGGAAATTTATGTATCAAATTGGTGCCGCCGACCGAACAAAATTTCTAACAACAAACTTTATGCCTGTTAGAAAAGTAGCAGGTAGTGGCAATCCTGCTTTTGATGTTAATGGCGAGCTAGATGCTGTCACAGTTACAGCAGGGGGTTCAGGTTATACATCTGCTCCTACTGTTGTTATTGATGGTGATGGCTCTGGTGCAACTGCAACCGCAACTTTATCAGGTAACGCTGTTAATGCAATTACAATAACTTCTGCTGGATTTGGATATAGTTTTGCTGTTGTTAAAATTACAGGTGGCGGCGGCACAGGCGCAACTGCTACGGCGGTACTTGGTTCTACAGAAACGCCTTCACTACAACAAGCGGTAGAATCAACTGCTATATCTGGAACATTAGATAGAATTGCTGTTACTGCCGGCGGCCAAGATTATATTGACGGTGACGTTGTTATTACAGTTTCCGGAGACGGAACAGGTGCAACAGCAAGTGCAACAGTAAATGCGGCAGGCACAATAACAGGTGTTACTGTAACAAGTCCAGGTTCAGGATATACATTTGTAGAATTGGCTATTACACAAACTATCGGTTCGGGAACAGGTTGCACGTTACGTCCTGTTGTATCCCCGTTTGAAGGTCATGGTGGTAATCCGCCAAGAGAACTTTTTGCTAAAAACATTGGCGTTACAGTTTCTTTTGTTAGTGACGATGCAGATATTATTACAGGTAATGATTTCAGACAAATAGGCATTATTAAAAATATGCACAATTATGCTGAAACTGCAAATTTTACTAGTTCAGTAGGCACAACATGTCATGTAGCCACAGCAAATGCAACAAATATTGTGAAATTTAATTTAGATGATATTGTAACAACCAACGATGGTGGTAAGTTTACTGTTATACAAATTTTGGATGCTAATGGCGATGGAACAAACGATACCGTATATCTCCTAGAAACACTTCCAGGTATTGGTGCAAGTTCTGTTTTTACAAATACTACTACTGGTCAAACTGGTATAAATATTACAGCAGTAACAAATCCAGAAGTTAGTAACCACTCCGGTGAAATTTTATATATTGATAATAGACGTCCTATTACAAGAGACGAAAATCAGGTAGAAACAATTAAAGTTATTTTTAATTTTTAAGGCAAAACAATGGCATTAAATCTAAACACCAGTCCTTACTTTGACGATTATACAGCGAGTAAAAAGTTTGAACGTATTCTGTTCAAACCAGGTGTTGCTGTCCAGGCAAGAGAACTGTCACAACTGCAAACTATTTTGCAACAAAATATTTCAAGATTTGCTGATCATATATTTATTGATGGCACTCCTGTATTGGGTGCTAAAGGTGTAATTAAAAAACGTGACTTTATTAAAGTTAATGATCTTGATGCGGCATCTGCAACTGTTAGTAATGATACTCTTGCCAATTATATTGGTGACACATTAACAGGCGGAACGTCTGGAATGACCGCCATTATTGACAAGGTAGAAACAGGTGTAGATACCGATGCTGTTGATAAGAAAACATTTTATATTTCCTATACCGGTGGTAACAGTGCAGGCACATATCTACACTTTGAGGCAGGTGAAACTTTAACGGTTACATCTAGTGATGCAAGTCGTAATGGCGATACCTTTGTAGTAGATAATGGTGTAGATGCAAATGATGCAACAAGAAATTATTTTGGTAATGGTTTGTTTTTTACTATTGAAGAAGGTATCCTTTATATAAGTGGTTTCTTTGCACAACATGATAACCAAGAAATTCTTTTAGAAAAATACAAAAACACTGCAAACTTTTTTGTTGGTGTTAAGTTAAAGGATAGTATTGTTCAAGCGGATGCAGATGCAACATTGAATGACCCGGCGACAGGAACATTTAACTTTAATGCTCCAGGCGCGGATAGATATAAAATTACAACAGAGATTGCTAAACTAGCTCTTACAGGCACCAATGATTCTGAATTTGTTTCACTTTATAAAATTGAAGATGGTAAACTTACAACGTCCATTAAAGATGACTTAGACTTCTATCATATTATTGGTCAGATTCTTGCTGAAAGAACGTATGACGAAAGTGGCAACTATGTAATTAGAAACTTTACTGTGGGTGTTCGTGAACACTTAAGAACCGCTACCAATAATGGTTACCTGGAATCATCAGCAGGTGGTGATGGAACAAAAATTGCTATCGCTGTTGGTGATGGTATAGGTATGGTCAGAGGACGTAAAAGAAGATTCTTTGCACCCACACACCTTGCAGTAGATAAGGGCAATGAAAAGGTTATTGAAGAAGGATTTACTACTTCAACTGCATATGGTAACTATGTTCTTTGTGATGAAGTTTGTGGTAATTGGGATCTTGAAGATGGTGATCTGGTAGAACTTTATAATACAGCTAGAAATGCTGTTACTGCAGGCACATATTCTGCTACAGGTACTTCCGGAACAAAAATTGGTCAAGCAAGAGTTCGTCAGATAAGACGCGAATCAGGAACACCTGGCTCGGCTGCCGCTACATATAGACTTTACTTATATGATATCCGTATGTATGGTGGGGCTTTTGGAGATGTAAAATCTATTTACTATAATGGTGTTGCAGATGGCTTTGCAGATCCTGTTCTTGTAAGTAGTGCCGCGGTTTTAAATGAAGTTAAATTTAACCAAATGGTTTTTCAGTCTCCGATAAAAGCTACAAGTAAATTAAATGTAGATACGGGTAACACATATGATTTGAACTACACATATCAGAAAGAATTTACTGCTACGGTTGCAACTGACGGAACTACAACAATTACTGTTTCGGGTGCTGAAACTTTCCCTTATTCCTCAACACCTACACAGACACAACTTGATACAGAGTTTTTGGTAGTTGTTCAATCCGCTGTTACAATTGATTCAGTGTCGTATGGGGCTGGTAGAATTTTTGATGTGCAAACAAGTAATATTACCTCAAACTCCGCGACTGCTATTAACTTTGACTTTGGCACATCCTGGAGCGGGGCTACTGCTGTCAAAATTTATGTAAAAGTTAAAGTTACAGACGAGGCTCCGGTTGCTCTTAACGCATTGAAAAGTCGTTATGTAACAATTAATACCGCAACACACCCTGCAGGTGCAAACGGTCCTTGGAACCTTGGTATTCCTAACGTTTATAAAATTGAAGAAATTCTTGTAGGTCCTTCATCAGGCAGTTATTTAAGCACAGGCACAGATGTTAAGGAACAATTTAAACTTGAAACAGGACAAAATGATAACTTTTATGGTCATTCTAGTATAGTGGTTAAACCTTCTGCGGTGACAAGCACAACAAGTAAAAAAATTACAGTAAAACTTTCATACTTGTCTCCTAACTATGGTTCTTCAACCGCAACATATTTTGCTGTGAATTCTTATCCTGTTGATGATACAGGCGGTTCAGGTATTTTCACTTATGAGATTCCCGTTTATTATTCCGAAAATTTAGGTGCTAAGTTTGATTTGCGAGACTCTATTGATTTCCGACCATATACACAGAAGACTGCCGTAGATACAACATCATTAGGCTCAGCCAGTGAGAACCCATTGGCAACTGCACAGTTGGATGCAACTGCTAATTATCAGTTTCCGATTCCGACAGAATCATTTACAACTGATGCTGAATATTACTTGGGACGTATTGACAAAGTTGTATTAACTGAAAAAGGTTTGATAAAGTCAGTCAAAGGACAATACTCAAAAAATCCAAAACTTCCTTTCGATCCTGTTGATGCTATGGTTTTGGCTGTGGTAAAAATTCCTCCTTTCCCGTCAATCTCGGCACACGTTGCTAAACAAGTAAAACGTCCAGATTTACAATGTAAAGTCAATTTAAAACAAAATAGACGTTATACGATGCAGGATATAGGCGCCATTGAAACAAGAATCAATCGCTTGGAATATTATACTGCTCTAAACTTCTTTGAAAGAGATACCAAGGATAAACTTATTCTTGACGCAAGTGGTAATGATAGATTCAAGAATGGTTTCTTTGTAGATAGATTTAGAGACTTTAGACTTTCAAATCGTCAAAATGTTGATCTTAATTATGCTATCAACCAAGAAGGTAGATATGCAACATGTAATTTCTTTGAAGAAAATGTTGACATGAAATTTGACAGCACAAACTCTAATATCTATGTTCAAAGAACTGGTAACCTTATTACAAAAAATTATTCACATGTAACATATAAGGAAAACAAACAAGCATCTAAGTTTAGAAATGCTGTAGGAGATTTGTTGTTTAACTACATCGGTGATATGGAAATGTATCCTCCTTCAGATAACTATACTACACAAGGTCCTGATGGTAGTGGTGAATCTAATGTAGATATTTCTGTAATTGCTGAAACTATGGGAGATGCTTTTGAACAACTAGGACAAATAGGCCTTGAAGGTAACACACAATTATCAATGGGACAAGCAACAGTAAGCGACATTGAAGTAGATGGCGGTGGACAAATTGATGTTGACGTAGGTGTTACTGAAAATATTGGTAGATTAGGAGCAAATGGCACCGGTTCTGGTGAAGTTGATTTTGCACTTACAGGTGAAGTCAGTGAATCTGATCTTACTCTTACTAGTGATAATATTGAAATAGGTGTTTCTCAAGGTCCGTCATTAAAGGAAAGTTTTGGCAATGTTGTTACAAACATTGAATTTGAAAAGTTTATGCGTTCACAGGTTATTACTGTGGTTGCAACTAGACTGAAACCTAATACAAGAGTGTTTCCATTCTTTGACAATGATGATGTAAAGGTTCATTGTAAACCTATTCCTTATGCAACATTTGCCTCGGCTGTTTCAGCGGGTATTGATAACTGGTGGTCACAATTTAACGATACAACAAGTCTTTACAATGATGCGTTGGTTACTGATTCTGAAGGTCGCATAGTTGTTCAATTTAGAATCCCTGCAGACACATTTAAAATAGGAAGTAGAACTTTTGTATTATCTGATGATCAATTTAATAGATCAAAACTTACAACAACTCAAGCGTCTGCAACATTTGATTCATTTGGATTGAAACAACTAGAAACTGAATTAACAATTTCTTCTCAGGTTCCTAACATTACTGTTACTGCATCACCTGACGATCCCCAGGTTGTTTCAGGTATTGTTACTGATGTTAGATTAAATGATCCTACAATTACAGCATCAGTTGATGTGGATCTTAATATTAGACGTGAAGACCCTCTTGCACAAACTTTCACAATTAATGAAACAACGGGTGTGTTTATTACCAAATTGGACTTGTTTTTCAGAGCAAAATCTTCATCGCGGGGTGTTACAGTTCAAATTCGTGAAACAGTAAATGGCTTTCCAGGCAAAACAATTGTGCCTTATGGAAGTAAATATCTGTCACATGGAGATATAAACATTTCATCAACAGCATCGGATGGAACAGTAACATTTAACGCAACAACTGTAACATTTGATTCACCGCTTTATTTGAAACCAGGACGTGAATACTGTTTTGTTATTCTACCTCAAAATAACGATCCTAACTATGAAGTTTGGATTTCAGAATTGGGTGAAAATGCTGTGGGAACCACACAAAGAATTGTTGCTGAGGATACGGTCACCGATGGTCTGTTATTTACATCTTCAAACAACAGCACATTTACTCCTTTCCAGGCTGAGGATATTAAATATAAACTTTTCAGAGCTGACTTTAATACTGCAAATGATGGCGAGGCAAAATTTACTAATGGTGACATGGACTTCTGTAAGTTAATTGACTTTACAAATGGGTTCCCTCTTGCAGGTGAAAATGTGCATAACTTAACTCCCACACTAGATACTGCTGGTTCAGGCTACTCGGCAGGCGACATTATTACGCTTGCGACTTTTGGTAATGGCACGGGTGCAAAAATTAAAGTTCTGACAGAATCAAGTGGTGCGGTTGCAACATTTGAAGTTAGTGATCTAGGTTCTGGATATACCGCTGACGGCGCAAATGTGGCACAAGCATCTACAACCGGAACAGGGTCAGGTGCTATTTTTGATATCACAACAAAAACAGGTATCATAGAGTTTTTCTCAGAACACTTCAATGTTGCTCGTATTAGAGAAACAAAAGAAAACTTGGCTACGTCTGATAAAATCTCAACAGGCACAACTACTGCAACAATTGAAACAATTGAAAATAAAAAGTTTAATAAAATTCAACATAATTTTGGTGAGGTTATTTTCCCAGGAACAGGTGTGGAATGGCAGTATGCACCTACAGCATCATCAGGTGTTTCGGTAAAGGGTAGCACATTCTTCAATTTAACAGCAGGTGTAAATGTTAAAACAAACAAAGAGTATGCAGTATATTCTAAAGCAAACGAAGTTGCTAGTCTAAGTAGTAATAAATCGTTAAATACAACAGCTACATTTACTACTACCGATTCCAAAATATCACCTTTCATTGATGTGTCAAGATCATCATTTATTATTACAAGACATGATATCAATAATGATTCTGCAAATGAAAATGGTATTAAAGGTGGTAATGCTACATCTAGATATGTTTCCAAAACAATTATTCTTGATGATGGTCAGGAGGCAGAAGATTTACAAGTATTTGTCGATGCTCTTATTCCTCAAGATTCGGCAATTGAAGTATATGGTAAGTTTCTAGCAGAAGAAGATGATGCAGATTTTGACAATAATCTTAAATGGTTGGAACTGGAGCTAGTAGAAACACCTAAAGATAATGGTAGAGCACAAACTAATTTTGTGGAATACAATTACAAAATTCCAGTTAAAGGCTCTACACCTTCGTTAGGTTCTAATAGTGGTGTATTTGAATATGACATATATCGAGTAAACGGAACAGCTAGTATTACAGGTGGTTCAGGTTACACATCACCACCTACATTAACATTCTCAGGTGGTGCCGCGGATGTTCAAGCCGAAGCATATGCTGTTTTAAGTGGCGGTGCTATTCAATCTGTAGTAATAACTAATCCAGGTAGATATACAACAACAGCAACACCGACAATCACTGTTAGTGGTGGTGGTGGCTCAAGCGGTGCAGTAACATCTAATGCACCAGCTTTGACTACATTCAAAGAGTTTAAACGTTTTGCTGTTAAGGTTATATTTAAAACAGGTAATACCTCTAATACTCCTAAAATTAGAAATCTTAGAGCAATTGCATTGCAGGCATAAAATGGAACATACATTTAAAAGAAATTCTACAGGTGCATTAATTAACACAGACCATGCTGGCCTAGCTGCCTACAAGACAAGAAAAAAACAATCTGCTCGTATGGACGAAGTTTGTAATGATATAAATAGTTTAAAACAAGACTTGGCTGATATAAAAGAAGCCTTAAAAGTAATTTTAGATAGGTAATAAAAATGTCAACACTTACAACTCGTGCAGGTAAAGGCTCTCCACTCACAAATACAGAAGTGGATACGAACTTTACTAATTTGAACTCGGATAAGTTTCAGGCAAATGACAATATTTCAATAGCCAATCTGACTGTATCCGGTGCAGTTACTATGGGTGTTGATGCTTCTGTAACGGCGGCAGGTACGACACAGGGAGCTGCAACTGCGCTTACAAAAACTTATAATATTGTTAATACTGCAACTGCAAACCAAGGTGTTAAATTACAAGATTGTAGTGCAGGTTTAAGAGTTACAGTATTTAATTCTACAACAGCTACAATTAAAATATATCCCACGACAGGTGAAGCAATTAATAATTTATCCGCTAACGCAGCTTTGTCTCTCGGACCAGAAAAGGGTCGTGATTTTATAGGTATTAGTGCCACACAATGGCAAGCAACTGACGAAGGCGATGCTGTTGCTGCCACAACAATTGATGCATCAGGACTTGCCTCGCTTGATGGCGGTATTGATGTAGATGGCGTGTTTACTGTTGCTGACTCATCAGGTAATATTGACACAACAGGCACATTAGATGTCGATGGTCTTTCATCACTTGATGGAGGTATTGATGTAAACGGTTCAAACTTTACTGTTGCAACTTCGGGTAACGTAGCCACTGCCGGTGATTTGGCTGTAACCGGAGCGACAACACTCTCCGGTGACCTTAAATATGGTGTTACGGCAGCTATTACTGCGGCTGGTTCAAACCAAGGTGATGCAACTGCACTTTCAGAAACAATTAATGTTGTTACCACAGCATCTGCCGCACAAGGTGTAAAATTAAAAGACGCTGTTGCGGGTCTTAAGGTTGAAATATATAATGCGACAACCAATGATATTAAAGTATATCCTAATACATCTGATACTATTGATGGTGGTTCAGCAAATGCTGCCAAAGATTTGCCAGCAAAAACTTCTATGGTATTAGTATGTAAGGATGCTACAGATTGGCAAGTTCAACGTCCTGTAGCAATTTATAATTCTAGTGGAACATTACTTAATTAATAGGTGACATAATGGCAGGTGCAGTAAGAATTAAACATAGCGGAACTGACATCACATCTGATGTTGTTCAGGGTCTTCAGGAACTAACAGCCGCTGAACTTAAAGTAAGAACCGCCGAAATTATTACAACGGAATTTGCTGGAACAACCGGTGTTGCTTCTCTGCGTGTTGATACAACTGGCGCACCTGCCAACTTTACATCTGTAGGAACATTTGTTGATACTGATAGAGATGATAGTGTAGGCACACACCCTACCGATGGTGCGACTACGGCTGTTAATACATATACTTTTTCTCAAGGATCCTCGACCGCATCTGATGGTAAAACTGCCATACCTTTACGTTTCACTAGTGAAGAATTAGAACAGTCATCTGACGCAGAAATAGATAGTGATATTCTTGACCATGTTATTGCAGGTATGGTTGCACAGGGTGCTAATACTTGTGGTCAATATTATATCGCGGCTTCCGCACCTTCAGGAGGAACTTGGACGGATAGAGGATCAATTGTTGATACACAAGTTGATGGAACATCCGCTACTAAAAAACTTTGGCAAAAGACTGCCCCAACAACAGTTCCTGGTGATAATGAATTTAGAACACTTACAAAAATGGCAGATGACAACTCTGTTCAAGAAATGACTGAGGCAGAAGTTGCCTCACTAGAAGGTCGTTTTCGTAATCGTATAATGTCTAATAATATTGGCAAATACGAGGTATCTACAGCCGCTCCAACAGGTGGAGGCACTTGGCAACAACAAGGTGAAACACTAACTGACCAAGTGAAGGATACTGCCACATATGCTTATGCAGGTTCCTACACGGGCTCTTATACAGGCTATTATGACGGCGCATATAGTGGAACTTTTGATGGCACTTATGATGGAACATATCAAGCAAACTATAGTGGCTTTTTAGGGACAGCATATACAGGTTCTTACACAGGTTCTTACACAGGTTCTTACACAGGTTCTTATGCAGGTTCATATTCAGGAGATTTCACTGGTTACTATGATGGTGTAACAATTATTTCAACATCATCAACTGCAACATCCAAAAAACTGTTTTTGAGAATCGCATAAATACCAATACATTATACTATATTATGGAGTCTATATAATGTCCGAAGAAACTCTTCCAAAATATAAAAATCCTATCTGGCAGGATAAAAGTAATCGACAAATTGTTTGTCGTATGCTACAAAACAATGGCGATTATGCCATTGTTCATATCAATGCAACTGAAGGTGTTAATGCTGATTATGACGCTGTATTGCAAATGTTTGGTGAAGAAGAATTGGATCGCCTTACAGAAGAACATAAAGTAGAAAAACAACGTCAAGAAAAAATACATAAAGAAAGAGCAGAAGCAGATGTTGCTCGTAAGAAACAACAAATTCTTTTTAACATGAAACTTGAGGCATTTGAAGTTGAGGAAATTAAACAATCTGAAAACAGAGAACTGAAAAAACGTTTGCGTAAGGCAAAAACACCTGTTGAAGTGCAGGCATTTGCAACTTTGTTAATTCAGGATGCAATTGCAAATGAGCAATAATGGATATGTTTATGTTGCAACTGTAAACAAAGCCTATTACTATGCCGCATTGCAATCTGCAAACGCATTATTAGATTTTTATCCAGAAGCAAAAATTACTTTATTTACCCATGATGATTGGGTAGATGATGAAGCTCGTAATATTTTTGAAAATATTATTACTGAAAATGTGCCTATTCATATTAGAGCAAAACTTTGGGCATTATCAAAGTCGCCTTATGATGTGACTTTATATCTCGATTGCGACACAATGGTAGAACATGAGGATATTTCAGAAGTGTTTGATTTGCTCGGGGACAATGATATCTTGTTCACAAGAAACCGCCCTTACAATGCAAAGATAACTAAATTATCCGAAACTGAAGAAATGATTTATCACTGTGGTTTGTTTCTCTATCGCACCGATACAACCAAACAACTTATGGATAGTTGGTATGAATGGTATTTAGAGCAACGAACACCTTCTTGGGATCCGACTCCATATCCCGAGGAGGTTCGTCAATGGGACACATTTACTATGTGGAATCTCTTGACTAATGGTAATTTTAATGTTAAAGTAGCAGACTTTCCTCACCCAGATGCAAGATGGAACTTTGTTCAAGGCTATGTTGATTCTGAATTAGATGGAACGGAACCAGTGATTACACATTACACATTACCCAAAGAAAGATTAATGAGCAATGCAGTTTATAGATCTAAATGAAGAAATACTTGAGATTCTAAATCGTCATAGTGATTGGTTTTTTTCTCAAGATTTATCAGAATTAGTTATTGACAGCAAGGGCGATTCTAACTTTGAACACTCTCGCTCTTTTGAATATTTAAAAGAAATGTTAGACAAGCCTATGGGTAGGGGTGAGGATGAACATCATGGTCCTCCTGAGGTTATAAAAAATTCACACTTTGGGCCGGGTAGCAGATGCCCTCAAAAATTTAAGGATGAGTCCAAAAAATTTACCGACGAGCTTGTTAAATTTTTAGGTGCAAGGCAAAGTGCTGTCCATGTGTATTATCCCGAGGATGGATATATGGGCTGGCATAATAATTGGGATGTTCCAGGATATAATATTTTATTTAATTATAACATGGGCGGCGGTCAATTTGAATATTGGGACGGTATATCTATAACGACATTACCTGATTGGCCGGGCTGGTCAGCGAAGGTAGGATATTATGGCGGGAAGGATGAACCTTTTTGGCATTGTGCTGGGGGAGGTCCTAGAATTACTGCTGGATTTGTGATACCTGATAAATACATGTGGGAAATAATGATTGATGATATCACATAGGCAAACTAATGAGAAGAATAAAAGTTTTTACCTCAGCATGTTTATCATTTACTGAAGAGAGTTTAATTTTTGTATCACCCATTAATTGGATGCTCAAACTTAATCATGTTAAAAATGCTCGCTCTAAAAATGATTATTTTTGGACACAACCCTACTTTTTAGCAACCGCTGATGGTTATAATCTACCAGACATTCTTGAAGAAATAGAAGAAGAACAAATAGATATTATATTTTTTAGTATCTATGTTTGGAACAAAAAACAGTTTTTAGAAATAGCAAAATATCTAAAACAGAAAAAGCCAAATCTAATTATTGTTGCGGGCGGCCCTGAACTTAACGCACACCAGGACAAAAATTTTTTTAAAACATATGATTTTATTGATTGGGTTGCCTATGGTGAGGGTGAGATATCTACTTCCAATCTATTAGACTTCCTAGCAGGATACACTATGGAAACACCAATAAACACTGTTAATAAAAATGGTGTGGTTGGAGATCATGTTCCTTTAAATAAAAAAGATGAAATTTTAAAATATAGTATATGGGTAGAGTTTAAAGATGAGATAGGTCAATGGTTAAACTACATAAAAGAAAAAACAGTTGGGTCGCCTTTGACAATTGTTTGGGAAACAACAAAGGGTTGTCCTTTTGCTTGCACGTTCTGTGATTGGAGCTCAGGTTTACACAATAAAGTAAGGGTATGGGGTGAGAAAGAAGCAATACCTTTATGGAAACAAGAATTAGATATATTTGATGAGCTTCAAATACCTAATATTTACTGGACTAATCCTAATGTAGGATTAACACCTCAAGATACTGAAATAGTTGACTATGCTATTGACAAAAGAGGTGCGGGAGAACATGTTCCTTACTTTGTTCATATTCAAATTTCAAAAATTAAAAAAGAAAAATCCTACGCTCTAATGGATAAATTATTGGAAAATAAACTTTCAATCGGAGTAAAGTTTGATGTGCAGGATATAGATTTAAATATTATCGAATTGTTAGATCGACCAGAA
>VMHT01183424.1_pt1 | contig 33887 bp, 16 predicted proteins | sample 4693611 | NCBI WGS metagenome assembly VMHT01 (sample SAMN12280063, study PRJNA550983) | marine metagenome | isolation source: seawater sampled from same location over 5 years 0.02-0.2 micron viral filtrate | place: USA: collected off the coast of southern California halfway between the port... ...
TAAAATTGGTGCCTCATTAAAAGATTATATTAATGATAAAGGATCATGGAAGTTTCTAGAAGAATACAAAACATTTCTTAATGAACATACTGCATGGTATAGACCTTGTACTCCTGAGAAAGTTTTATTATGGGAACAAAAGATTGAGGTTAGAATAAATAACAGAAAAACTAATAAGGGTCTTATGTCAAAGATCCAAGGTGCTTCATTTGAAAAAAATGCAACAACAGGGGTAGGGGGACCATGTACATTTTTCTTTCATGAAGAAGCAGGTATTGCACCAAAGATGGATCAAACATATGAATACATTAGACCTGCAATGACATCTGGTATGATGACAACAGGTATGTTTATTGCAGCCGGTTCAGTTGGTGATTTAGCACAATGTAATCCATTAAAAGAGTTTATACTTAATCCACAAGCAAATGATATATATGCAGTAGAAACAGATCTAATGGATGATAAAGATGGTATTGGTGTTGCAGGATTGTTTATTCCTGAACAATGGTCTATGCCACCTTATATTGATAAGTATGGTAATTCATTAATTAAAGAATCATTAGAAGCAATAAAAGAAGAAAGAGGTCAATGGCAAAAAGATTTAGCACCTGAACAGTTTCAATTAAGAATATCTCAAAAACCAATCAATATAGCAGAAGCCTTTGCATATAGAAAAGCTGCTGTATTTCCACAAGGTATAATTGCTGAACAACAAAAGCGTATAGAAGATAAAACATATGCTTATGAGCTTATTGAATTAGAAAGAGATTCAAAAGGTATTATAGCTAAAAGAACAAAAAAACTTCCTATAACTACATTTCCTGTTAAAAAGAAACTAGAAGATAAGACAGGATGTCTAATTGTATGGGAAAGACCAATTAAAGATCCTGGATTTGGTACATACTATGCATCTATTGACCCAGTATCAGAAGGTAAAACAACAACATCAGATTCATTATGTAGTATATTTGTTTATAAAAATCCTATTGAAATAACAAGAGATACTCCAGATGGTCAAGAAACATTTATTGAGAAAGATAAAATTGTTGCATCATGGTCAGGAAGATTTGATGATATAAATAAAACACATGAACGTTTAGAATTAATTATTGAATGGTATAAAGCATGGACTATTGTTGAAAATAATATATCATTATTTATTCAACATATGATTGCTAAAAGAAAACAAAAGTATTTAGTACCAAAACAACAAGTATTATTCTTAAAAGATCTTGGTTCAAATGCAAGTGTATTTGCTGAATATGGCTGGAAAAATACTGGAACATTATTTAAGAATCATTTAATATCTTATGCAATAGAATACATTCGTGAGGCTATTGATGAAGAGGTGGATGATAATGGTGAAGTAATTAGTCAAACGTTAGGTGTGGAAAGAATACCTGACAAAATGTTACTTACAGAAATGGGTCAATATTACCCTGGTCTTAACGTGGATAGGCTTGTTGCATTTTCAGCATTAGTTGCCTTTGCAAAGGTTCAACAGTCAAATAGAGGCTATTTAAAACGTAAAGAGAGTGATAAGTCATCAAATAACTTGGATAATTCTAAAAATTTGTATAAATTATCTATGAACCCTTTTAAGAATATTGGTAGAGGAAAACGTGCATCAAGTAATAGTAGATTTAAAAAATCACCATTTAAAAATATAAAATAATGAATTGGATAACAACAACTACATTTGGTAATTTAGAAATAGTTTATATAATAAATTAGAATCTTATGAAAGTATTTAATGCATTACAATTAAAAAATGGAGCTAAAGCAAAGGCTGGTAGTAGCTCAGCAAGCTCAAGTTTAACACAACCTGTACAATTTTTATCTGCAAAACAAAAAAATGAAGATTGGGCAGCTTGGAATTTAGATTGGTTAGAAGTCCAAGGAATGAATTTTTTAAGAGGTAACTCAAGAAGATTACTTAAAAATTATAAACTTGCTAAAGGTATAATTGATAAAACAGATTATATAACTGAACCTGATAATGACTATAAAGAGTTAATGGATGTATTAACTCAAACTGATGAGTCAGCTTTAGAGTTAAGGTTTTACCCAATTATACCAAATGTTGTAAATGTTATGACAGGTGAGTTTTCTAAAAGATTCTCAAAAGTTCAATTTAGAGCAGTAGATGATTTATCATACAATGAGATGATAGAAGAAAAAAGAAAACTTATTGAAGAAAATTTATTGCAAGATGCTAAAAATAAAGTAACTCATGAAATGATTAAGATGGGTATGGATCCAAATGCTGAAGAAGCAAAGGAACAACTTAGCCCACAAAAATTAAAATCATTACCAGAAATAGAAAAGTTTTTCCAAAAAGATTATAGAAGTTTAGTAGAAGAATGGGCCACTCATCAAATGAATGTAGATGAAGAAAGGTTTAAGATGCAAGAGCTTGAGGAAAGAGGTTTTAGAGATATGCTAATTTGTGATAGAGAATTTTGGCATTTTAGAATGATGGAGGATGATTATGATGTAGAGTTATGGAATCCAGTATTAACATTCTACCAAAAGTCTCCAGACACAAGATATATTTCAGATTCTAATTATGCAGGTAAATGTGAATTACTTACAATTGCAGACGTTATTGATACATACGGATACTTGATGAATAAAAAACAAATGGAGTCATTAGAAAGTATCTATCCAGCTAAATCTGCTATATATACTCAAACAGGTGTACAAAATGATGGCTCATATTATGATCCAACAAAAAGTCATAAGTGGAATACTCAGTCTCCTTCATTAGGGTATAGACAATTTATGAGTAACTGGGCTACTAATCCAGGAGGAGGGGGAGATATAGTAAATCAAATACTCAGTGAAGGTGAAGATGTTGGTGCTTGGGGTGATCAAGAAATGCTGAGATGTTCAACAATATATTGGAAGACTCAAAGAAAGGTAGGTCACATGACAAGAGTTATGCCTAATGGAGAAGTAGAACAATTAGTGGTAGATGAAAACTTTAAAGTAACTCATAAGCCTATTTATAATACAGTTTTATTTAAACAAAAAACAAAAGACAATTTAGCAGAAGGAGAGCATGTAGATTGGATTTGGATTAATGAAGTTTGGGGTGGTGTTAAAATAGGAAGAAACTTACCAGGATCTTGGAGAGCTGAAACAAGTAATGATTTTGATCCAATATATATTGGTATAAATAAAGAAAAACCAGGAAGAGTACAATTCCAATTTAAAGGAGATAATAATTTATATGGTTGTAAATTACCTATTGAAGGAAGAGTATTTTCAGATAGAAATACAAAATCAACCTCTCTTGTTGATTTAATGAAACCATATCAAGTAGGATATAATATGGTTAACAATCAGATAGCAGATATACTTGTGGATGAATTAGGTACTGTTATTATGTTTGATCAAAATGCATTACCACGTCATTCAATGGGTGAAGACTGGGGTAAGAACAATATGGCAAAAGCATATGTAGCAATGAAGGATTTTGGTATGCTACCATTAGATACTTCTATCACAAATACAGAAAATGCTACAAACTTCAATCATTACCAAACATTAAACCTAGAACAAACAAATAGATTAATGTCAAGAATTCAATTAGCTAATCATTTTAAAAGTCAAGCATTTGAAGCTATTGGTGTTAATCCACAAAGAATGGGTCAAGAGGTTGCTAGACAAACTGCAACAGGAGTTGTTCAGGCTGTACAAGCATCTTATTCACAAACTGAAATGTATTTTATACAACATTCAGACTATCTTATGCCTAGAGTTCAACAAATGAGAACTGATCTTTCACAGTATTATCATAGTAGAATGCCAAGCGTTAGACTTAATTATATATCTAGTGAAGCAGAAAAAGTTAATTTTACTATTAATGGTACTGAATTATTAATGAGAGATTTTAATATATTTTGTACAACTAAGACAAATCATAGAGCTACTTTAGATCAATTAAAACAAATGGCAATCACTAATAATACTACAGGAGCAAGTATATATGATCTTGGTAATATAATAAAAGCTGATTCAATTGCTGAAGTATCTAATGTTCTTAAAGGAGCAGAAGTTAAACAAAAGGCTGAAAGACAAGAACAACAACAACAGCAGCAGCAAATGCAACAACAACAGCTTGAAGCACAAGCTAAAGAAAAAGCTGCTGAACGTGAGTTCCAGAAAAATGAAGCAGCTGAAAACCGTAAAAAAGATCTTATGGTTGCAGAAATTAGATCTGCAGGTTATGGTGCACAGTCTGACATTGATCAGAATCAACAAAGTGATTTCCGTGATGTAATGAATGATATGGAGAATAGAGATCAATACAGAGAGCAGATGGACTTTAAAAGAGAAGAAGCTGCTAGAAAAACTTCTATAGACCAATCTAAGATAAAAATAGAGCAAGAAAGATTAAATACACAACGTGAAATAGCTAATACAAATTTAGAGATAGCAAGAGAAAATAAAAACAAATATGATGCTCCTGCAAGACCTAAAGATAGTAATAAGAAAAAGAAATAACATAGATAGCTATATACTGCAAAAAACTTTATCCCTTTTTAAAATTTTTAAGGTTTATTTAAAAAAATCTTAGTATATTATATATGTAATATTAACAGTTAGTAATAACATAAAACCAAATAGTTATGGCTGAAGAAACAAAAACAGTAGAAACAACAAAAGAAAAGGTTGAGGTAAACCTAGATGAAATCTTTAATGGAGCACCAGGAGGAGACTCTATAACACTCCCAGAAGAAGATAAAAAACCTAATGTATTTAGTAGAAAAAAGAATGTAGATATGTCTTTTGTGGATAACCCACCAGAAGAAACTAGTGAAGAAGAGGTTGAAAAAACTGAAACAGAATTAGAAACTACTAGTACTAAACAATCTGAACCAGTTACTAAAGAGGCAATTGATGAAATCCTTGGTGACAACGTGGAAGAAGAAGAAGAAAAAGAAGCCCCTAAGAAGAGAGGTAGAAAAGCAATTACAGGTGTTAGTGATGTTTTCAAAAAATTAATTGATGACGATAAAATACTAGCATTTGATGATGGAAAAGATTTAGAAGATTATTCTGCAAAAGATTGGCAAGAGCTTATTCAAGCTAATTTAGATGAAAGAGCTAATGCCGTCAGAAGAGAAACTCCTAAACAGTTCTTTGAAAGTTTACCAGAAGAATTACAAATTGCAGCAAGATATGTTGCAGATGGCGGTCAAGATCTTAAAGGAATGTTTAGAGCATTGTCAACTGTGGAAGAGACAAGGGAACTAAATGTTAAAGAAGAGAAGGATCAATCACATATCATTAGAGAATATCTAGGTGCAACTGGATATGGAACAAGAGAAGAAATTGAAGAGGAAATTGAAATTTGGAAAGATCTTGGAAAGCTTGAGCAACAAGCAATGAAGTTTAAACCTAAGTTGGATAAGATGCAAGAGAAAGTTGTTGCAGCAAAACTTCAAGAACAAGATATGAAAAGAAGACAACAAGAGCAAGCATCTCAGAATTACATGAAAAATGTATATGAGACACTAAAGGGTGGTGCAATTGGTGATACAAAGATTGATAAAAAGACACAATCCTTTTTATATAATGGTTTAGTTAACCCTGCGTATCCATCCATTAGTGGTACAAATACTAATTTGCTAGGACACTTGTTAGAAAAATATCAATTTGTTGAGCCAAATTATAATTTAATTACTGAGGCATTGTGGTTATTAGCTGATCCAAATGGGTTTAAAGAAACTATAATGAAAAAGGGATCTAATAAAGCAGTGGAAGAAACAGTAAGAAAATTAAAAACTGCTCAATCATCTAAATCTTCAGCAGCTGCAATTCAAGAAGAAGCTCCTGCAAAGAGAAAAAAGAGACAGATCCAAAGAGGTGCTAACAACATATTCAAAAGACTTTAAAATAAAAAAAACACAACAACAAATAATTATTAATAACAAAAACAGATAGAAATTATGAGATCATTAAATGCAGAAAAGCACTATGTACAAGCTGAATATGTCTTTGCCGTAGATGGTGGGGCTACAGGAGGTATTGTACCTAGTATTTCAAGTAAAATCCCAGCTGACGCTATTATAACAGAGTGTTGGGTTGAGGGTATTGTTCAGCCAACAGGTGGTGGGAACATGAAAGTTCAAGTAGGTACCGTGGGTGGTACAGTAACTGATTTAACAGCAACCTTTGTAAGAGCTGATATGACAGCAACAGATGTAATTGCAGGGTTACTAAACAATACTTTAATGCCTAAGAAAATTGCAGCAGCAGGAGATATTATTCTTCATGCAGCAACCGCAATTACAGCTCAAGGTACAATGGTTATAACAATAGGTTATACACTTTAAGATTAAAAAAAAAAGAAAACAACAAATAAATTAATTAATAATCAAAAACAATCAAAATTATGGCAACTCCAGTTTTAAATAATGGGATTTTCCTACGTGATACAAACTATAAAGCTAGTTCACATATTGATTCTTACCACCTAACACAAATGTTAGGATCAGCTGAACCTATGGATATGGGTCCAATTGATTTATGGGCAATGACACAAAAGGTAGAAATGCCTTTGTATCAAATGGCTTCATTTGGTGGAAAGAATACAATTATGGTGGATAACGCTAGAGGTGAGTACAAGTGGCAAACTCCTATTGCACAAGACCTTCCATACTCTTTAGGTAAAATAGACAGTTATACTGATTCTACTAGAGGTGTAGATGGAAACACATTCAAAATTCTTTTAAGCAAAAGAACATTTGGACACGGTGATATTATTACTTATGACAAGTACAATGGACTAGAACTTTACGTTACTGCGGATGATATTCTTCCTTCAGGTGACGGGTTTGTATACACTGTACAACTTGTAAATAGTAACAACACTGCTGCATTAGCAGAAAAATACTTAGCATCAGGAACTAAATTCTTTAGAAAAGGTTCTGCACGTGGTGAGTATGGTGAAAGATTCTCAGACTTAACAACAGGAACAGGTTTCCGTGAATTCTACAACTTTGTAGGAGGAGCAGAAGCTCATGTACACTACACAATTTCTTCTAGAGCAGACTTAATGCTTAAAGGTGGAATGAATGCAGATGGTACTATTCCAGTTACAGAGATCTGGAGAACATTTGACCAAGACGTTGATCCTTCTGTATCTTCATTAGAAAGTATGGTAGAAATCATGGGTGCTGATTACGTAAAAAGAGCATTTGATAATGGTAATTTATCTAGAACATTCTTAACTAACATGGAAGCTGCTCACTTGAATAAAATTGCAAGTGATATTGAAACTTACTTAATGTGGGGTCACGGTGGAAGAGTTAAGCAAGATGGTCCAGATGATATTAGAATGTCAGTTGGTCTTTGGAAGCAATTAGATAACTCTTACAAGAGAATTTATAACAAATCTTCTTTCAGTTTAGATATGTTCAAAACTGAATTATACAACTTCTACCAAGGTAAAGTTGAATTAGAAGGTCCAGATCCAAAACGTACATTAATTGTACAAACTGGAATTGGTGGTATGAAGCTTGTAAATGATGCTATTGCAAAAGAAGCAGCAGGATTAGGAAGTGCTTATGTAACAAATACTGATCAAGTTGGTATGGTTACAGGTTCAGGAATGGACATGGGCTTTGGATATGCATTCACATCTTATGTGATTCCATTCTTAGCAAATGTTAGATTTGTTCTTAACCCAGCATTTGATAATTTACATACTAATGACATTGAGAATCCACTTATTGACGGAAGACCATTAAGCTCTTATAGCTTTATTATCTTTGACGTTACTGAGTCTGGAAATGACAACATTCACTTGTTGAAACTTTCATGGGATAATGCATTGAAATGGTTCTACCAAAATGGTACAATGGACTACATGGGAAGAACTCAAGGATTTGCATCATCAGGTAACTTTAATGGATACCGTGTTATGATGACACAAACCATGCCTGCAGTATGGGTGAAAGACCCTACTAAGGTGTTGAAAATTGTAATGAAGAATCCAGTAACAGGAGGTTCATTCTAATATTCATATATGATTTAGAGAGGGGGCGTGTCCCCCTCTTTATTTCTTTTTAAGTAATTTTAATTAAAACCAAATTTAAAATGGCAAAAGCAAACAAAAAAGAAAAAGAAGTAATCTCTGTTGAACCAACATATACAACAGAGGCAATAAGAGAAGTAACTATGATTGAAAAATACCAAGAAGGTAAAAATCAATCTATAGCAATAAGAACATATTTTGATGGGGCTATGGAAAACATGGGTCTTGAATCATACAGTATGTCACTATTTGATGGTGTTGTTCATGAAGAAGAATTATCATGTCTTGAAATTAATGGAATTAAAAGATATGTAACTGGACTTAATGAATTTGCTCCTGAAATTAGAAAACTTTCACCAGAAAAAAGGAATGCAAAAGTTGCAGAAATAAGAAAAGCAGTTACAATACTAGAAAGAGATTTAGCTGCTAATATTTTAGATGAAGAAGATCCTGAATTTTGGAATAAAGTAAAATTACTTAGACATGATAATCATGTATTCTGGGGAAAAATAAGTATAAGGGTTGGTAATGATCCTGTATTTTTAGATCCTAGTAGTGATCCTTATGATCTAATTAAACTATATGCTATTGAAGCTGGTGGTTTTTCCATTGTTGCAAAAAATTTAAAAGATGCTAAAAATAAACAAGGTTGTAAATTTTATTTAGATAAATTAGAAGATACAGTAAGTACAAGAACAGAAATATCTAAATTAAGAAATAGAGCATTATCAGCATTAACTACAATGTATGATTCAGAAAATACAAAGTTATTTTATGTTGCAAAAATTGTAGATGCTAATAGTACGCAATATAATAAATCTACTGCTAATGATGTGGTTTATGAAAATATGGATGCATTTATTCATGGAGACGGTCATGATAGAAATGAAAGAAGATCTGCTGAAAAGTTTTTAGCAACTTCAAGAATGTCTATGGAAGACTTAAAATTAAAAGCAGTTCTTACTGATGCAGCAGGTTATGCTCTAATTACAACTAAAACAGATGGATGGATTTATTTTGGTTCAGTTAGAATGGGTAAAACAAATGAACATTGTTTAGAATGGCTTAAGAATCCTTTAAATGAAGAACACTTAATGGGGCTACTAAGTCAGATTGAATATTATTGGAATATGTAATTATGAATAATACTACACTACAAATAAAATTTAAACAAAGACTTAATAAATTAGCTAGTAATGACTATGATAATTTAGAGTGTTGGCAAATAGTTGAGGCTTTTAACAAAGCTCAGGTAGAGTGGTGTAGAAGACAATTGCATGGAAACAATATGTATAAAGAAGGAGATGAAATGTCTAAAAGAAGAATAGATGATTTACAAATTTTACTCACTGATTTAGGTTTAACCTTTACTGAAGAAGAAGATTTTATTGAATCAACTAATTTTCCAGTAGATTATTTTGAATACAAAAGAGTTTCTACAGAAGCATATAATAAATGTTGTCCATATACTATTGATAAACGTGGTGATTATCATGGAAGATCAATGACAGTATATTTATCAGAAGAGTCTAATGTAGATTTAATTATGAGAGATCCATTAAAAAGACCTGATTTTGATTGGGGAGAAACTTATTGTACAATACAAGGTAATAGAATTAGAATCTATAAAAGAGATTTTGATATTGTTGCACCACTTTTAACATATTATAGACAACCAAGAAATATACAAATATTAGATTGTGTAGATCCTTATACACTAGTTGCATCTCCAGCAGAAGTAGAATCAGAATTCAAAGATGATATAGTTGAACTAATCATTGATGAAGCATGTTCTATAATTGCTGGTGATATTAATGATGTAAATACATATATGAGAGGTTCTGCTAATGCTGAAAAAAATAATTAATATATAAAGTAAATGATAAATATTTTGTATATTATTAATGTAACATGAAGTTACAAATATATCAATATCAATATTAACTAAAAAAAAAGACAAATTATGGCTTATTTTAATCATGCGTTTGGGAAAGCATTTTACTGTGAAACCCTAAACACAACAAACACGGAATCATCTGTTGACTTAACTACAACAGGTGAGATGGCTTTTTTAGGTGCCGACTTTAAAGTATTAGGAACTCCAGGAATAGGAGGTCTAGGAAATAAAGGATTCTACCTAGGACAAGCTTCATTCCACCCAACTGACACAATTGGAAACAATCCAGGTCACGGTGGATACAAAGAAAGTACAAAATCAAAAATGATTCTGACTAAATATATCTCTGATATGTGGATTACAGAATGTAACAATGAAACAGCTGCTGTTCACGTAACAGAAATTGGACCTATCTTAGCTGATAGTAATTCAGGTGCTGCTGCTGCAACTGTTGCAAAATCTTGTTTTCCATGTGGATCTGATCCAATTATGAGAGTAGATGTTAAAGGTACTGCTGCATTAAGATTATTAAATCACAATGCTTACCAATCTTTATCAGGTTCATTACCAATGGCTCCTGCTGGATCAACTGTTCCTGCTAATGGTGTAGACATGTGCTGTTTAGCACAAGACTTAAATGCTGCTGGTACTACTGGTCACTCAGGTATTGCTCCATCTATTGTAGCATTAAACTTTAGAGATCAATTTAACAATGATCCTATTATGAGTAAATTAGGAACTGCATCTGTTTATGTAAATAGAGGTGCTGCCCCAACTGGAACTCCAGCTGATTTAATTGCTGTAGGTTCTGCACAAGAAACTGCTATTTATGCAGGTGGTGCAAGAGGTGTTAAATTTACTACTGTTGGTGGTGCTGCTGATACACTTACTGCAATTGCTGCAGGTGCTACAGGTGCTGGATCATTCTTTAGTCCTAACAGATATTCACTAGTAATTACTTTAAAAACAAGTTGTGAGTTACAAACTCAATTTACTTCTTGCTCATTTGACACAAGAGATTTCTATTTATTAGGAGGTCTTAAAGTTTCAGCTGATTTACAAGATGAAGTTGGTAACCCATGTGTTGCTTGTCAAGGTTATGTACTAGATGGTGCTGTAGGTGCAAATGCATACAATGCACAAGTATTTAAACAAAGAAGAACTTCTTCTGAAACAGGAATTAATGATATTCTTTTAACTGAAAACTATAGACAATCTCCTTACAACCAAGGAAACAGAGACTCTAGTAGATTCAGAGAACAAGAAGGAATGTCAACTATTGTATCTGATTTAGGAAGAGATAATAAAACAAGTGCTTGTAATGGTCACTTTAAAGTTTATCACTTACTTCACAATGTTCCAAGATTTAACAATCCTTCTGGAATATTTGATAATGATCAATATCACTACAGAGTATACACTAAGTGTTCTGGAGGTGTAGATCTTGATACGCATTGGTTAAAGATTGCTGTTCAAGCTGGTGTTCGTACAATGGACGGTGGTGCTGAGGTTTCTACAGTAGCACAGTTAGTTGAAAAAGGTGGTAACATATAATAGTTAACATCATATAATTATCCAAAAAGGGGGCAGATTAAAATCTGCTCCTTTTTTATTTCTTTTAATCTAGAAAATTTTGTATATTATTAATGAATAGTATATCTAATAAAACATATATATATGGCTTCTAAACACATTTTGAGCTTAGAAATCCCTGAAAGTGCAAATTGTTCAGTTTTTTCTGTTATTGACACAAGTGTCTATAGCAGCAGCATTCCTGTTGAATGTGAGGAACTTTTAATTACTCCACCAGGATTTGCTCAACCCACATTAATAACAGTACAACAAGGTTTTAATTTACCTATTACAGCTTGTGCAATAGGATTACAAACTACAAGTTGTAATACAGCTATTAATACTATGCCTGATGGTATATATATTATCAACTATAGTGTATCTCCAAATGATAAGGTATATGTAGAATACAATCATTTAAGAGTTACTGAACTACTAAGTACTTATTATAAAAAATTATGTGAGTTAGACACAACACCTTGTGAGCCTACTTCAACAAGAAAAGATACATTAAATGAAATGTATTATATAAGAACACTTATTGATGCTGCAAAAGCAAAAGTAGAATTTTGTCAAAGCCCCAATGAAGGAATGGAGATTTATGAATTTGCAAAAAAGAAACTTAAGAAAATAACTTGTGATGTATGTTGCTAACTCATAAACTATAGAGATGGGATTTAAGAAAAAAACACATGAAGAGTTAGTAAAGCAAATCAATATCAAAACAGATTTTGCTGATAAAGCATTTAAAAAAATGCGGGCAGAAAGATATGGTATAACATATTGTTGTCCTTTTGATCTAGATAAAATTGTTATAAAAAATGAACTATGTGGTTGGGATGACAGAACAATATCTGTATTACCAGAAGCATATGATAGAGCAATACTGTCTGATCCTAATTTTGATGGATCATGTACTCCCCCAGCTACATTTAATACGGTAACAGGACTCTGTGAGGGATTTACAGACCCAATAGAATCTACAACAACAACAACCACTATTAGTTATACTCCAATAGTACAGCAAAATGGTATAGAAGCTGTTCATAAAAATGATATTTATTTTGGTATAGATTGTCCTCTTATATTTAGTACTTTCGCGGTAGATGGAACAGGTAGTTCTACTCAAATAGGTCCTAATCATTGGCTTCAAACTTATGATGGTACAGTTAATGGTGCTAATATACCTGGTGTAACAGAAATTAGTTTTTGGAATGCATTAGCAAAAGGAACATCAGCAGCGTGGGGTAATTTTAGTGTAAAAAGCAATACAGCATGGATTAGTACTCCTACTGCTAAAACAGTTTATATTGGTTTTGCATCTCACCCAAATTATGGAGTTAAAGTTAATGGAGCAGCCATTATAGGAGAAGGCGTTGTTAATACTAATACAGCACAAACTATATTTAATCCTATGTATGGATTTCCTACATCTAATGCTGCTGTGCAAAGCAGTTGGTCTAATAGTTGTAATGCATCAATGATGAACACTTTAAACTTTGGTGCGTTTACCACTTGGCAAATGATGATATATCCTATTGACTTAACCGCAGGATGTAATTTTGTTGAAGTAAGAGTAAAATCATTACAACCCGGAGGTTCTATGCCATATGATCCACAACTAGGATATGTTATTTGGGATAATACTGCTAGTGAAATTATTAGCTCAACACAAAGATCAGATTTAACTGAACTTGCTTCAACCATATCTGAAGATTTTACTGGAGTACCAATTGGATCTCAAGGTGGAAATGTTTTAGCTCCAGGTCTAGATATTCTTAATACGGAATGTCCAACTGGTAGTACTTATGTTTTTGCTGCTGGTGGTACTTGTGAACAATGTATGTGGGAAGACGGTGATCCTTTAACAACATTAACATGTCCTGAAGGTTTTAGTGAATACTATGCTCCCGGTTCTGAGACATTACAATGTGTAGCAAGTAGTGGCCCAAAGCTACCATGTGACACAGAAACATTAATGATCTATGTAGTAAATCAAAATGGAGATATAATGCCTAACTATAGCATTATATTTGATGGGGGAACTTATACAACAAATGAAGAAGGTAGTCTTATCATTGTAGTAGAAGATGCATCAGTTAATACTTTACATACATTTAATTTATGTGAATGCTTTACAACAAGTGGTGGTTGTGCAGTACAACAGGTTGATATTGTTGTTACAGATCCAGATTTAGAAACATGCTCAACAAATAAACCTCTTTGTAGTTGTGTAGCCCCTTCATTTGTATCTGAAGTTTTTAGCTCACCTAATATGTCAATTACATTTACAGATGCAAATTATGCAGCAGGTAATGATGTAACGGCAGAAACTTATACAATGTATTGGAGATTAGTAGGTCAAGATGCTTGGAATGTTATATCAGGTTTAACAATGAGTTCAACTGGAACAATATTCCAAAATTTCTTAGCTCTTGCGCCAGGTCATTATGAATATAAAATAAAAAGCATATGTGTAGATGAAGAATCAAACTGGTCAGCAACAAATAATTTTACTATCCCAGAAATACCTGTAAAAAGAATGGGATGTATAGATATGGATGCTGACAACTATGATCCACTTGCTACAACAGATGATAGTAGTTGTACTTATACGGTATATGGTTGTACTGATGTGCTTGCTAATAATTATTATGGAACAGTTCCAGCAAATACCACATTAATAGACGATGGTTCTTGTGAGTATGGTTGTGAACCATGTACACAAATTCCTGTTCCTGATGGTGATCAATTGGTAGATGGCACTGATTTTGCTACATTAAATGCTTCAAGTTCAGTTATAAATATAGTAGGGGCTTTACCACAAACTTATATAGATTCAGCATATACCACTTTTGTTCCTGGCATTTGGTATAGATTTAGTGGTAATTCAGATGAGATGACTGAGGCATCAGGTAATATAGGTGGTATAGATGAAAATGGAGTTTTACAAAAAATGTCTAATCTAATAGTGGGTCAAACATATGATTTTACTACTAATTTTACATTAAATCCTTCTGGTTGTACGTTCTATCAATATACAGATAATGTACTGCAGCAGACTACAAACATAACCGGTACTGGTGCTCAAAGTATATCATTTATAGCACAATCTACATCTGATACATTTGTTTTTAAAGCAACAGGTGCAATATTAGCTTTTGCTTTCCATGTTAATGGTACAGGAACAATGATGAATGGGATTCCTGGATGTTGTGATCCAACTCAACAAAACTATAATCCTAACGCAACATGTGATAACGGATCTTGTCAGCCATTTGTATATGGATGTATGGACCCTAGTGCATCTAACTGGTATATACATGCTACTGTAGATGATGGTAGTTGTCTTTGGCTTGGTTGTACTGATCCTAGTTATCAATGGTGTAATAATTATATAGGACCAGCAGGACCTGCACCATCACCAACAGGATTTATAGATCCAATAACAGGGCAGGTATTAACAGGAACAAATGTAGATGATGGAAGTTGTACTGCTTGTCAACATTCTTAATAATATTAATAAGTTGACAATACTAAATAAGAAACAAAATGAATAACTTGGTTGTATCATAAAAAATCTGTATATTATAATGTATACATGTATTAAATACAACTACAAAGAAATAAATATTTATGATACCTAATAAATCAAATACAACTAATGGTTGTGATAATACATCTTCAAATTGTGTAGTTTGGCAAGGTCCAGACCTTACTTGTGTAGATGTATGTAATGGGGATACAGTAAGTGATGTAATAGCAAAACTTTGTGAGACACTAGCTAATACAACTACTGAAGCTTCAGGTGTAAATATTGATACAATAAATCAATTATGCATAGAAACTGGATACGGTAGGGCAAATACAATTCAAGAGCTTATTCAAAATATCATTAATGAGGTGTGTTCACATAATTCTTCAGAGAGTGATCCATGTTCATGTGAAATTCCATTACCTGAATGTCTTAAGTATACGGATGATCAAGGAAATCAAATTACATCATTACCTTTATATGATGGTAAATCGGGTGAGAGTTATGCTGTATATTTAGCAAATGTGCTTTGTGGTCAAATTAGCTCAATAAATCAAATACAAAATGATCTTGTTGCACTTGATGGAAGAGTAACAACATTAGAAAGTCATAGATCTCGAACTTCATATACTCCACCTTTAGGAATGTTACAGTATGTAGCACCTACTAAAACTCCTATGAGCTTAGAGAGAATGATTTCACTCACTGAACAATCATATGGAGAAACAAGTAGAGCATTAGGTTCTAAACAAGATATGAACAAATCAATTGGATTTGCTCAAAATAATTTAGCATCATTAGATAAATTAAATGGTAATGGAACTTATTCTTCACAACCTGGTTGGATTACATCACCACAAAATGTTGCACAATCATTTCAAAATTTATGGTTAACAACAAATGATATAAGGAGTGCAGTAGAAAGTATTAAAGAAACTGTTGCAAATCCTTTATGTTCAAGTATAACTAATTCTGTAACTGCAAATATTAAAAGAACAGATGCTGGTGTATTCCAATCTTTTCAATTAGATTTTACAGGATCAACAATACCAACAGGTTATGTTGCATGTAATGGTAATGGAACTAAAGTAACTATAACTGATGCGTCATTAAATACAATAGTAAAATATGTAGACGTAGTTAGTCATTATCAAAATACAGATGTATATACAATACCAACAAGTGAGTTTGGTAATTTAGATATAGGTAGTAATTATTCTGTAAAAGTAGAATTTTGCTATGAAAATTCAGATAATCAATGTGCAGAAACTTTAACATTTAATGTAGAAAATAAAACTGCATGTCCAAATTTAACAATTGGAACTGTAACTGGAGATACAATTCCGTTTTCTATTACATCACCAAACTTACCATCTAGTAACGGTTATACTCTCACTGTTTCTCTATCAACAAATGGAGGATCATTAATTGATTCACGCTCAACAACAAGAGTTAGTGAATCATTTACAGGAACTTTTTCAGGACTAACAGGTAGTACACAATATAGAGTTGGTATACAAATATCTAAAGAAGGAAGTACAGCTGTACAAGAATGTCCTGATCAACGTGTTTCAACTATAGCTCCAATATGTGTATCTGAAGTATTATCATCTACTAGTACAAGATGGATTTCTTCTACAACTTTAGGAAGTGCAACATCTTTTATAACAGGTGGAGAACAACACCTTTTAGGTACAAGATATGATGGTACTAATAAATTAACCTGGACAGCCGGCTTTAATCCGTCTAATCAACTTATTGTAGTTTATGAATCTACAGCTGACACTACTACAGCTGCAGCAATAGCTCCAACGGGATCAAATGTAGATAATCAAAATGCTACTACACCTATTATTTGTGGTGGTGATACAATTCCTGTATCAGGAGGAATAACACAAGCATCTAAACTAGGCAGTGGTTGGAGATATATAGGATCATTAACAAGTAGTGCAGGAAACAAACATTATGTATTTGCTGAATTAAATATTGATACAAATTCAGTTTCTCAAGTTTATTTCTGTTGTGATTGCAGTCAATTAAGTCTAACTATTCCACAACCTGTTTATTATGCGCAGAAAAATAGTGCAATAAGTATTCCAGTTACTGCAGTAGGTAGTATAAGTGGAAATTATACATGGACTGTTTCAACTTCACCAACTCATGGTAATGTAGCAATAGCAACAAGTCCAGCTCAAACTGGAAATTCTGCAACATTTACTTATACACCTAGCTCTCCTGGTCAATCATTTACATATGATGCATTTTCAGTTACATTGACAAATGATTGTGGAACATCAACAATATTATCTATTCCTATAGTTAGAAACTTTAGTTTAGCTCACACTGATACAGATGTAACGGTTATGATAGATTCTGCAAGTGTTTCATTAACAGATGCACTTTCAATAAAAACATGTTTTGAAAATGTAAAAGCATTAATGAAATCTAATAATTCTAATTGGACTGGTACATTCAACTATGTTGCAATTAATAGTGCTTCAAATAGATCTGGTGATTACCTTAAACATATAATGGGGATGGTTGAAAATATAGGTACTGCAACTGCTCCTACTAACCCTGCTTTAGATGTTTATACATCTGGAACATGGTATACACAATTTATGGCAAGTGGTTCAACACTTCCGAGTTATTGGTCTGGTGCTACTGCTGCATACCCATCTTCTGTATTTGTAATATCATTTGTTAATACAACAAATTCAACAGGTACATACGGAGCTGCTACATTAGGTAGTGCACCTGCAGCATGGTCTGCTCCAACACAACCATCAACTAATGGTGGTTCTGGATCAACTAAATATCAAGAAGATTATGATGCATTAATAGATATAACTTCTGGTTTGGCTCCAACAAGTGCTTGGGGAATTGAAGCTTCAGGTGCTATAAATTCATATTGGACTCCAGGTTCTCAACCTTTTACTTTTAAACATGTTGTAGTTAATAAAATTACAGGAGGTACTAATGTTAGTGCTGCCGCTGCATTACAAATGGCAAGTGCTATAACTGGACCAGCTGATTTAACAGTACAAGAATATGTTGGAATGAAAATAGGAGGTCCAGTATATCCAGTAAATCTAAGCACATATTTATTAACAGGTGTTTCAGCTACACCTAATCCTTATAATAATTCTGTAACTACAGCAGCAGGTAATGTATTAAGTGGGTTACAAGAAACTTTTGAAATAGCTGCTCACATGTATATAGAAAATGGTGTTGTTTGGGATACTGATGATAATAAAAATATGAAGCGTTTTATGTTGGGTATGGTTGGTCAAGTGGAAAATTCATCAGTAGGTACGCCTACAAAAGATTCTGCATTAAAAATTGGTGGAACAACAGCAGTATTTGGTTCAGGAGCTTCTTCAGCTCTTGCGTGTAGTAATGCTGCTAGTACTAGTCCAGCAATCTGGTCTGCTGGAGCAACTGTAGCAAATGGAATACCTGCAACCCCATTCATAGGTACTGTACTTACTAGCAGGGCATATACAACACAGTCTGCTGCAACAAATGGACAAAGTGAATATGAATTAATACATGGTACTTATTACGCAATATATCTTGCCTCCGGAACTAGATATGTTGCTCTCTATAGGACAACAGCTAATTTAAGCGGAGAATATTGGGAATCAATAACAACATGTTAATAAAAATTAAAAAAGAAAAAAATGAGTTGTAATAATTGTGGACATACAAAATCATCACCATGTGCATGTCAAGATCATGGCTTAACTACACCTTGTAAATATACAAATTGTAAAGTTGGAACACCTTGTGAAGAAGTTATATGTTCAGAATGTGTAATAGATTGTAGTGGTGAACATAGTGGAAGATCTGCAGGGTCAGTAGCGTGGGATGCAGAAACATCTAGCTCTGTAACCTCAACAGAAGGTTTAAAAATGAGGACGGGTGATTCAGTACAAGAGATGATGCAAAGAATAGCTCTGTTTGTTACAGATCCAGAAGGGGGTGCAAAAACAGCACCATTAACAATTGCACCACTTAGTATAGGAACAAGAACAAATAACTCAATTGAACTGAATTGGTCAAATGTACCAGCAACGATTACATCTGTTACAGTATATCAAGCTGCTGCAAATTCAAGAACTTGGACAGTAAATTCTACTATAAATAGCAAGACTACAACATCATTAACAAAAACTATAACAGGATTATCTGCAAATACTGAATATAAATTCAAGTTAGTTTCAAGTGATGGAAGTGATTCTGCAAACAGTGTTGCAATATATGCAAATACTCTAGTAAGATAACAAAACAAAAGTAGAGAAAGTTTGTTGGTTTTAACTCTGCAATTGTTGGGAGCCCTTGAGAAATCAGGGGCTTCCTTGTTATATAACTTTTTTTTTGTATCTTGCCAGCAATTTTAATTAAAAAAAAACTATGGACTCATTATTTGAAAAAATCAAAGCTTCCTTTAAGTGGAAGAAAACTTCTGACTATTGCGCAGAAAAGTTAAACATTACAATTGAAGATTATGACAAACTAAGAAGCATTGTTAAATCTCAAGAATTACTAGAAGAATCATCAATAGAATCTTCATACAACCTAGAAAAAGGAGAAGCTAAAATGTCCGTTGTTAGTTCATCTGAACCAAAGACTCCTGAAGAAATTATTGACATATTAAACATTGATATTACAAAATGGAAACTATCAAGTTATTGGAATAAACAAATGGGTGATCATTGGAGAGTTTCTGCAATGGTTACAAGATTAAAAGATAATGAAGTAGATAATGTTGCTGAGTTATTAAAAGGTTTTAAACCAAAAAAATATAAACAAGTAACAAGACTTAAAACTCCAGGTAAGGTAAAAACAGCTGGGGTTTTATCATTACAAGACATACACTTTGGTAAGGAAGGTAATGAAACTATTGATAAGTGTTTTGAAGAAACAATAAAAGATCTTATAAATAGAGCAACTAATTCACATCATTTAGAAAAATTATATTATGTCATAGGAGGTGACGTAATTAATATGGACACATGGAGTGGTAGTACTACATCAGGAACTCCTTTAGATAACTGTATGACTGCTACAGAGGCTTATATGCAAGCATTTGATTCTATTCAATGGAGTGTTAACTATTTAAAACAATTTTGTGATAAATTACAAATTGTATATATTCCAGGAAACCATGATAGATTATCATCTTTTCATTTAGCTCACGGTCTGTCTAAATGTTTTGATGATAAAAATATATTATGGGATGTTGTATATCTTGAAAGAAAAGTTTATGTATATGAAGATAACTTTTTTGCATTTGAACATGGTGATGTAAATACTAAAAATTCATTATTACTATATTCAATGGAATATCCAAAACAATGGGGTAAAACATTACATAGAACTTTATATACAGGTCATTATCACCACAAGAAAAAAATTCAATATATAACAGAACATGAGAATACCGGCTTCATGTTAAAAATACTTCCAAGTCTATCAAGAACAGATTATTATCATTATCATAACAAATTTGTAGGATCTAAAAGATCTGGTGTTTTGTCTCTACATAGTCCAACAAAAGGAGAGATTTGTGAATTAACATATTCACCAGAGTAATATGTGCTGATTAAACTTGAATAACTCCTCTTTTTTTTGTAAATTATACTGTATAGTGATATTATGATTAGTAATTTTAAACAGCCCGATTTAAATGCACCAAGGTACCGTGAAAAAGTACCTGGACTTTTAAATGTTAAATTAATAAATGAATTTAAAGATAAGTACCCAATATATTCTAAAATAGATAATAATAAAATTAAAAATATTATAAAAATTTTTAATGAAAGAATATGGAAGGAAGTTATAGAAAATAGAGATGGTGTTAAACTTCCTGATTCATTAGGTTATTTATTTATTGGAACCTGTCCTGCTGCTAAAAGTGTTAATACTGATTACGCACTATCAAAAAAATATGGTAAAGTTTTGCAAAACAAAAATTGGGAGACAGATGGTAAGGTAGCTAAAATATTTTATACAAATTATTCTACTAAATACCGTTTTAGAAATAGAGAGTTATGGCAGTTTAATGCTGTAAGACAATTTAAAAGGGCTGTTGCAAAATCTTATCCAGAAAAATGGACAAAGTATATTACTATGGTTAACAAGAAAAAAGTTGCCCATATGTATAAAAAAGATAAATAGCAATATTATGGCAACAATAGCAGAAGTAGTTTCTAGAGTTAGAGAGTCAATAAAAGCAGACAATGAAAATGCTTTTGTTACAGATAGATACTTATATAGTCTTATAATTAAATATGCTCAATTATTAATGAGAAGACAAGACCATACAAATAAGTTGAAGAAATTTAATAGTGTGTGGCAAGCATTACCATTTGTTGAGTTAATTGAGGTAGATAAAGTAGAGGCTCAATGTAGTGGAATACAAAGCGGTTGTACTATTATGAGAACTAAAGAAAAGCTACCAACTTTTATGGAAGGATATTGGGGACCATTAATCAGAACAGTAAGTTCTATAGATGCCTCAGTAGAAGTACAACCAACCAATCCTGGTACATATACATCAATGACTAAAACAACATCTCATAAGTATAATAAAACAAAATATTTTTGGTGGTTAAATGATTACATTTATATACCTAATGTACTTTGGGATGCTATTAAAGTTGAAGGTGTTTTTGAAGGAGATATAAGTGCTTGGAATTGTGATACAACAGATGACTGCATACCAAGATATTTACAACAAATATATATTCCTGAATTTTTATATGCAGAAATAGAAACACAAGTTTTAAATCAATTAATGAATACAATGAAAGTTCCATCAGAAGATTCAGATAACAAAATAAATATTAATAGATAATGAGTGTATCACATAAATATAGAACATTTGATCAATTACTTGAAGATGTGTCTGTAGATTTTTCTACATATGCATTAGAAGGAATGATTGAACCTCAACAATTAATTAAAGTTGCAACACGAGTAAACTATGATCTTGGTTTAAGAATACATAGAACAAAAGAAACTGTTATAGATATAGAACATAATAAAGGACAACTACCTTCAGATTTTGCATACTTAAATTATGCATTTATGTGTGGAACATATACTGTTAGTAATAGCATGCCTGCAGGGACAACTGTTGATACAACTTATACAAAGTATGTACCAGATCCAGGAGGGCCTGATCAATGTCTTACACCTAATTCTTGTGATGATGTTTGTGTAGTTAAAACATGCCCAACTACTACAAGTGATGGAAAGAGAGGTACTACCACTTCATATGATGAACATATAGTTGTACAATTTGTTGGAGCTGATCAATACAGAACTTTTTCAAATTATATGCCTTTACAGATAGGGCAAACAAATCAAGTTCAATGTGATTGCCCAAATGTAAATGTACAAGCAATAGATATAGCAGAAATTAAAGGTAATCATCTTTTAACTAATTTTAAAAGTGGTCATGTATATTTAAGTTATCAAGGAGCTATGGAAGATAATGATGGTAACCTTTTAGTTTTAGATCATCCTTATTGTAATGAATATTATGAATATGCCCTAAAAGAAAGAATACTAGAAAATATGATTTTTGCTGGAGAACAAGTTTCTCAACAACTTGGATTAATACAAAATAAATTAAGAGCATCTAGAAATAATGCATTAAGCTTTGTTAATACTCCTGATTTTGCAGAAATGAAAAAAATATGGGATGTTAATAGAAGAGCACAATACCATAACTATTATAACATGTTTAAAAGTCATCCTACACTAGGATAAAATATAATTGTAATGGCAGAAAAACAAAATACACCACAACAACAAAGTACATCTAATATAGATACGGATATATTTGTAAAAGGTATGACTAAAGATCCCAACATTAGTCTTGTTGGAAAAGATCAATGGACACATGCCCGTAATGCAATAAATAATTCTGCTGATGGTGATGTTGGAACATTGGGTAATGAACAAGCAAATAAACTTTGTGGGGGAGCACCTTTTACTATAATTGGGGCTATTCATTTATATGGAGACAAGTGGATTTTATTTTCAACAAATAATCAACAAAGTGAAATAGGTAGATGGGATGACAGTGAATGTAAATATGAAACAGTTGTAAATGATTATAGTTGTTTTATGTGTGCTGATGAGTTTAGCGATGACCCCTTACCATATTCTCCTTGTTTAAACTTTAATACACAACATCTAATAACAGGTGCTTCAAAAGAAAATTTTGATTGTACATGGCAAGTGTACTGGGATGATGGTATTAATCCTTCAAGAACTTTAAATCTAGATAATATACCTTGGGCACAACATCTTATATCTGATGAGAGTGATGATTGTAAAATATATGAGGATACTGAACCACTATGTTTAGATTGTGAAAAAATAAGATTAGCACCATTAATTGAAACACCTTGTATTGAAATTTCTAAATCTCCTGACGGAGGTATGTTAAGAAATGGTACATATCAAGTTTTCATTGCTTATGTAATAAATGATCAAACAGTTGGTGATTATTATGGTATATCAAATGTACAACCTTTATGGGAACATGAAGATACTATTTCAGGTTTAGACATTAAAATTTCTAATCTAGATAAAGGATTTAAATATTTTAAATTGGTTATATGTAGTAATAATCAAATGGAAATGCAAGCTAAAGAAATAGGTATATATAGCACAGAACAAGAATTTATTTCTATAGATTATATAAATCAAAAACTTAAAACAGTTCCTATTGAAGTATTACCTTTAAGGAATCCTGCATATGAAAAATCAGATAACATGTATGTTGTCAATGATTATTTAATTAGACAAGGACCAACTGAACAATTTGATTTTAACTATCAACCTTTAGCAAATAAAATACATGTTCATTGGACATCATGGCAATTTCCAGCAGATTATTATAAAAAAGGTGGTAGCAAGCCTACATTTATGAGAGATGAAGTTTATGCATTTTTTATTAGGTTTATATATAACACAGGTGAAAGATCTTCATCATTCCATATACCTGGAAAAGTACCAGGTAACTTTTCTTTACCAGATGGTACAGTGGTTGGTGAAACAGATCCATTACCAGGTGATCCAAGTGAAATTGCTTCCACAATAGATGGAGCTGCTGATCCTGATAGAGCATTTGAAATATATAATACAACAGACTCATGGTGGACTGCAACTGGAGGTAGTAGCTCTGCTGAACCAGATACAGATGATGGTGGTGTAAAAACAGCTGAAGGGCATATGGCATACTGGGAATCATCTGAAAAATATCCTAATGATCCGGTAAGATATGGTGATCTGTGTAGTCAGCCAATAAGACACCATAAGTTTCCTGATGAGACAATTCCTGTAGGTACTTCTGGTGTTACTAGTGGACCAAATGGACCTTTAGATAGAAGCTCAAATAATAATCAAAGTATTAATATATTAGGTGCAAGGTTTTATAATATAGAATGGCCTAGATTTAACGGACAATCAGATCCTGATAATGAATGTGATCCAATAGATCCAAGTCCAACAGGTGCAATAATACCTAATATAGTTGGATATGAAATTTTAGTTGGATCAAGAGAAGGTAACAAATCCATCATAGCAAAAGGTATCTCAAGAAATATGAGAAATTATGCAATACCTGATGGTGCTCAAGGTCATGAAGGCGCTACAAGTCAAATAGGAGCTATATCAAATTATCCATTTAATGATATAGGTGAAGATCCTTATCTTTCACCTAATGATGATTTTACATATACAGATGGCGGTGGAGATATTCAGAATAATAACAAATATCCAGGTGGTACATTTGGTGCAGGTGGTGGAACATATCAAGACATTTTTACTTTTCATTCACCAGAAACATCTTTTAATAGACCTTACTTAAACCCATATGAAATTAAAACATATGGAGTTACAACAGGAACATCTTTAGGTAGATTCAAAGAATCAGAAAAACATCCACAACAAAAACTACTAAGAAACATTTCTATGTGGGTAGCTATATTTGTTGGTATAGGTTATGCTATTTCAGAAATGCGTGGTAAAAAGAAAAAGTCATATACAGGACCTAAAGCATTATCTATAGGTCAAGCAGGTAGAGGTAAGGAACAGAAAGGGAATAGTACCAATATGACTATTACACCAGGTACGGCATTTGCAAATGCATACACAACTATAGCAACAACAACAAGTCCTAGTATTACAGAAAACACAACAGCACGTTCAGGTGGACAATGGGATATGGGTGCTCCAGCTTCATCTAACTTTAATGGTAATTTAAATATAACTCTTGGATCAACTGCTGCAGCATCTCAAGTTTCAGTAATAGAAGGTACTGCAGGTATAACTGGTGAACCACTTTTAGCAAGTGGTGAAACAGCGGCCACAGTTCTTGGTGGACCAAAATTATTGCATCAAACTGCATATGCACCAGGAATGATGGGTCTTTATGGAACAGCAACATCACAACCTAGTTGGGATAGAGGTTTTGTTGGAGGGGGATCAACTGTAGAATATCAAGGTGGAAGATTTGAATCATTACCATCTTTACTACAAATTGTTTATGGTGCATTTGAATTTATGCAATTTACTGCAACAGGAGGTCAAGAAATAATTGATCTTATTTACAATCTTGTTTCATATCAAGATTATGCGTGGAAATATAATGCACATGGTTTGTATTATGCCACACAACAATTAACTCCTGGTACTAGAACTAGATCAAGAGTTGAAGTTGCAAGATACATTGGAAGTACAATGCAACAATTAACTGCAAATATTAAAATAAATAATATACAAAGACCTGCTACAGTTGCAATTAAAACGGATGGTACTAATGCTATTCCAATACCAACTGCAGGATTAGATCAATCAAGGTTTATAATAGGTCAAGTTAATAATAATGCAGGTATTCACTACAGACCTTCACAATTAATAAGATCATCAATTGCTGCACACTATACAGCATTAAAAGTTAAATTTGCAAATCAATATGGACAACTAGATCAAATAAATCAAATACCAGTTAGAGGTTGTGTTGAACTTTGGAGAGATCAACCTATAATAGATAAAGACACAGGAGAAATTATTCCGTTTGATAATTTAAATGTTTTAAGTAATAGTAATCTGGGTATATTTAAATCTAAGACAGCTTTTGGTGGAGACTGTTATTTAAATAGATATACTGAAAAAGTTATTATGCCTTTCTTCTGGGATTTTCTTGAAGGTCAACCTGATGGTTTCCCATATGACTATAGATTAAGATCAAATGTACCACGTCCAATATATTGGATGAATTCACAAAAATATGATTTATCTGAGTTAGTTAGAACAATTATGACAATACCGTTTGATTTTTCAACTGGTGCACTTCCATCAGGATTATTTGTTTTAGATAGACCAGGAAATGATTCAATAGATGATACAGGTTATGCTGCAGCTAGTGGAACCCAGGGTGGTGCTCCTGGAAACACAACAGGCCCTAGTACAGGAGATTCAACAAATAGTCCAACTGGTAGATCTTTATTCCATGTTAAGAATGGATTTATGTATACACATAATAGTGGTGTAAATGATTTCTTTGTTGAGTCAGAAATAAATACAGCATTAAGAGATTGGGAAGATGTGGATGATAAGAGACATTATGACTGGATGGAGTTTACAGATATTAATGAATTGTTTGATGCTTCTATTATTAAGAAAGGAAACTTTTATAAGTATGACCCTTCTCTTAGTAAGAATAGATTCTTTAGCCAGTTAATATCTTTTGGTTTAATACAACCTAGAGATTATGATCCTATTGTTTCTGCTAACTGTTATATGCATTATCCTAAAAGATTAATATATTCATTACAGGCACAGAAAGAAGCAAAGAAAGATTTCTGGAGAGTATTCTTACCAAACAACTATAAAGATTTTAAAAATAAAGTAAATGTAATAAAACCTGTATCTAAGTCAGGTGCAGTTGTATTGTTTCCAAATCTAGCACCATCATTATTTCAAGGTGTTGATGAACTACAAACAGATTTAGGAACTAAGTTAACAATAGGTGATGGAGGTTTATTTAGTCAACCTATGCAAAATATTGTAAATGCTGATGTAGCTCATGAATATGGATCATGTGAAAGTCAAAGAAGTGTTGTAAATACACCATCAGGACTATTTTACATATCACAAGCACAGGGTAAAATATTTCATTATACAGGACAGAGTTTGGATAACATTGCTAATAAAGGAATGAAACAATGGTTTAATAAATATCTACCTTCTAACTTATTATCATATTATCCTAATATGGAAGATTGTCAGGGGTGGGTGGATAATCCTGTAGCAGGGATAGGTTGTCAAACTATATATGATCCTAATTTTGATATAGTTTATTTCTGTAAGAAAGATTATGAACCTATTGTTCCTGAGTGTATTGATTTTGTACCATGCCAAGGATTTGTTTACAACAATACAACTTGTAATGGATATGCGCCAAAAAGTTGCTGTCCTCCAGATGTTACATTTCCAGATGGTACAACACAAACTTGGACATCTACCCCACCAGGAACTACATGTCCTCCAGGATATACTAATATTAGTTGTATAGATGGTTCACCTTGTTGTACGGATGGTAGTGGTGCTCCACCAATTCCTGCAACAGTTTCAGAAGGTGAGTGTGTAGGTACAAGCTATACTGCAGCATTAAGTAATACAAACCAAACTTTAGGTGGTGATATTGATATTGTTATTTCAGTTGACGCATCCAATTCTGTACAGGGTAATACAAATATTAATAACATGCAAAACTTTATACTTGATTTTATTTCAGGTATATCTACTGAACTTTTATCAGGACAAGCACAACTTGGTTTAGTATATTTTGGAGCAGGTAGAAATGCAAATATTTTTACTAATCTTGCTTTAGGAGGTAATGCTGCAGGCTCTGATACAATGTTTGAACCAGGTCAACAAATCATGTTATCATCTAACCTTGGTACATTACAGAATTGGGTAAATGTTACATATAATAATGCATGTTTAAACCTTGATACCCCTGAAGGTACATCTATTTTTGCTGGTGTTTGGTGTGGGTTAAATTTATTATATGGCACAAATTCAAGAAATGTACCTAAAAAATTAATAACAATAATAGACGGTCCTCAATCTAATGTATTTGGTTTTGGAACCACTCCTCCAGACTTGCCTAATCATCTTATTTCACCAAATGATGTTTATCAGAATATGGGTGTTTCACCTGTTACTCCTGATGTTTCTTTTGCAAATGGAATTCCTAGTAACTCAAATGATAATACAGATGTCCCAAATACAAACGGTTGGCAAGGAACTCCTTCAAATATAGATACATGGTTTCAAACTTATGTAATAGGTAATCCAAACTATACTGACTTAGAAACATTTGCAATTCTTGTTGATCCTTATGCTCAAGATCCAAATACATATACCCCTGCTAATGTAGCAACAAGTTGGAGAAATTATGCAGATAATTTAGCTCATCCAGGAAATGGGTATTATGGTTCATTTAATACTACAGGATCAACAGACTCAATTACAAAAGATATTCTTGATTCAATAAGTTCTGCGCCTACTACAACTTGGTATTGTGCTGATCCTGCATGTGATTTAGAATTTTTTACAAATACAGGTGACTACATGTGTAAGTGTACTGAAACTGTTCCTGCTACATTAAATGACAACGTAACACCAATTGATATAACGGATACAGAGTATTTTAAAGATGTATCATGGACAGTAAGTTATGATCCTAAAGCAACAGCTTGGATTTCATTCCATGACTGGCATCCAGATTTAGTAATACCTAGCCTAAATCATTTCTTTACAACGAAGAACTATATAGATGAATCTGAAGCACAATGTCCTCCAGGATTTACATGGAACGCTTCAACAATGACTTGTTGTCAAACATTCCAAGGAGAATTCCTTGCAGATGTAAATATTGAAGAGGTTCCTGTTGAGGTTATGATACAGGCAATACCTTGTAAATTAGACATTGTAATTGGTATTGATTCTTCAGGTTCAACATTTAATTTCTTTGGTTCTTTCCAAGGTTTTGTAAATGATTTTGTAGCTGAATTTGCAACAGAGATGGATGCGGGTAATACACAAATAGGTTTAGTTGATTGGTCTACTCAGCAAATTAACTGTACTCCAGATATGGCAGGAAATTCATTAGGGGATGGTCCAAATCCTGTCGGTTTTACAGCTCCATCTATGTCTAACTATACAGGTTCAACAGATTGGGGAACTGATTTTTTAGTTTACCAAGGTAATATTACTTTTTTTTATGGAGGTTTTACTTTTGGGCAAGCTCAGTTATCTGATGTTCTTGCCTCTACACTGGGAGATAGAACAGATCAAGTAGGATATAAACGTATATATATACACATGGGAGATGGTGCTGCAGATGATGGAAATGGAGCTGTAATAGACAATCAACAACCTCAAAACTTTTATGCTACCTTACAAGGAGATATGCCTGTAGGATTTCCTCAATCAGATCTTGGAATTGGGTATGATAATGCAGCTGTAGGTGCAGGACTTGCAACTATTCCTTCAGAAACATGGGGATTATTTTGTCATCCAACGGCTGCAGCACCTAATGCACAATTTGATATTATCACTGATTTTGATACAGCTAAACAAAATTTAAGCTTAACTCCAGCTAGTGTGGTTCCATTTGCATCAACATTAGCAAATAGTCTTTGTACATTACCTCCAGAGTGTTCATGTCCTGCAGGATATGAAAGAGTGTCAAGTTTAGGTACAGGAACAGCACCACCATATCAAATATTGGGACCATTAGATGATTGTACTATAGAAGGTAGATCAGGTATATGTAGAAAAATAGAATGTGAATGTAATGTTCTTAATCTTCCAAACCCTAGTATTCCAACTACACAAACTGGTCAATGTCCAGATATTGCAGAATATTATGATCCATCATTTCAAGGTGGAGACCCAACTTATGTAAATCCTATGCCTCTAACATGTCATTATGATTATGAATGCTGTTTAGATGGGACATTTGAAAAAGGTGGTATTTGGAAACACAATGACAGGTGTGATTTATATGCAAATTATTACGAGAAGGATTATCCATGGGAGGTAGAATGGGTTGAATCTATTGGTCAAACAGTTAATACTATAAGGAGTATTGAGTATCAATTAGAATCTTATATCTATAAAGGAAACCTAGGTGATGGTTGTGGGGACAGGTTTCATGATTTAGATTGGAACTTTGATGACGCAATAATTCACAATAGTGAACAAGTATCAGGATTATTAAAATTAACTTTAGACCCTAAAAATGATGTACCTTTAATTACACAGTATCCTATTATAACAGGTAATGATATTGAGATACTATATAGTAAGGTTGAACAAAAATACAGATTCAATCAATTCTGGGATATAACTAATGACAGAGGTGAGTTTAATGCAAGTGCAAATTTATCTATATTTATAACTCAATTAAATGGTTACATTAGAGATCTTAATCTAGCAAACCTTAATTATTTTAAACCTGCATTTCAACGTAAGAAATTTAGACACTATGTTAATTCAGTTATATTAAGAAAAAATATATCATCAAATAGAAAGATGCTATTAAAATTAGCAAATACAAAAATTAATATGTCAATGAGATAATGAAATATAGTAAGCACGGATATAAAAGAAATAGTAAGGATGTTAATAATCCTTATAATGTAATAGGTTCAGGTAATATTACTATGGAAGGTGTAGACTTTCCTGTTATGGGAATAGATAACTTTGGTAATCAAGAACTTATGATGCCTGGTGCTAACTATACATTTCCTGGTACTTCTGTTTTTGAAGTACCATTACAAAATTTTCCTAGACATTTTCAACAAGGAGGTCAACTACCAAAAGCCCAAAATGGTTTTGGATCTCCATTAATAAATACCCTAATAAATCCTATAGGAAGTATACATAATTATGGGTTAGATAAAGTTAAGAATAAAATAGCAGATAATATAAATCCATATTCATATGATGAGCCATTTCAAAGATTGTATGATGCTATTTTTACAACTGAAAATAAAAAGTCAGCATATTCAACAGCAGATGATGAAGAAACAGAAAGAAGAGATTTACTACATATGTTAATGGGTCTTGATCAAGAGAATAATTCAATACCACAACAAAATCAATACACTCCCACTAAAGGTCATAGGGAGGGAGATGTGTATTATAATTCACCAGTTACTGAAACAGAGATTAAACATCACCTTTCAAAGGTAGGAAAAAATAAAAAAGAAACTTTCTTTCTAGATAAGAATTTTGGACGGGAGGAAGAAGACAGGTGGACAGATGAGGAGTTAGAGGAATTTTGGATTTCACAACAAAACCAATCTCTTGATAGTGACATTTATGATAGGCTAATATATGGTGAAAATGATGATGACGTTAATGATATTTACAATGGTAAAGAAATTACAATGTATAAGAGTCAAGTAGAAAAAAATCCAGATAAATATATACACTTTAAAGATACACCCCAATATGATAATTTTTTAAAATCAGATGGTTATGATAAATGGGCAAAAAATAAAAATATTAAAAGAGAAAACAGTATTGAATATCCTGATGCGGAATCATTAATGACAAGAAAAAATGAAGAATTTGATTGGATAGACGGAGGATTTTACGGTGGTGTTTTAGGTAACTTTACATTAAACCAAGGAGAAGATGAACAAGGTAAATATTTTAGTTACTATGATAAATGGGATCTAGATCCGTTTCAAGGTGATGGATATTGGAAAGAAGCATTAAGTAACTTTGCACAAGAAAGTGTATTAGGAGTAAAACCTACAAGTTTATACAACAGAATGTATTATACACAAGATGATCAAGGAAATTATAAATTTAACGATGGAGGTTCACTACTTAAGTTCCAAGGAGATGTTAACAGTAGTGAGACAAAGAGTAAAGCTACAGTATTCTTAGGGGATGATTATGGGGATTATGGAGACGACATGTTTGAATTTGACTTTAAAAGAATGGAACCAGATCTTATTAAGAAATATGGGGAAGGTAATTATCAGGTTGTTCGTGCTGCTGATATACAAAATGAGATGAATAATGTTTTAAACAGTGGTAAAACACTTGTTGACTTTTCTCCGGATGAATATAAAAGGTTAAGGGATTTAAGAGATAACAGAAGTGATTTCCTAGTTAATCAACAATATGAAATATATAAAAATAACTTTCCCGATAGTCCTTTATCTAAGTATAATACAGTAAATGAAATGTTTGAGAATCATGCTGAACTTAGTGCTAAGGAGCAGAGCCAACGTCATGATGATTATATGGCATATACTCTGACGCCCCACTATAGTAATGCATTTATTGATGATGATGAGTATATACAACATAGAGATAATTTAAGTGACTATTCACTAAAAAAGGATGAATATGACAAACAACAAAATGCTTTTAAAAGTCTGTCATCTGAAGATAAATTAAAATACTATAAGACTTACTTTGAAAACATGGGAGAAGGTTCAGATATATACATGTTAAAGCATGGTGACAACATGTTTCTTTCTAATGCAGGTACTTTATCAGAAGGAACAAGAATGGATTTTGATTATGGAAATACACCTGGAATGATAGACACATTTACAGAAGCAATGACTGCATGGGGTCCTGCAACTACAGGGACTTGTTACATGGGTGTATGTAATGGTTTGCCTGGTGCAGCACACATTACTAACGAAACAGGTATGACAACTAAAGCTCAAAAAGGTAATTGGGCTGGTTATTATAATAGATCTGGAACATATGGTAATGATCAGACATTTGATGAGCAGTTTTTTAATCCGCTTAATACAGATGCAAATAAGTCAGGTGGTCCTTATAATACATATACAAAAGAAGCAGATAGAATAAAGGTATTGTCTACACCAATGGATTATCCAACACCATATAATCCATATTTTCTAGAAGGATCAGATTCAAGCAAGTGGGAAGATCATTGGAATAAAGCTTTAGGTGGCTCAATACCAAAGTTTCAAGATATAGGAGAGGTGGATAATATTACGGCACAGGAGAAGGCTATGGAAGAATTTAAGTATAACAATTGGTCACGTGCTGACGGTACAGTAGAACCTAAAACACTATATGAAAAGTTTCCAGATAAACTACAAAGAATAGAAAAATCTGTAGATGATTACTTAGGTAACCCTTCTTACACAGCTATGTATAAATTTCCAGGTGCAGATAATACTCAGGATGCTAAAAGACATGCATATGCTGCAGCTTTAACAGCTGATAAAGTTGGTTTTGGTGCGGCAAACTTATTAGGACTTGCTCATGAATTTGGTACTTCAAATATGGGGTCAGAGCATGCCGTAGATATAGGTAATAATTTTATTGGATCACTTGTAGGATCAGTTCCTTTTACAGATCAGGAGGATCATTTAAAAATGACTGAATGGTTATCAGACAATGGATGGTTATTTGGTGACTATCAATATGGTGGTTCATTACCAAAAGCTCAGTTTGGATTAGAACCTATACCTTCTGTACAAGATCAAGCATTTAATCAAACTCAAAATGTAAGGTATCAACAAGATATACAACAATTTCAATTAAATCAGCTTAAAGATTTAGAAGAGTTAAATGATTGGGATTTTAAAGATAAGTATGGTACAAGTAAACATGCTATAAAAATGAGCATAAGTCCTGAATATGCTACAACTTATCAAGGTAGAGGAGATATAGGTGGTGGTATAGCTAATAATATTAGTCAGTTTACAGGAAATAACCCTAACTCA